>PVMK01121147.1_pt1 | contig 102694 bp, 98 predicted proteins | sample 1853481 | NCBI WGS metagenome assembly PVMK01 (sample SAMN08533507, study PRJNA380276) | Marine sediment metagenome, whole genome shotgun sequencing project.
TCCCTTGCGCATCCTGCTGGCCGAGGATAACGCCGTGAACCAGAAGCTGGCCTTGCGCTTACTGGAGAAAATGGGCTATCGGGCCGATGTCGCCGCTAATGGCCTTGAAACCATCGAGGCCGTTGAGCGTTCGCATGCGGTTCGCGTGCCCTATGATGTGATTTTGATGGACATACAGATGCCTGAAATGGACGGGCTGGAGGCCACCCGCCAGATCGTGACCCGCTGGCCACAGGATAAACGGCCGGCCATCATTGCTATGACGGCAAACGTCATGGAAGGCGACCGCGAGATAACTATCGAGGCCGGCATGGATGATTATGTGGCCAAGCCAATCCGTGTCGAAGAGTTGATCGGCGCGCTGAGTAGAGTAACACCATTACGCGAAAAGGGTGACATATGAGCGAGGCAGCGATAGACCAGACCACTTACGATGATTTGAAGAAGATGGTGGGTGAGGACTACATTGGCGAATTGGTAGAGACTTTCTTTGAGGAAACGCCGGGGCTGCTGGAAGAGATGCGACTAGCATTGGATGATGGAGATGCGAACGCTTTTCGCCGCTCAGCTCATTCCTTGAAGTCAAATAGCGCCAGTTTTGGGGCCACGCAATTGGAATTGATGGCCCGTGACTTGGAATATATGGGCCGCGACGGCCAGCTCGACGAAGCAAGGCCAAAGATGCCGGAGATGGAAACCGCCTACGCGCGAGCGGCCAAGGCATTAAAGACATTGCTATGATTAATCAAACAGATAGACACACTCATATGAGCCACGGTCACGAAACCGGTCGCTTGCTGATCGTCGACGATAACAAAGTTAACAGGTTGCTACTTGGCCGCGGCCTTGAGCAGCAAGGCCATGCCGTCGACTTCGCCGTAAACGGCGTCCAAGCCCTGGATAAATTGACCCGGGAGCGCTTTGACCTGGTTCTCCTGGACATCCAGATGCCTGAACTCGATGGATACCAGGTTCTTGAGCGCATTATCCAGGATACAGATCTGCGTGACATCCCGGTGATTATGACTACGGCTACGGAAGAGCTGGAGAGCGTGGTTAGGTGCATTGAGCTTGGCGCCGAGGATTACCTGACGAAACCCGTAAACGCGGTGTTGCTACGGGCCAGGATTAACGCAAGCCTGGAAAAGAAGCGCTTACGTGACCAACAGCGCGAGCTGATCAAGAAATTTGCCACGGAAGAGGTGGCCGAACAAATGCTGGCCGAGGGTTTTGAGTTGGGTGGCCGGTTGGTCGAGGCTACAGTCATGTTTTCAGACATCCGCGGTTTCACTTCCATCGCCGAGGTCCACTCGCCGGCCGATATCATCGAGCTGCTGAACACCTATTACACTCTGATGTTTGAAGCCATCACGGGCCACGGCGGCATTGTCAACCAGATTATAGGGGATGGCCTGATGTCACTGTTTGGCGCGCCCGTCTCCAAACCCGGTCACCCGCAGCTTGCGGTGAGAGCCGCGCTGGAAATGATTGAGATGATCGAGCTGTTCAACGTGGATCAGGAATCAGCTGGCAAGATACCGATCAAGATTGGTATTGGCATCGCCACAGGCTCTGTGATTGCCGGTTTCACCGGCACACTTCGCCGCATTACTTACACGTGCGTCGGCGATACTGTCAACCAGGCCTCCCGTTTGGAGGCTCATACCAAGGTCGTTGGTCAGCCCATTCTGATCAATGAGACTACCCGCCTGGCCCTAGGTGACGATATCCCGATAGAAGATCAGGGCCTCGTGCCTATCCGGGGCAAGAAAGAGGAGGTACGTTTGTACTCTGTTCTCGTTAGTAGTGGACGATGAGTTGTTAATGCGCCGTCACTGTCGCAAATCCTGGAGCAGCGAACCAAACTCAATAACCCGAAACGTCTGTCTAACTTGATACCAAAGCCAACTACCTGTGTGAATACAACGGATACCAGAATAATGGAAACGGCCGTAAAACTGCCAACCAATAAGTAGATTATGGGTGCGAATGGACTGGAACCACAGGCTGAGTCTGCTCAGCCCCTCTCTGGATATGGTCCCGTGATCGATAGTACCTGATGTATCACAGGCTCCGGCGTGATAGGAGATGTTGTAGATTTCGGTGTTGCCATCAGTACGGACACAGAGCACAGAGCCGGGATAGCAGTCGACGAAACTATCAATTCAGTTGCCAGTATTTCACTCCTGGACAGGTCTCCTCTGCAGGATTTTAGTCGGAACCGTTTAAAAGGGCCCGTCCTACCCCTCCCACCAGGTAATATTCGCCGTATGCCTCGGCGAACAGGGATATGGCCAATTCCCCGGTGCAGTGTGAAGGCACTACTCGCCTGACACCCAAACTACGGAATTCATCTATGATCGATTCTATCTGGTGTTGACTGTGACGCATTAAGTGAAAGCCGCCAACCACCAAGTCGATATCTTCTCCGGTTATCTCCTTAGCACGCTGGATAATTTCGACTATTCCAGGATGGGCACAACCGGTCACTACCACTATCCCTTCCGTAGTCTCAAGGACCAATGCCTGTTCAATGATCTCCTCTCCCATTTCGCCTGTCGTATATACTCCTGGAATGATCTCCATGGGATCCGAGACTTCAACAAGTACGCCGTGATTACTTGCGATGGATTTGGTACTAAGGGAAAACGATTGGGGAAGGTATATCGAAGGTTCGACACCTTGTGCGAGAAGAAGGGGTAATCCACCTACATGATCACCATGTTCATGGGATAGCACGACGGCATCAATCTCGAGAGGATCGAAACCTAGCGCCTGTAGATTGCCTAGAAGCATGGCTCCACTGCCCCCCGTGTCAAACAAGATTGTGTAACCGTCTAACTCGATGAGAGCTGCGAAGCCCCAATCAGCTGAAAGCCGATCATCAAAGACAGTGTTTTCGTACACGATTGTGATGGTGGGTTCGTCCTTGGCGATGGTGGGTTCGTCCTTGGTGATGGTGGGTGTAATTGTGGCGCCTTCTGAGACTACTTCTCTAGTAGGTGGAACCAACGTGGGAGCCTCAGAAGGAGTCCGGGTTGTTCGTGGGAGAATCGTTGGCTCCTCAGGTGATTCCCCACATCCAATAATGAGAGCAGAACATGCTAGAACCACAAACGCGATAGTGTGCCGGCCGATCAAAATATTCATTGTAGTGTCCTTTGTTCTCGCTTCACAACCCGAACGAATTCACCCCATAGGCCGAAAGAGTGCGTAGAATCTCGTCGTCCCCATAAATAGCCTACTCATGAAGAATGCAAGTGATCATCCGTTTCTTTGTCCGGTTATGTATTCGTCGACAACATGCTCGAGTACAACTAGCGGCATGCTGCCATGTCCCAAAATAAGGTCGTTAAAGGCTACGGTGTCGAATTGATCGCCAAGCCGCTCCTCGGTCTCGGCGCGAAGGTCGAGGATCTTTAGCATGCCAGTTGAGTACGATGTAGCCTGTCCGGGCCAGACGACATATCGGTCAATCTGGCTCGCGACCATATTTCTAGGCAAGCCTGTATTCGATTCCATGAATTGGATGGCCTGCTCTCGGGTCCATCCCCTTGCGTGAATGCCCGTATCGACTGCGAGACGAGCGGCGCGATAAGCCTCCGCCTGCAGCCGCCCTAGATCGCCGAATGGATCATCCTTGTATAGGCCGCATTCCCAAGCTAAACGTTCGGCATAAAGAGCCCAGCCCTCCACATAGGCCCCGAATTTCACAGTGCTCCTGAAAAGCGGTAATTTCAATTCCTGGGCTACCGAGAGCTGGAAATGATGACCCGGAATAGCTTCATGGTAAGCCAACGTGGGCATGGCGAACCGTGGCAGTGGTCCAGTCGCGGTCGCGTAGAATGCCCCAGGTCGGGTACCGTCGGCGGCCGGAGCAACGTAGAAACCTCCGTTGGATACGCCCCTAACGACGACTTCCGTCTCAGGACGTAAAGTTGATATCCCGTCCAAGGACTCGGCAGCTTCGGCAATTATTCGTTCATAAGTCGGAACGACCTCTGACATTAGTACAATGCCACCATCTCGCGCTACCCTCGCGTAAAGCTGTGGGATCGTCTCGTTGCCAGAGTAATCTAGTTCGATGAAGAAGGATCGCATTTCGATCTGAATACGCTCGAGCTCCCGAAGGCCCAACTCGTGAATCTCATCAGCGGTCAGGTCGGTCGTCGTATACTGTCTAAGTAGTTGAGCGTAATAGTTATCGCCGTCGGGAAGGCCCCAGACGCCTATCTCCTGGGGGGCAATTTCCTCTAGCTCGGATAGATACGCTCCAAGGGATAGGAAGGCTGGGATTACAGAGCTTTCGATAACAGACTCGGCCGTCATAGTCAACGTGTGCCTGTCACTATCCGATAAACCTTCTAGCTTCCCTATCTTTTCGACGAAGGTCGTATAAAAAGGCGTTGCGACGGCTTCGCCATAGGCAATACGACCAATCTGACCGATCGCCCGTTCAACAATGTATCGCGGAGGGATGATCCCTGCCTCCTGCCGTAATCGAAGCCCCTCTTCTAATTGCCGGAACTTGTTCTGTATCCACGACAGACGCGTGATGTAATTTTCGGCGTCTGCCTGATTTGTTATCGGGTGGATCTCGGTGAAGAAGTGGATTATTCGATTGTGTTCAGAGGTGAAATAGTGAGTCAACGGATAATCGTGATATGGGAAAGATCCCCCGCGTACCAAATCCTCCAAATACCAAGTGTAAATGTCATAACTGAGTTGTTGATCTGTATCCAACTCAGATCGATTGAAGGTTCCCAATTCATTCAGTATGGAACGCTGCAGGTTGCTAGTCTCCGCAGAATAACCAGGCGAGATATCTGTTAATTGATCATCGCCCTTCTCAAACATGTATTGCAGACCCAGGTTGGTAACGAGCTCCGGATCTCGGGCCAGCAGTTGCCGGTAGGACAGATCGACAAAGTCGTCAAAGCGATCTTTCGTCGTTTCCTCGGTACCGGGAGGAACTAGACCGGTTTCTTGTGGGTCCGAGGACTTCCCTGCTGTAGTTAGCACTGGCGTATATTGGGATTGAGTCGAAAGTGACGAATCGAACTCAGGGCTCTCTCCCTCGCAAGCGGTCAATACCAATACAGCGAATAGGGGAATAAACCAGCCTATGACCCATGTAAATCCGCTGGAAGTTTTGAGGTTCGCGTCGCTTGATATCCGCTGGCGGGAATTTATTCTACGTCGTATGCTGACAGCGCCGCTGGGAGGGATTGGATGACGCGATTGCCAACCGCAGGGAGCCCGAGGAGCACAGCGCTAATCACCTCATCACGTGACGCCCCGGCCGCCTTTGCAGATTGAACGTGAAAGGGGATCCCGGTGGTGAGACCTGTCGCTGCCAGAACAGCCAGATAGGCCAAGGCGCCAGTCTTCGAATCCAACACATTGGCCTGGCCAAGCTGCTGGACGCCCTGAGCCCATGCTTGCTGATGGGCTGGGGCCTCGGTCATGAACGCCTTGAACGCATCACTAATTAAGGATGAATTGTCTGCCATATTACCCTCCAATTTTACAGGTTGAACAGCTATTAACTTTAAAAGAAAACTGTACCTTCATACCAGTGCTTTGTAAACAAAAAACTTGGATTTTGTCTTGCTGAATGGAACGAAGTGGAATGAAGCATCCCTACGTCGTTTCTCGAGTGAGGCGCCAGGGATTCTTCGACTCCGCTCCGCTTCGCTCAGAATGACATGTTAAGCTACTTAGTTAATAAAGCACTAGAGAACGTCCCTTTACCGGGGTATCCTGCGGCCATTGTGGGGGCAAACCCAAAAAGAACGGGTCAGAGCCTCTTATGATGCAGATAATAGTTGCGCCGTCAATTTGGCCGGTAGTGTTTAGAGGACAACTTATGACAGATGCCATCCTTCTTTACACGGTGCATGGGTGTCTCACGATCGAGGATCTCTAACCCGGTCCACCAATATTACTTACTGGGGTGGCGCCTGGTACCAAGGAAACGTTTTTCCGACTCAGGGCGGGCGGGTATGAAGTGCTTCAGCATCCCTGAGGATATCAGCTTCTCATTGTCCTTATGAGCTGCGATACCAGACCGTAACCGAGACATAGCAATATCCCCAGGAGGAGCGGAAGGCTGATTCAGTAATGTCGACGAGGTCGTCTGCACCAGTTAAACCGTTGATAAAGACCAGTGCTCTTGAGCGAGCCTTTTCCTGATTTTGGGCAACACCCCTGGTTGTTAACCCACCGTGTTCGCTAAAGGTTTTGGTGACAATCATAACAATCCTCCGCAGAATCCTATGTCAGCCCTGGCGAAACCGTTACCAAACGTTCAGGGCGATTTCTATTATTTGGGTCGTTTGAAGACGCAAAAATAGGAATTGCTCCATCTTGGCATGGCATCACCGGCGACAAATCCGACATCCTGTTTATTGCCCACAGCACCAATAGGCTCCATGTGAACGAGTTCCCAACCAGCTGATCCCAGTTGATTCAGTTCAGGGATCATGGTTTCAGGAGCGTATTTTTTTGGCTTTTGACCGGGCCAATTTCGCAGATAGTACTCCATGGCTCCATCGTTGTCGTCGTTGGCATAGACGAAACGAGTTAGATACTCCCACTTTTCTCTTTCTTTCATTTTCGCTGCTCCATATTCTCTTGAATAATCATGAATCATGGCCGGAAACAACTGGAGAAGAGGTTTCATGTCCAATCATTTTCTTGACTGGATGTTCTCTCTTTCTATAAAGAGTCCCTCAACAAAAATCTCTCAGAATCCATTTACCGTAGGGCGGCAACAGTTCCTTAATCGAGATAAGCCGACAGTCCGCTAAAGTCAAAATTGAAGAATGGAATATCGTTTTCAATTTTCTCTTTCCGATCTCGCATAAAGAAGGCTACCCATTTACCTTCAATGTTAGTGACATCAAAGCTACGATGGATAATCGCGTACAAGTCGATCTCCTTAGCTTTAAGAAATAGGGTATCTGCTCTAGCCACCGGGGGTCGATCTTACTCTCCTGAGTGTAACCACGAAGAAAGCTTCTCATGAAAGTTCGGATAAAAGCCTCTTCATCCTCCTCACCAAGAGCGGCATAAAAAAGAACGATGGCGATGTCGTTCATGTACCAACTGTAACAACAGTCGTCGAAATCAAAGAGCGTTATTACGCCAGATGTATCAACGAAGAAGTTGCCTGCATGCGCATCCTGATGAATGAGCCCATACGATTCTCCGTTCTTGGGCAAGGAAGACAGATAGTGGCCAAGTGCGACAAATTTCTGATAGGTGACGCTCTCCGATGGTGGAAGCCACCGTTTGATGTCGAGCATACCGGGATCATCCCACTCCGGCCGTCTCCAGGCCGGATTAGCCGGCTTGTAACCACGCGAAAGCGCATGCATACGCCCGATGAGACCGCCGTAAGTTACGAATAATTCACTCTTCCATTGCTCCGGTTTCGGCCGGTTGCCTGGTGCTTTTACAAAAGAGGTAGCCAGAAAAGTACCTCCTTGCGCGTCGTCGATTAGCTCAACCAGCCTGTGGTTCTTGGAGCGAATCGCAGGACTTACCGAGGCGCCGCCCCTTTCAAGATAGTTGATCCAGTCAACCTCGCCGTGTATGAGATTCTCGCTTCGTCGAAGCGAATGGCCGATCCTGAGGATGTAGGCGTTACCTTCATGCTCGAATTCGTACATGTAACTTTCGAAACCGTCCAGGAGCTTCATTTGCTCATCCCGAATACCGTACCTTGACATTGCCTCATGCAGAACAGCATCACTGTAGCGCTCTTTTATCTGTTGTTCCAAAGTGATCTCCCGTGGTTGATATATTGAATGTGGTCTGCCATGAATCCTTTCTTTGGGGAAGAATCATACGTGTCAGGAGGCATTTAGAAAATTAAATAGGAGCCATCCCGAATGATCTCCTCTCGGGTGCCATCCTCAAAGATGAGAATCAGGCTGCTTATCTCAATCGAGCCATCCTTCGGATAGACGAAATCCCTGTGTTCTACGTTCTCTTGATTCTCGAAGTCTTCGGGCCCAACCGTGCCGCCGATGTGGTCGCTACGTCCAATGGCCCAATGCACACCAAAGACTTTTTCATCTTCCAAGATATTTCCAGTGATTACAGCCTTGTCGTTGACGCCCAGGCCCAACTCGGCAACGTTTGTTAATCCTTCGTCCACAGCCAGGCTTTCCCGGCCATCCTTCGCACACTGGCCCTCGCCAAGCACCTCGACGATACGATTCTGTTCAACCCGACCTACGGCTATATCTCCGGGATCGCACTGCACAGGAAGCATGCCGGCCGTCAAGCTGGGTTCGCCAGCGATCTCGCCTTCATAGGGAGCGATGTATGCCTCGCCGCTTGGCAAATTAATCACTCTTTGCCCTTCTTTGTCGGCATGCAGCTGGCCGTCGTCAGCATGGGCGGAGCGATATCTCAGGTCAAAATACATCTCATGACCTGAAGAGAAGCTAACTTCCGCGCCGACAGCTTTGTCTAACATGGCCGCCAGAATGTGGCTTTTTCTGGCGACTTCGGTGTAATCGGCCGCCAAAGCAGTGTCCTCCATGTCCCTGGATACCATGGGCATGCTGGCGACACGCAGCTGGGGATATTTATCAGTGAATTCGATGAGCGGGGCGGTGGCTGAATATTCGGTCATAGCCACGGCAATATTAGTGTCGGATAGAATTTCGGCAATAGACGACTCATCGGCGCCTGCAGTTCCATTCTCGGGCAGCGGGCCGTTGTGTAACCCTGTAGCCTCATACGTGAACAGGGGATGGACGGTAATATCCAGCCATTCGGCGATGCTCTCGAAGTTTGAAAGCCACTCATTTGCCATTTCGCGCCGTTCCTGCCAACCTGGGTGGTCGGCTATTCCTGGCCTGGGGATATCCACCATTATCAACACTTTCTCGCCACTTTGAGGAGCGAAAACGTCTACAAGAAATTGCTCCTGCTTCGTAAGCGGTGACGCCGACGGTTCAGACTGGTCACAGCCAGCAAGGATATAAACCAAAACCAACAGTAACAGGGTTAACGCTCTCTTTGTTATCATGGCATTGTCCTTATGCGGTCGCTACTTTTACACCTGGTCTTAACTTAACTACCTCGACGTATTGAAGCTGGCGCTAGGCAAGAGTCCAGAGGCTTGACCTATGTTCTTCGACCAATCCGCCAACCGCAAAAAACGGAGTAATCACAACAATAACGAATACGGGAAAAGCTGCTAGACCACCTAATATCCAGGGCAGGGGACCGGCCAAGAAGATGCTGGAGATCCCCACAACAAGAAGTAAGGGCAGAGCACTTGGTATCAAGCCAATGTGGAAACTCCTTACCGTTCTTGATATTCGGCGCAAATAGTGACATGTCCTTTGCATGATATCGATCTAAATAAACCTGATCAGCGAGTTAGCCGGCCTACCGTGTTTGAACTTGGCGAACCAATAACACAGCGGGTAGAGAACGATTAATCCGAGCAGCCAGAATGGATACATGGCGGCGACCGAGGTGCCGCGAGGTGTTATTAGGATACCTATAGATGCATATAGGAAGAGGTGAAGGATGTAAAAGAACAAGGGAGCTCGGCCGAAAACTGCTAGAGGCTCTAGAATGAATTCTGCAGACCTGGCCAATCTTGAGAATAACCAGAGTAAAACCAGATTAATACCGGTGGTAAGAAGGGTGAAATTCAGACTTGGCGGGTATTTAACGACATTCAGGAAGTCGATCCAACCGTCACCCGCTCTCGGCCGGATGTTACCAAAGCCATCCATCCAGCGAAGAATGAGAAAGACAGCTAAAAACAGCAAGCCGAGCACGAGCCCACGCCGGAAAGCCTGCTTGTCGTTTTCCATGAGCCAGTGGCCGAATAACATTCCGAATACCACCAGTTCCAGCCAGGGTAGGAGAGGATAATTTGACCAAAGGCTAGGGTCTCCGCCCGGGCGCACTAGTAGGAGAATGAGTGAATCCGTCTCAAAGGTGGTCCAAAGAGCTGGCACCCGGTGGAGCAGCTCGGTGCCAACCACAAGCAGTACCAACAGAATTGTCAGATGCCGGGGTCGAAGCCAGAGCAAGAGACTCCCAAGAATCATGGTCCCGCCGAGGGCGAACAGAACACCGATATAGATATCCAATCCCCATCCACCTGGGACAACTCCCAAGCGCGGTTAACCACCAGTAGCTGCAGCGCAATTAACAGAGCGCCCCGGATCCAGAAATGGCGTAAGATCTGCCACCGGCTCCAGCCTTGCTTCTGCCTCGACCGGGCCAATAGAAACATGCCCACGCCCATCAGGAGGAAAAATCCAGGGGCAGCAATATGGGTAACAAGACGAGTCAGAAAGGGTAGGGCCTGGCTGTAGGTCGGGAATGAGAAGCCCCAGTATTCGCCAGAGGAATGTTTCTGGGACACAAAATGGCTTGCATGATCCAGGGCCATAACCACGATAAGCAACCCGCGCAGCGCGTCAACAGCCAGCATCCTGACCGGACGCGAGACAACCCTTTCTACGATGCCGGTAGCACTGGCGACAGACATCTCTAAACGCTAACCGTTAAGGGAAACCACAAGAGATTCGGAATCCCGATATACGCGGCAAGAATGCGAAAACCTGCGCTTCCCTGGGTGACGATGGGTCCTTTCTTATCGACCCCTGTCCCGACATTTCACCAATCACTAGGTAATCTACACCCTACCCAAGAGAGCAGCGAGAAATCTCTTTGTCTCGAACTGCTGGCCTGAAAGAAGCGTCTGGGCCCGAAAGAGCCTGACCACAAGCCGTACAACTATGATCGCGGCTGCCAGCTGCAATGCTACCGCCAGGAGCGCTTGCCAGACCGGGACCTCAGATATGGCCATCCTTCCAATCATGCTAACCGGTGAAGTCAATGGGAACAGGCTCAAGGTTATGGCAACTGGTCCGTCTGGTGATGTGTAGATGAACATCATCAGTATGTAGGCGATAATCAGCGGACCAAGAACTACCATGGTCGCGCTTCTGGTATCCTTAACATCCGGCGCCAGTGCCCCTAACCCGGCCATTAGCGCGCCGTAGATAGCGTAGCCCAGCAGGCCGAATACGCTGGCCCAGATAAGGATGTCAATTGGCACCGAGTAATCAAGGGGGATACCCAGAGTTCTGCCGCCGAATACGGCGACCATGAGAAATACACCCATCCAAGTCAACAGGAGAAGCAGGCCAAGAATGCCGACAGCCAGCAGCTTCCCGGTGATCATCTGTCCGGTCGATACCGAGGAGAGAAGCACCTCCATGACCCGGTTTTTCTTCTCGTCTGTTATCGCGGCGACAAGCACACTCGAGGTCATCACGATGGCCATGTAGAGTATTAATGTCATGAGTGTGGGAAACAATTCGACGATCCAGCTATCATCGGCGTTTACCGCTTCAGCGGTTTCCAAGGGGGTCACCCTAGTATTGATAGGATGCCAAACCTGTTCGGCAAGTTTGGCATCGCCAAGCAGATTTGCCAAGAGGATCCATTCCATTATGTCCGTGTTGGTCTGATCGCGGAGAGGATTGAAGGTCGGCCTCACATAGGCCAACTCGCCCGATTCCTCGTAGTCTGATGAAACAAGGTAGTAAGCTTCAATTTTGCCAGAATCCATGGCGCTCTTTGCCGAGCTTTCGTCAGGAAATTCCGTCAACCAACCTCCAGGTGTCCCGTCTGGCAAGAATTGGATCAGTTTTCCTTCGTCGACGTATCCTTCCGGGGACGGTTTGGAGATTTCTGTGGTGGCCGCAGTAATCGAAGAGACCGTCTCCTGGACTTTATCGCGGTTGATCACGATGAAGGCCAGGACAACGATGCCCAACAAAATTGGGATGCCAAAGCCGATGATCGTAAATGTCTTACGGCCAAGCGTAGTGCGTAGCTCTTGAACCATTACGAGATATGTCTTCTTCATAACTAACTCCAGTCGCTGAATTGCCCTAGTCGCTGGCGGTGGATTTTGAGAACCGGCCGGTTAAGGAAATCAGCTCTCTTATCCTTAACCTCTGTCCGTAGCGGAGCATCGTCTGCTGGAAGGCTTTCCCTGCCAGCCAGATGAAGAGTATCGCCATTACGGTTGATATGGCAGCCGAAACAGCTATTTGCCAGGTTGGAACCTCGAAGAATAGAGAACGCAAGGCAACCGTAGCAATTGAGGTTGTAGGGAAGAATGTAAGTCCCAACGCTAAAGGACCATTCGGATTCGAGGCGATAGGTATCAGGAAGTAGATCGGGAGAAAAAGGAAAATTATGGACATACCCCCTACCTGGCTGGCCTCCTGGCTATCGACAAGGGAGCTGCCAATAATGGTCATCAGGGCCGCAACGCACAGATATGCGGGGATGGCAACAACGACAACTTTTAGCAAATCACTCCAGACGGGTTCAACACCTTGGAGCCAGCCAATATCGAGTACGTTTGCACCTAGCCAAAGGGCACCTATCAGAAAAACGACCCAGGTAGTTAATTGCACCAAGGCGATACCTACAGCGCCCAAGATCTTTCCCGCCATCATTCGACCAGGTGACAATGACGTAATCACGACTTCCATTGTTCGATTCTCTTTCTCGTCGACGATCACTTCAGTTAGATATCCTGAGGTTGTAAACACCAAGAAAGCGAAAATCGCTGCAATCAACAGTGGCAGAAAATTGCTGAAGGCTGGATTGCCGCCGAACTCCCGGTTCGATTCTGTGGCTATGACCGTTATCTCTGCGCCGGCTAGCATTCGGGACACGACTGATTCAGTTTGCCCACTCATCAAATTAAGGCGTACCGTATCTTCAAACAGCTGAGTCGCTCGATAAGGAGGTTGATCTCGGAATACTAGTTCCGTCTCATGCGATTCTGCGTAGTCAGCCGCGATAACATAGAAGGCGTCGATCTCGCCTTCGTTTAGAGATGTGAGGGCCGTAGCGCGGTTTTCGAGTGGAACCAGCACTGTGTCGTAACCCTCCGGGTCCGATAACTTCTGAGTTATCAGACCGGCCTCGTCGACATAGCCCAGCGTTGTCGATTGCTTTTCCAACCTTGCCGTCAGGAATCCTAAGCCGATAACCAGCGTCAAAAACAGGGGCAAGCTTAGGAGAACAAGTAAAAAGCTGCGTTTTGAAGTCTCTTTCAGAAACTGGTGCTTAGTGACCAGCCACATTTTACGCATAACAATACTCCTTAGACGGCGCTCACTTCGCTTACAGCCTGGATGAATATTTCATCCAGAGAAGGAATGGCTATCTCAAAACGCTCGATTTCAACTTTGTGAGATACGAGCTGCTCAACTACCTGCTGAGGCGTCGTGTCGGCCGATAACGACATATGTATTGCCCCGTTGTGCTGCTCCACGGCCACAACGCCATTTAGTTGTGGAAGCTGACCCGCAACCCTTACCAGAACGCCATGGCCTGAGAAATCGCGCCGAATCTGGGCCAGGTCACCATAGAGGATGTTGGTTCCTTGGTTGATCAACACGATCCGGTCGCATAACTCCTCAACCTGGCGCATCATATGAGTAGACATAATGATAGTCGTGCCCTTCTGTCTTAATTCGAGCATCAGCTCCTTTACAATCTGCGTATTAACCGGATCCAAGCCGCTAAACGGCTCGTCGACTATCAAAAGTTCTGGCTCATGCAAGACGGTATTAACTATCTGCGCCTTTTGTTGCATACCCCTGCTAAGTTCTTTAACCTTTTTCTTCTTGTGTTGGCCAAGATCGAGTCTTTCGAGATAAACACTGGCCCGCTGACGAACCTCAGAAGCGGACAATCCTTTTAGCGTGCCCAGATAGACAAGGCACCGTTCAAGGGTCATTTCTTGATACAGCCCGCGTTCTTCAGGCATGTAGCCAATGCGGTCCTTCTTCGCTTCATTCATGGGTCCCCCAAGAATAGAGACCGTTCCAACATCCGGTTTAAAGATATCAAGCATCATCCGGATGGTTGTGGTTTTACCGGCTCCATTGGGTCCAAGCAGACCGAAAATCTCACCAGGTTTAACTGCAAAGGTGACGTCCGCCACGGCCTGGACATCGGCAAAGCGCTTGGCAACATGGGTGACTTCCACTGCGTTCATAATAAGGTTCTCCTTTATCTTGAAGCACACATATAAAGAGCTATTGACGGCCGGTTTCTGTTTTTCGTCTCCACAAGATTGATGCGACTTTCGCCGCCGTCTCCTCAAGATCTCTCCAAAATGCTTAACCACCGATCAGAAAGAGATATAAGGATGTAATGACTAGGGAAATTATCAGTAAAAAGACGGTTAGATATTGGCTCTTTTGGCGACTGCCTGTTGTGACACTTCCACCATCCTGGGAGATTGTCACAAGACCAATAATGCAGAATAACCAGCCAGCGCCGGAATCACTAAGCAAGAGAATCAATCCAAGAATAATCCATATGGCTCCAGCTCCTTTCCTGGTTCGCCCTACAGTAGTTGACATTTAATAATTCCGGTGATTCCAAGATCTTTCTAACCAAAACACTTCTCGAGAAATAAACGATTTCAATTAGGAGTCTACTATAGAGCAGTAACACTTACATCGGACAGGTGGGGAAACTTCTATTAGCCAGATGGGTGATCCGAGATGTGATCCTGGAAGTGATCTATGATGTTGTGGAGCGAAAAAACCCCACCCTAGCCCTCCCCAGATTGGGGAGGGAAACCTCTCGCCTATACGGACATTGATAGGGGAGGGCCAGAGTGGGAAGCCTTGCCCTGACACTCGTTTGCCAAGGGTGGGAACACGCCCTAATGACGGAATGTGTCAAGCAAAGTGAGACAACTCACCGTTGGAAAATAGGGAGTATTTCTCCTCCCTTACTGGCGACAACATCTCTTCAACGACAGCCAAATGCTTGCCATTGTCAGAGGGAGCTGAGCCAACTGAAAACGTCACCTCCTCTCCGAGTCGGACCTCAGCAGGTGATGAACTAGCCATAGTAGCCGACTGCGGAGGATTGATCCAGACTTGGTCGGGTGCTTTCGGAGCTATCGGATTGCCTTTGACAAATCGTTCTGGATGAGAAGCATAAGCCTCATCCAAGACGCGCTGTCGCTTAGCCCGAACTTCATCAACTTGCCTGTGGTGAACCACCGTCGGAGTCATCAAGCCCAGGCCCGTGTGGTGATGCTCGTGGTTGTACCAGGCAAAGAAAGCACGCGCCCAGGAACAGGCATGGTCTAGGCTGTCGAATCGGTTCGGATAGTTCGGTCGGTACTTCATCGTCTTGAACTGCGCTTCTGAATACGGATTATCGTCGGGGGTGTAGGGTCGCGCATGCGTCTTAGTCACCCCGAGATCGGCTAACATCTGGGCGAGCGTCTTAGCCCGCATGGCGCTGCCGCGGTCAGCGTGTAGGGTTAACTGATCCCTGCGGATATTTTGTTTGCTGCAAGCGGCAGCAATCACCGTCTCGGCCAACTCAGACGACTCTCCTTCGGCAACCAGCCAGCCGACGACAAAACGGCTGTAGACGTCCAGGATGACGTAGAGATAGTAGAACAGCCTTCGCGCTGGCCCTGTCAGTAGGGTGATATCCCAACTCCACAGTTCATTGGGCCCAGAGGCTACTAATTGCGGTTTGGTATTCTGGGGATGCTGCCGCTGGTTACGCCGCTCACGGACTTCATCGTGCTCGACCAGAATCCGATACATCGTCCGCCAGTGACAGAGATAGACCCCTTCATCTAACAAGGTGGCGTACACTTCTCGCGGCGCCTGATCCACGAACTGCTCGCTGTTGAGTACCGTCCGTATCCTGGCTTTCTCCGCCTCGCTTAGCGCGTGCTGGGGCGTCAGCCGCGACTCGGGCTTCTCCTGAGCCAGACCGTCAGCCGCTTTTTGCCGGTAGTACCAGCTTCGGGGGACTGCTAACGTCTGGCAAGCGGTTGTGATGCCGTAGGACAGGCTCGCTTCTTCTAACAGGGTCATCATGACGTCCGGCTGTTTTTGCCTCAGATCTCCATTGTTTCCAGTAGCGCCGATAGCTTTTTTTGCACCTCAATTATGGCTTCTGCCTTGGCCAACTGTGCTTGCAGCTGGGCGTTTTCCCGCTGTAGGCGCCTTAACTCTTTGGCTTGGTCCTCGGCTTTCTGTTCTTGGCTTACGCTTGGCTGGTCCAATTTGCCCGCTGCCTTCTGCTGTCGCCATTTGCTCAACATCGACGAGTACAAACCTTCCCGCCGTAACAACGCCCCCACCTGGCCACGTTGGCAATGTTCCACTTCCGCCAAAATACGCAACTTATACGTCCGGCTAAATTGTCGCCGCCTGGCCATCGGGACGACTTCCGGGTCCGCTATACCGGCCGGACCGCCCCCGTTCTTGGATTGCTGATCTTGTTGACTCTGAGACATTTCGTCTTACTCCTCTTGCCCTTGAATTCTACCCTAATCAATAGGGAGGAGTTGTCTCATCTATTCTGGCACACAGGGCCCGACACTCGTTTGCCAAGAGTGGGAACACGCCCTAATGAGTAGCTCCCTCCCCAATCTGGGGAGGGTTGGGGTGGGGTTCACTACAACTGTACAACCAGCTCGAATCCAACCTCTGACCTATTTTCCCTTTTCATGTCCAAGGTCCTGCATTCGTTGCTCCAAGCGTTGAAGCGTCTTACTCATTGCCGCTATGTCATCTCTTAAGATAGCCAGATGAGAGGAGATTTCATCGCCCTCCAAGCCGGAAGGATCTTCCTGTTTGGAGGGAGCGAGAAAACTCGTTGCCATATAACTTGTGAGAACGCCAAATATTCCAACCCCAATTGTCATCAGAAGTATGGCCATCAACCGACCAAGGCCTGTGGTGGGATACCTATCACCATACCCAACAGTCGTGACAGTGACGTATGCCCACCAGAAGGCGTCAGCACCTGAGGTGATATTCGGATTATCTCCTCTCGCATTTTCCACTTGAAGCACGACAATAGCAGATAGGCTGACAACAGCAATGGCGATTATGATAGTAACAAATAGGGCGCTCTGGGGCCGATTCGACCTGAAATCTTTCCATAATTCATGGCGATTCGAATCACGTAAGAATCGCGCTATTCTCGTCAGTCTTCCAAACCTGGCTAATCGTAGTAACGCAGTCCAGGGAATGGCCGGAATGGCGGGGATGCTGCCTAAAAGATCCAGCCATCCACCCCCACTAAGAAAATATGCTCTTTTTCTTGGCGATCGTCTGAGGTTACTCACGAAATCACCAAGAAAGACGATGCAGATGGCTGTGTCAATATAATAAATTGTCACTTTTACCTGATGTTGCACAGGCAAGATCAGGACGAGCATCAATATGAGCGAGAAAATCGTCAACACAAGGATAAACACGTTGTAAGTAGCACTATGCAGACTCATCGCGTTAACTTTTCGGACTTTCTCGTGACGATTTTCTCGATGGTCAGTCTGATTCGTCCCCATCTCTCGAACCTCCTTTGAATTGGATCATATTTACCAGTTTTCCTGGCTTCAAGTGAGCTCCCGGACAGATCCATGCCTGACCATTATGCCAGTCGGTGCATATGGTGCAAAGACATGCGGGTGAATTTCGTACAGTGTGGTGAGGGTTAAATCAAGAGCAGTATGTAGCGGATAGAGGGACACAATACCCCCATCATATTGCATCGATCACACCGGCAAGCTTCCCTCAAGCTGCGACGAATCGAGCCGTTATTTCAACGAAACCTGTCCTGATGCAGGTTACGTTGACCACAACATGTCCGACTCCGAGTAGGCTGTCGAAAAATCACCTGTCATCTTGGCTGGTGGAGGTAGCGATGAAGAATCGTTTTGTTTCGAGCCGGTTGAAGTACCAGATGTAGAGAACCGGATAGAGTACGCCTTGAAAAATGCGACCTATGTTCGCCAGCCCCGTTTCCTGTTCACCCGCGAATATCAGCAAAGCGTTGTTAAAGGCAATTAGGCCATAGTGAATGGTTATCAATACAAGGAATGCTAGCCTTCCATAATTATTCCCACGCCAAGTGAGTGCGGAAGTGATCAATATCCCAAACCCTATGGCGACAGCCGAAATCAGAAAGAACAAGGACGAGTTTAGGGCATCAATCGTCTCTTCAGAAATTAACAGGAGAAATTCGACTACCAGAGGGAGAATACCGGCAAAGATTAAGGCATATATGGTCAGTATCCAGACTCCAAGAGGGCGCGATACCTGAGTTGTCTGCGATGGCCCATGCTCGTCCATATTGACTTATTTCACTTTGCGATTGCACCCCGAATTATCGAGGATAGGAGAACTTAGCACGCCCCATCTTGCACGTCAACAGGCATATTCAAACAGGCATGTCGAGCGCGCTATGCTCTTATCTTGATTCTAGAGTTGGGAGTCAATCAAGGTGAGTGGCTGAGTTTTCGATACCGCTTTCGCGTGCACTCTTGGATAGTCGCCAGCAATCGCTCAGGGGGATCGACTTTGCTGGCGAAAGCATCGGCTCCGGCGATGAGCGCTCCCCGGCGAGCTTCAGAGTGGCCACTTAATGCGATTACGGACAGGCTCGGACATATTTTGCGCAAAAGCGATAGTGAATCCGACTTCGGCAAGCCAGGTAGATCCCAGTCCAGTATGACTAAATCGGGTCGTTTTGATCGGGTCTGGGTGATTAGTTCTTCTACATTTACCGCCTCGCCAACCACGACGACACCAGGCTGTCGCTCGAGCAGAACTCGTAGGGCAAATCGGACCTTTGGCTGCCGATCCGCCAGGAGGACGTGCATCCAGTTGTCAGGAGGCACAGATTGTGACACATTCATGAGTTCAGTATCAAGCAAAACAAAATCCTCCGCATCGGGCAGATGGGGCATTTTGAGATTGGACATTTGACCAGTTTTCCAGCTAACCGATTGACTCAAACGCGGTCAACGAGAGCCGCGCAGCCGAGGGTCAAGGGCATCACGTAATCCATCGCCTAGGAATGTAAAGGCAAGGACTACCGAGCCTACGCAAAGGGACGGGATGAGAAGAATCCAGGGCTGTATATTTATGGCTGATTGGCCTTCGAGCATGAGCGATCCCCAACTTGTGATGAAAAAGGCATTGGGATCTGTTGTCGGTCTTAAGCCGAGACCCAGGTAGCCTAAGATTGCCTCAGCAATGATCATACCCGGTATGGCCAGCGCCATCCAAACAATTATCGGGCTCAAGGAGTTGGGGAGGATATGCCGGGTCATGATGCGTCTATCCGATGCGCCAACACAGCGTGCTGCCTCGATAAACTCCATCCCCTTAAGCGTCAGCACAGAGCTCCTAACTAATCTGGCGACACCCACCCAAGAAACCAGAGCAAGAGCGATAAAGAGAAGGAATAAGCCATTGAACAGCCGGCCAACAGCCGTGTCCCTCAAGGTCACCATCAAGATGACGTATAGGAGCAGGTTAGGAAAGGCGTAAAAGACATCGGTGATGCGCATAAGCAGGTTGTCTGTTGTCCCGCCAGCATACCCGGAGAGCAGTCCTATCGCCGATCCAATGAAGAGGATGATGGCCACGGGAGTGAGTCCGACGATCATAGATACCCGCGCGCCGTAGATCACGCGGCTGAGGACATCGCGGCCAATGGTATCCGTGCCGAGAATAAATCTTGAGTCTCCGGAGATACCAGCTGCTGATTCTTCAATCCAGGCCGGCGGCAAGTAACCAAGACCGTCGTTAATCTCAAGGGATTGTGGGGAGCCAGGACTGAGGCGAAGATAGCCACATTAGCAAATATAAGTATGACCACCATGCCCGGCCACAGCGCCTTTATTGCGGATTAACCTGTGCCAGGCATCGTTCCACAAGCTACTTGCCGGATATGGGAGTTCGGCAACCTCTTGAGACGAATCTACTCCGCTTCCCTGGGCTTTTGCTGTTCTTTCCATTGTGGACTCCCGGATTGTCACCGAAGCCTGATACGTGGATCTAGGAAGCTATATATGACATCAACGCTGAGGTTAGCGAAAGCTATCAGCACGCCATATATCAGGGTTGTTCCTAGAATCATGGAATAATCCCGGTTGCTAATGGCTTGGACATACTCACGTCCGATACCTGGGAAAGCGAACATGGTTTCGATAATGAACGAGCCGGTCACAAGGGCTGCCAGGGCAGGGCCTAGGACGGTTACAACCGGAATCAATGCGTTCTTAACCATGTGTCCCTTAACAACGGCTGATTCCCGCAGCCCTTTAGATCGAGCCGTTCGAATGTAATCCTGGCGCATAACTTCGATCATGGATGAGCGGGTGAGGCGGGCGGTCAATGCCATCGTTCCGAAACCCAGCACCAGAGCTGGAACGATCCATACCTTTATTTCAGACCACGAGCGGGGGACGACGTTTATCCAATGCAACGTCACAGCGAATATGATAATCAAATAGATCCCGATCACGAAGCTCGGTACCGATACCCCTATATTGGCAATAAACGAACAGGTGTAATCGACAGCGCTGTTTTGTCTGAGAGCGGAGGCGATGCCGGCCGGTATTCCGACGACGATGGCCAAGGCAAGGCCGAACAAACCTAATCGAATCGAGTATCCGAACCGGCTCTCCCAAAACGGCTTGCCATCTGGAACACTGAATAGGATCTCCTGAACGGTACGGCCCCTCTGTCTATATGAAGGACCAAGGTTACCGCAAACCGCACCACATACGAAATCTCCTTCACCGTTGAAATCTCCAATGGTATAAGCCAGAAACTGGCGCCACATTGGTTTGTCCAGACCGAACTGCTCATTGAGCCGGGCTTGAGTCGCTGCGTCAATCTGCCGGCGTCCGGGGTCCCGATCCCAGGGACCTCCTGGCGCGGCATGCATCAAGAGGAAGGTTATCAGAGCGATGGCGAACAATACTGGCACCATCCATAGAAGACGACGAATTAGGAATGGAAACATCGTATCTCCTGATCGAGTATTGGAGCCGGTTGGGGTGATCGGCCAGGCAAACCACACTCACACCAACCGGCCCACTAAAACGGTACCAGTTAGGGCATTAGCGTTGGATCAAAATCGATACCAGTAGGAGCTATGGCACCAGGCCAGATCGAGTCCTGTGGTGTAGTTACAACTCCGGTAACCCAAGGCTTAACCAGGTAGTTGTTAACGTTGTTCCACATGAAAGCTACCGGGGTATCGTCTACCAACAAATCCTGTGCCTGCTGGTACAATTCCATACGACGCTCCGGATCGACAGTCGTATCTGCCAAATCAACCAGCGCGTCGAACTCTTCGTTGGCGTAGCCGATATCTTCGACAAAGCCAGTGCTCCTGAAGTAGACACTCAGCCAGTTCTGCGGATCTGGGTAGTCAGCGCACCAGCCCAGGATATACATCTGAGGTGCAGTCTCGATATCCTTGGTCAAGGCTGTATAGGTGGTTGGCTCGACAGGGTTCAACTCAACATCGACATCGAGGACCTCTTTCCACTTAGCAGCAAGCCACTCGTGTCGCACCCGATTTCGAGGCGTATCTCCGAACGTATCGACGATCGGTGGTAGATTCTCTACGGAGCCATAGCTAGATTCCGCGAGAGCCTGGTTAGCACCCTCAGGATCGAAGGCCCATCGTGTCTCACCTTCCGCATATCCTGGATAACCAGGCGGGATGAAGGTTAAGGTCGGGCTTCCTAATCCTTTAAGAACGTCACGGACCCAGGTTTCCCGATCTAGAGCCATCGCAAAAGCCTGCCTGACCTTGCGATCGGTGAAGGGCTCTTTGAGTTGGTGGAATTCGAGATCAAACGTACATGATCCTGGAAAGATCATGGCTTCCTTAGACAAGACAGGATCCGCTTGTACTGTTGCCAGGTCCTCGGCAGCCAGATTTATAATGTCGAATTCGTCGTTTCGGTAGGCCTGAAATTCAACAGCGGTGTCGGTGATGTACGAGAATTCAATATCTAAATTGCCGACTCCGTCCCAGTAGTTTTCGTTTGGTACGAAGTACCCTCTTACGAAGGGCTCAAGCCTTTCCTAGACGTATGGCCCATTGCCGACGTGATACTTGGAGCTGTTCCACCAGTTCAATCCACCCTCGGAGATTAGCTCCTGCTTGGCCGGGTAGATGACCCATAGGCTCATCACCGTATGGAAATAGGGTGCGGGCTTTGACAGCCGAAGTTTCAACACCCGGCAATCAACCTGATCATAATTTTCACAAGGATTGCCTTCTATGTCCAAGGCCGCAACGCTCCCCTGGACTATCGCCTCGGCCTGCGCGGATACCTCAGCATCGCCTATCCGCCATTCAGGCGCACCCATAACCTCATCCGTTATTGCCGCATATTCGCCTGCAGTGGCAGGATTAATATTGCGTAACAAGGAGTCGCGGAAGCGCATGGCGTTTAGAACGCTGCCGTCACTGTACTTAAGATCTTCGCGTAACATAAAAGTAAGTTCAGTGGCATCATCGTTGTACTCCCAGGATTCGGCCGCTCCTGGTACGGTGTTGAGTTCAGTATCCAGTTTCGTCAGGCCTTCATAGATCAACTGTAGATGGCCAATTTCGTTAGCGAATGACGAAAGTTGGGGGTCGATAATGTCGGGATAGGTGCCAATATTGACACGTAAAGCCCTGGATTCCTCGGACGGTGACGGAGCTACAGTCTCTTGTTGCGCCCGCGTCACCTCCACCTCAATTTGCTCGGTCACGACTCGTGTGACCTCGACTGGCTTCCCTTCTTTGATAATTGTTTCGGTTATTACGCGTGTGACTTCAATTTCTTCGACAACTGCTTCCGGTTGACAGGCCGTAAACAGCAATGCGGCCATTACCACCAGGCCAACGTATAACCCTATACTTTTCCGAGACATCTCTTCCTCCTTCTCTAGTAGGACTAAATAAAATTCTTCTCGGATTTGAGTGCAGCTGACCGATAGATCTTCCCAAATCAGTAGGCCAAAATCCCTTGTGAATTGATAATGACACAAAGAATCGCTTACACTCTGGAAATCGCTGACTATGAGAACTTAATTCTTGTTCCACCCAGTCATTCGACTACCAATTATTCAATTGTTTGGACCGGTTAACCTCAAAAAGAGGTGTCCGGGCTGGGGGTGAGCTTGCCAGGCTGCTGCAGGTTAGAAGTATATTGGGCCAGGGTACTCCTTTTACCTCACCTCTTTGCAATCTGGTTAGCTTTACTCACTCCTGAAACAAGTGACAAACGAGAGAGACAAAACAGGAGTCAGGAGCGAAGGGCAGGGGCAGTGGAGGAGGTGTGTCTACCCCTGCCAGAACAAAAGCTTTTTTGCTGTTCGACCCAGTGATTATCTAATCAATAATCAACCGGGTGAGAAGACATCACGGTGACGAGTTTAGGCCAAAATCCCCCAGATACATCAGACATCTGGGGGATTTTATGGCTGGACGCTTGTATGATATTTGGTGCGTTTAGCCGGACAGCCTGGCTATTGATCAGGTGTACAGGGATTTGATAGGTCAGGTGACCAATTTTAGGCGGAAGGCCATGGTGATTGCCTCAGCACGATTGTGTACACCAAGCTTAGAGAGGATCTGGCTTACATGAGCCCTTGCCGTAGAGCGGCTTATATTTAGTCGCCCTGCGATTTCTGGATTTGTCAGACCTTCGACCATCAAAGTCAGCACTTCTCGTTCCCGTGGAGTCAGGTCATCCCCAGGATCAGGTCCTTGTCGGGCACTTTGAATCAGCACTTTTGTGGCTTCTGGGGCCAGGGTCGAACGTCCCGCATAGGCAGCCCTAATCGCCTCGGCCAGTGCGTCGGCGGTGACGTTCTTTAGTAGGTAACTGATTGCCCCGGCCTTCAGAGCATTCTGGACTAATTCTTTCTCCTCGAAGCTGGTTAGGGCTACTACTTGAACGTCAGGCCAACGCTCCTTTATCGAACGCGTCGCGGCTGCGCCATCCATAACCGGCATTACCAGATCCATAAGGATGACATCTGGATTGACATCCTCGCAGACTTCGAGAGCCTTTTGACCATTATTAGCCTCGCCAACCATGAGCAGATCAGAGTTCACATTAAGAAATGCTACCAGGCCTCTGCGGACCATGTCGTGATCATCCACTATCATTACCCGAATTGAACCTGAATCGTTCATCGTTTGAGCCCTTCCTTCATTATGATGTAGCAGCGGACGGCATCGATACGTCATCAATACCGTTTTCAAATTCTGACTCTGTGCTCGCCACCGGCTGCTCCCACCGAATTGTCACCGTTGTTCCTTCTCCAATTACGCTTTCGATATGGAAAATGGCACCGATTGCCTGTGAGCGCTCGCGCATAATTGCCAATCCGAGACAATCCGCTGCGATGCAATCCGGGTCAAAGCCATCTCCATTATCGCTCACAACCAAGACGACTGTCTTTGAAGACGAAATTTTTTGCATTGAGGCGTTACACCGAAGCGATATTGATACCTTCGATGCATTGGAATGTTTGACGACGTTGTTCAATGCCTCTTGGGCAATACGGTAAATCGTGACATGGAGTTCAGGCGGCAGATTGCACGGACCTTCGATGTGGAGGTCAACAGGTGTTCCCATACGCCCTGTTAGCGAATCCGCAAGCTGTCGTAATAAGTCTCCCAGGTCGGCATCGGACAGAGCTGATGGACGCAACTCCAGGAGCAATGTTCTCATTTCCGCCAACGCTCCCCGGCTAAGCTGTCGAAGTTCTCCTAAGAGATGACGGCCCTCATCTTGATTCAATTCCCAGGTAGCGGGCATCACTTCGGCAATCAAACTTGCTGAGAATAGCGTTTGCGTCACCGCGTCGTGTAAGTCTCGTGCCAGACGACTTCGCTCCATGGCGACGGCAGTTTGTTCAGCCTGATCCCGGAGCTGGGCGTTGGCAATGGCAAGCACAGCCTGATCAGCAAAAATAGAGCTGAGCTCAAGGTCTTCTTCAGAAAACGATCGATTATCTGAGCGATATATAACCAGACCTCCATATAGATCATCACCAACAGATAGAGGCAGACCGAGTATCGTCTCGTGTCCATCAGCAAACAATGGTGTTAAATCTGGATGACTGTCTGGTTGATGCAGCTGATCCTGGTACAAGAAGATCTCACCGTTTAATACAGGAGATGTAACTGACTCTGGAAGAAGTTCCTGAAGGGGCTTAGATATTCTGGAGCTTGAGGCGATAATTGTGGAACCGTTATCTGAATCATGATTGAAAATAATGACTTCGTCTGCCTGGGTTAATGCGGAAACCTGGTTGACTATATAATCTAGACTCTCCTCCAAGGAACGATTGGAGTTTAGTATTACGAGTATTTCGCGAAGCCCCTCGGCCACGTTCTTCCGGCGTTCAAGTTCAAGGGTTCGAAGCTCGAGGTCGCGCGTTCTTTGCTCAACCTGGTCCTCAAGTTCTCGGTTTCGGATCTCAATACCACGTACTCGCAACCGGTACCAGCCAACAGTTCCACCGACGACGGTTACGACCATCAGAACTCGAAACCATGATGTCTGCCAGAATGGTGGAACAACTGTTATGTTTAAGGAGATACCTTCTTCGTTCCAGACGCCGTCGTTGTTGGAGCCGATGAGCTGGAGAACGTAATCACCAGAGGGCAGATTGGCGTAACGAGCTGATCGCCGATTTCCCAGGTCATTCCAATCTTCATCATAACCAACGAGCCTATACGCATATTGGTTCTTGTCCGGTTGAGAATAGCTTAGGGCAGATAACTCAAATTCAAAGAAGTCGTTTGGCCAGCGAAAAAGCACCTCATTCTGCCCATCAACGGTCTGTTGGACATCCATCGATTCGCCACCCTGGGTCAAGGACGTAAGAACGATCGACGGCTTATATGGATTATCGGCGATAGAGCCTGGGTAGAAGGCATTAAATCCGTTAATCCCGCCAAAGTACATCTTGCCATTTCGACCCTTGAATCCGGCGTTGGCGTTGAACTCATTACTCTGCAGGCCGTCTCTGGCGTCATAGTTCTTGAAAAGTTCAGAGCGCGGATCAAAGCTGGAAAGACCGCCGATTGTGCTTAACCATAAAAGTCCGTCATCATCCTCAAGTATCTCGAGAATTGCGTCATTAGGCAGACCATCTTTCTCCCGGTAACTGGCTATTGAGCCGCTTGACAAATCGAGCCTGTTTAGCCCACCCCCATAGGTTCCGATCCACAATATTCCGTTTTCATCCTGGTGAATCGCCAATACCCTGTTGTCACTTAACGAACTCGGGTCGTCGGGGACATGGCGAATATGTGTAAAAACACCTGTCTTCCGGTCGTATCGATCCAAACCATTGTCAGTCGCAATCCAGAGTGAACCCGCGGAATCGTCGTGGATCGCTCGCACACTACCCCGGCTAATAGTACCCGAATCTTGTGGATCATTCTGAAAAAGAGTAAAGTGCTCAGATGCTGGGTCAAACCGGTTTAACCCTCCCGATGTGCCAATCCACAAAACACCATCTGGGTCCTCGCTGATGGATAAGACCACATTGTGGCTAAGACTATTGGCCACATCCGGTTCGTTTTGATAGCGGTCAAATTGCTCAGTTTGACGATCCATTCTGTCTAAACCGCTCGATGTGCCGAGCCACATGTCACCATCTTTATCTTGAATGATCGAGAACACCGTATTGCTGCTGAGGCTGTTTGGCTCTCTAGGCTTATGCGTATAGCGGGTAAGCCGTCCGCTCTCCTGTTCGAACCTGTTAAGCCCGCCACCAAGAGTTCCGACCCAGAGATCACCAATATTGTCCTCGTAAATAGCAAGCACATCGTTACTGCTCAGGCTGTGAGGATCAGAAGGATCGTTTTGTACATGCAGGAAACGCATGGATGACGGGGCGAACTTGTTTACACCACCGCCGTCAGTGCCAAGCCAAAGCACGCCGGCGTTATCTTCATACATCGCACGAATATTGTTGCTGCTTAAGCTATCTGGATCGCTGATATCATTGAGATAGTGAGTAAACTGACCACTTTGTGGGTCAAACAATTTTAAGCCACCACCATTGGTGGCGACCCATAATTTACCTGTTTGGTCAGGTATGATATCTGTGACGGCATGATCAATCAGACTATCGGGATCGATCGAACCACTCAGAAAACGATAGAATATTCCATTTTCCGGATTGTATCTGTGGAGAACTCCCCCTCGCGTCCCAATCCACAAGGAACCATCTTCGTCTTCTATAACTGATACGACGTAGTCGTTTGCCAGGCTGCGAGGGTTGCGGGGGTCATTAAGGAACGAGGTGAATCGACCGCTTTGCTTATCGTATAGGTTTAGACCCCCACCATTTGTCGCGACCCACAAATTTCCGGAGTTATCTTCGAAAATAGACCAGACCGTGTTGTTGCTCAGGCTAAGCGAGTCGTTTGGGTCGTTCTGATAACGAGTGAATAGACCAGAGTCTTGATCGAGTTTATTCAAGCCACCACCGCTGGTCCCTACCCACATTTCTCCGTTGCTATCTTCGAGGATGGATATCACAGAATTATTGCTCAGGGAGGATTCGTCGGTCGGATCGTGCTGGTAGCGCACAAAATTCTGACTCCCCCGGTCAAAACGATTTAAACCTCCTGCACTGGTGCCAATCCACAGTACGCCACTGCTATCCTCATAGAGAGCCTGAATCATGTTGTCGCTAAGAGATGACGGATCTTCCAGGTCGTGTTTGTATACACGAATATCGTAACCATCGTAGCGGTTCAGCCCGTCAAGCGTGCCAAACCACATAAAGCCAAGGTGATCCTGTAAGATTGCGTGGACCGAACTTTGGGAGAGACCCTGTTCAACAGATAGTTGATCGAATTTCAGGTTACTGCTGCCCAAGAAAGGTTCTTGAAGAGCAGCGATACTCTGTACAAGAGGGGCTGAAGATGGATGCTCGGGAGAGTTAACCGTGGCCACAATTTCTGATGGGTTAAAAAGATCGTTTTCTACGACTGTCTGCTCTTCGGAACGGCGGCAGGCAACCAAGATCGTCAAAATTAGCGCCAGTAAGAGATGGCGCCCCACAGACAAACCGGGATGTCTCAGCTTCTCCTTTATCTCTATTTCCCCTTCCGTCATTCTCCTCAATGGTCCTCAAGTCGGATGGACCATCCCAGTATACGAAAACCAGCATTGACCAGAAGTGATTATCGGCGGACTATCCGGCGATGAAAGTCATGAAGCCACTATGTAAAAGGGCACCGAATTCTGGTCCAGGTCCTTCCCATGTTGGCGTCCGGGCTTCGTTGCAAGCGACAACCAATAATCCGAAGATTAAAGCAAATATCCACTTAATATTGACCATTTTTTCAATCATTGTGCCAGCTTCGACCTATTTTAAGATCTGTCCGACGGAGCCCTGTCCCTGGCAATGATCTTTCCGGTCGTGGTAAATGCAGATCCCCATCCATCCTTGTCCTTGCGGAATCTTGTTCCTCGATGTGTTATTTATCGCGCCAGGCAGTCGCGAAACGACGCCAGCTAAATTGGGCCGTCGAGAGCAAGTTCTGAGGCTGGAAGAAACGGGTTGCCAAGGAGAGCACAAAATATGCAGTTATCGCCAATAGGGTAAGGCTGAGAATCACCTGCCAGGCTGGTACCGTGCCCACGGCCATCCGAGTTACCATGGCGCTAGGAGAGCTAAATGGGAACATGCTAAGAAAAACCACCATAATATTGTCAGGATTCTCCGCGAAAAGTCGGCCGAACATAAGAGTCGGAAGAAGCGGCAAGATGAGAATCCAGGTTACCTGCCCTGCCTCTCGAGCGGTATTGGATAGGGCACCGGCCGCGGCCATTACCGAGGCATAGAGCAAGTACCCAAGTAAAAGAAACAGGATAGCAGTGATAAGAAAGGCAGGGGTGAACTCGAGCCCTGAAGTATCCAGGAAGGTTGAGCCGCGATTAAGGATGAAAGTGGCGCCAGCAACCCAAAATGCCAATTGCAACAAGGCCACGGATGTCATACCGATTAACTTTCCCGTCATGAGTTCCTTCGGTTGAAGGCTAACCAGCAATAGTTCTACTGTCCGATTCTCTTTTTCAGAGGTCACACTTTGCAAGATATAGCCGCTAACGATGATCAAGACGAAGTAGTAAACATAGGGGATTGCGGTGGAGGTAAACTCGGCCAGGGCCTGTTCGCTCGCGGAGCTCTCTTCGGGAGGATTCAGGGCATGCTGCCTGGCGAGATTTCCTGGAGTTGGGTTAGAGAGCACTGTGGACAACGCCTCATCGCCTATCAGGTTGTAGCTGATGATATAGGGCAGCATCCATTCATTTGAGCTCCCAAATGCTACACCCATATCTCCTTCCGAGAGGATCTGGACCTCTGTGTCGAAGACGGTTATTTCACCACTATCGATATAGTCTGCCGGTATGATGACGAACTGGTTAACCTCTCCTTTTTCTAGCGCAGTATGGGCATCATCACTGTTTGCCAGGGTAACAAACATGCCTGGGGGAATGCCTGATGGTATTTCTTTTATCAGACCGGCCTCATCCACCAATCCCACGATTGTCATTTCGGCCGGAGCGGTTTCTTCGGTCACATCCTCCTCACCTTCACCGATAAGAGAGATGTCGTTATCTTGTAGAAAGAGATAGCCCTGCATACCCAGGAGCAGTACCGGAACCACGAAGCTCAATATCCAGAAGGATCGCTTACGAAGAGTAATACGAATTTCGTGTTTTATGACCAACCATATGTTTCGCATTCTTATCTCCAAGAATCGCGGATCAGCCGCTGATAAAATTAGCTAGCTTCCCCTAAGTGAAGACGCGACGCCCTTCAAGGTCAGGGCTTGCCCATAGCGAAGCATGCCAGCCCTGAAGATGCGAACGGCGATCCACAACATTAGCAGCGTTGTCCCGACCAGGATTACCCAACTCAGTCCGAGCTGCCAAGACGGAACTGTCCCGAAGCCCCAGCGTAACGACACCATGAGAAAGGAACTCGTCGGGAAAAGAGTCAGGAAGACGATGGCTGGGTGACCTGGGTTCGTAAACAGGAGCGGCATCAGAAATAGCGGCAATAAAAACAACATGTTAAGGATGCCGGCGACTTGCTGTCCTTGCTGGGATTCGGCCACCGCACCGCCAATAGCGATCATTATTGAGGCCACTAAGGCGTAGGCCGGCAGAAAAAACAGAACCATTATCCCCAAATACGTCCATGGCACTTCGATGAACTGTAATATCGCGACGTAAGGCAAGGCGATTCTGACGGCCACGATGATGGCCAGGACATAAATGGTAAGTTGCGTAAGAGCTCCTGCCAACAAGCCGGCCGCCTTGCCCCCGATGAGCTGCCCAGGAGTGATCGAGCTTATAACGATTTCCATGGTCCTGTTTTCTTTCTCAGTGGCTACCACCGCCATAAGGTAGCCTGCTGCCATCATAGTAGCGAAGAGGAAAAAGAAAGTGGCAATAAAGGGCAGGATGATATTTATCACTGCGCTCTCGCTAAACTCCCTGTTACTTGTCACGTCCAACACCGTAATGTTGGCTCCTTCCAATAGACGCTGCTGCACGTCCCACGGTAAGAATTCCAGAATATTGATGCGAACAAAGTCATCGAATTCACGCCACAGGTCGCCATCAGGGGGATTCTCGACGAAATGTAGATCTGTCTCCAAGGAGTCTGGATATGAAGAGGGAAATACGAAGAAGGCTTGAATCTGTCCCGCTTCCAGAGCAGACATGGCCCTCTCTTCATCGGGAAACTCCAGAATCTCGATCCGGCTCTCAGCATCGGGCAGGTTAGCTTGCAACGATTCATCGAAGATACCTGGGTTATCGACGTAGCCAATGGGCATATCGCTCTGCCCCATGGTCTCAACCAGGATGGCGACGAAGATCAGCGCAGCCAAACCAACGGGAACCAGGATCGTCGCCAGCACAAATCCCCGGCGAAAAACCATGCGACGATATTCGTGTTTTGCTACTAGCCAATAATTACGCATGGCGGACCTCCGGATCCGGGACGATTTCTGGCGTTTCGTGTTCACTAACTACCGAGACGAATATGTCATCCAGGGATGGTTCGGCAAGTTCGAAACGTTCAATTCTAATCCCATCCCGATCGGCAAGCGTGCGGAAAACGGCCTGTGGATCTGTGCCGATTTCCAGGGCCAGGTGCAAGGTGCTGTTCTGTCTTCGAATCTCTAGGACACCAGGGATCTGATCGAAATCACCTTGCCCCTGAACAACTATTGCGTTACCGGCAAAGTTACGTTTGATCTCATTTACCTTCCCGTAAAGCACCGTATGGCCTCTATTTATGAGTACGATCCGGTTACAAAGCGCTTCCACCTGGTACATCTGATGAGTTGACATAATTATCGCTTTGCCACTGTCACGCTGTTCGTCCAGAATTTGTTTGACCAATCTAGTGTTGACCGGATCAAGCCCTGCGAACGGTTCATCGATTATTATCAGATCCGGGTTATGCAGGAGTGTGACAATGATCTGCGCCTTTTGCTGCATACCTTTGCTCAACTCCTGAACTTTCTTGTTGCGGTAATCGACCAGGTCGAAACGCTCAAACCATGGACCGAGTTCAGCACGCGCAGTTCGCTCATCCATACCCTTTAAGGTTGCGAGATAGACCAAGGTGGCTTCGAGTTTTTGGTCTTTATATAAGCCTCGCTCCTCGGGCAAGTAGCCGATCCGCCGTTTTTTGGCCAAATCCAACTTGCCGCCGAAGATAGTTACCTCGCCTGAATCAGGTCTGAAGATGTCCATCATCATACGAATGGTCGTGGTTTTTCCAGCGCCATTTGGACCGAGCAGGCCAAAGATCTCACCGGCTTCTACTCCAAACGAGACATCCGCCACCGCTTGAAGGTCACCAAATCGTTTGGCCAAATGCTTAACTTCTACCGTGTACATATTTGTTTATCCTCCCACATCGACACCAGTTCCAGCGCGCCGAATGGATCAATTCGTCGTTATCCACTAAGTGAACCTAGAAAGCAGTGTACCAACATCACCAGCGGTTGACATCCGCCAGCTGGATAATCTGTCGACGCCAGTTGGGGAATATCCATCAGGTCTGTTGCCTGTCTCAGGCCTGTCCGCATATTACTCACTTTTCTGGAAAGTATACTCGACTACTCCGAGGCCAAGAATCACCACCGGTTCACCTTGCTCATTCAATTCGAATCTGACCAGCAGTCCGGCGAAAGGGGGTGAGAACGTACTGTAGATGATGTCGCCATCGTCAATCATGGCCCTGATCTCATTGCGGAATTCTCCGACATCCAAAATCAATCTCTCATCCTCAATTTCCAATGTCGCCGTTCCAAGAGCCTCGTTTTCGTAGCTGCCAAGATGCGCTTCTATCGATCCCGGTCTGATTGTATCGAGCAGGCTGGATCTTATCGACGACAGGCCATCTTCTGATTGTTCGAGCAAGAACTGAATGAGTTCCTCGGTTTCTGGCTCTTGTTGGAAGAGCTTTTCGAACAGCCACATTCGGACCACTGGATTAAACCCTGATGCTTGTTGATTAGTTAGAATGGATACACCCAAGTCATGACCCGGAACGAATGCGAGCTCTGAGCTGAAGCCGAAAGTATTGCCTGCATGGCTGATCACATTAATACCGTCCAGCTCCTCAATAATCCAACCCAGACCGTAGCTAGCGTCGGCGGAGATATCAACCTGTGGCTCCCAGGTAACAGCTAGGTTTTCGGCTGAAACTACGACTTCGCCCGATGGTGAGACCCCCTCATTAAGCTCCGTTATCAGGTACTTGGCCATGTCGTTTACGTTTGACCAAAGCGCACCAGCAGGCGCAAGTGGCGCTAACGCAGTCTCGTAGCTCATAGGAATTTCCACTGTCTCACCGGTAAGTACCTTGCCGTGCGGACTGGCATAATCGCCGGTTGAAGCGACTTCGTCGAAAGAAAACGTTGAACTCTCCATTCCAATCGGATCAAGAATTCTCTCCTTTAGCAGTTCTTGATATGCAGACTGAAGCGCGCCGTATTCAGCACCAGTCGCCAGAGTGGCCAGGTATCCACCGGCAGCGACCATCTGGTTGCTGTATTGGAACGCTTCCCCGAAGTCAGTAAAAAACTCGAAATCAGCCAGCGATTCTATAACCTGTTCGGCCGTTAATTCGCTTGCATTAAATAGCCACTCAAGATCGCGTCTTGGAACGCCAGTGCAGGCGCAGACCATGTTACGCATGGTGATCTGGTTGGTCACTTCCGGATCGGCAACAGCAAATGACGGTAGAACTTCAACTGCGAGGGTATCCCAATCAATCACACCCTCATCCACGAGGTTAGCCATCAACATAGTGGTCATTGACTTGGTTGTCGATCCAATCATCATCAACGTCTCAGATGTGATAGGTTCTCCAGAGTCGTAGCTCTTAACGCCAAAACCATTGCTATAAACTAGATGGCCATCCTGGACAATAGCCACTGCTGCACCAGGCACATCCATCCTCTCCATGTTTTCGACGATAAAAGATTCGAGCTCAGTCACAATGTCGTCAGACAGCGGGAGAGGGTCCGTGCTGGAGAGATCCGTTGTTTCCAGTTCTTGAATGCTGAACCCGCTAGAGATAATCTGGATTTGACTTGCACGCTGTTGGGCGGCCTCCAGCTCCATAATATAAAGCAGGACGTAAACTTGCCCGTCAAGAAGCCGGCCTTCCGCCTGGATAATCGGTTGTTCTCCTTGATCCCACTCATAACTGACGACGATATATTCGTCGATGCCACCAACCGCCGACGGCGGCACATCAGTTACATCGACAATTTCTTTGTCAAACTGAGGATCTACCAAGTTCCACGCGGTCGCAATAGCGCGGCCGGGATCATCATCCTCAACCACCAGCAAGTGTACCGTTAGCTCTCCGTCTGGATCGACCAATGTAACATATCCATCAGATTCTTCCGCCGACCAATTTGTGGGAACAGGCACGGAGTATCGTCCCTCCGGCTCCACATAATCGCCCGCTTCTTCCCCGCCCAAAATCCCTAGGCCGTCTACAGCCGGAACAAAAACTAAATCGTGGAGGTGATCATACTCAGCCGGCGTTGTCTGCAATAAGATGATATGTGCTCCAGCCTCGGTCTCGGCAAGAGCTAGATCGACCATGACAATACCGATCTCTGAGGAATCGACCTCCATACGATACAGGCGCCAGAAAAAAGAACCTGTCTCCATTGACTCGTAACTCAAGGGCAATTCGTCAACGCCCAGTTGCTGTAGGAGAGTTGCGCTGAGCTCATCGATGCCCAATCCTGGCGCCGATTGTTGGATAATCCTGGTCACATCGTCGATCGATTCGCTTCTGGCGTAGACGCCCGGGGCAATTTCCCCCCAGCCCTCAGGGATAACACCCGCAAGACCCATGACCTCGCTCTCGAAATTGGTCAGGGACACAACCAGGTCATCTTCGCCAGATAATTGAGAGATCTCCTGGTCTTCCACCTGGTCCATTGGTTGGCTGGTCCTGGTTGGCGCCGGTTCAGGAGTCTCCGCTTGAGTTAGTTCGACATGTAGGGTGGGGGGTGGTAAGGAGGTCGATGTGATCTCTTCCTCGTCATTTGAAGTTTTGCAGGCATTGATTGAGAGCAACAAAGCCAGCAGAAAGCAATATCTCAGAAACAACCTCTTCATTATTTCCCTCTTCCTCTAATCTGAAATCAACGTCACAGGAGCCCGTTTAGCCCAACGATTCTCCCGTACTTATCTTGGTGTTAATCTTTCCGCAGCTGCGCGCATAGCCCGCCGATTGGACGTTTTCTAACCGTAATCACTAGTTGAAATGTAATGCCAAATCTCTCTGACACTGACACGCTCACTCAACATCTGGTTCGACGTTGGCTCAGGTTATTATTGCGTAGCCCAATAAATTTGATGCCCATGGCCACTTCTGATTACATAGGACTCTGAGTCCATTCTTCCTGAAAGCAGGCGTGAATCCCATTAAGTCAATGCTCCTTCCGAGTCCTCCCCCTCTGTCCTGACCAACATACCTTCATACTGATTCAGGACGGCCAATAAACGGTCTGGTGGATCGATCTTACTAATGAAAGTATCGGCGCCGCTATCCAGAGCATCTTGGCCAAGTTCAGGTCGACCACTTAGAGCAATCACAAAGAACTCGGAATCAATATCGCGTAAGGATTTTATTGCTCCGGCCTCGTGAAATCCAGGAAGCAACCAATCTAAGATAATTACAGCGGGAGTTGTGGTCGTCGCTAACGATAACAACTGTTCGGCGTCCTCGGCCTCTCCGACTATCTCAACCTCTGGCTTATTTTCCAGCAGCACGTGAAGAGCAAATCGGACTTTTGTTTGATCGTCTGCGATGAGAACGCGAGTCGTCATGCTTCTCTACTCCGTATTAAGCCCCAGACTCTTCTTGAGGTTCGAGCCAGATTATCAATGAGGCGAAAATATCCCGGACGCCGCTGTTGAAAATCCCAGATAAAAACCTTCCGTGAGCCATTGCGGCGAGAGTGTTCTCGTCCTGGCTTCTTACAAAATCCTTGTTCATTCAACATCTCTCCAAAAGGACAATCAATTTCTTTGGAAATCGCTCGTTTATCAGCCTGGAGCTACAAGATGACTAAGGCCAGGATCGCCATTGCTAGAAGGGCCAAGATGAGTAGTCCGACTATGAGGGAGATTAGTAGCGGTTTGTTCGTTTGCAATAGTTGTTGATCTAGATCTCTATTATCCTTGTTAAGTGCCGTACCAATGCTAACTCCTAGAGCGGTTCCGATTGCTATGCCAACCGGAAGCAGATCCATTGCGATTCCTATGGCTATACCGCACGCGAATCCCATGACCATGCCCAGCATCATATTCGTAGCCGAACTACGACCAGACACTTCAGAGAATTTATTTTGTTTCATAGTTTAAGTTTCCGTTTAAGAATTCAGCCGATGACTAAGTTCATTAACTATTTCAGGAGGTAAGATCCACATGTTTAGAGGTAGTCTATAGGAGCGGCAGCTGTTCGACATCAGGCAGTTGAGGGATATGTGATTAGCCAGGTGGCTAATCTTGGCCAGGTGGCTAATCTTGACCAGGTGGCTAATCTTGGCCAGGTAAAATGAAAGGGATTAGGAGACTAGTTTGTGTCTTAAGGCCAGGGTTATCGCCGCGGCTCGATTTGAGACCGATAGCTTCTCCAGAATGTGGCTGACGTGAGCCTTCGCGGTGGCCCGGCTGACTACAAGACGCTCGGCAATCTGGCGATTACTGAGCCCTTCAACCAGGAGAACCAAAACCTCCATCTCGCGCGGCGTTAAGCTATAGTCTGGCACGGAATCTGCCTCATCCGTTTCATCTTGAAGTAGAGCCTGGATGGCCTCTGGAGCAAGAGCAGATTGGCCGGCATGGGCGGATCGAATCGCTGCTGATAGCTCCTCCACGGACACGTTCTTCAATAGATATCCTATAGCGCCCGCTTGCAGCGCATCGCGGATTAGCTGCTTCTCCTGAAAGCTGGTCAAGGCGATTACCTGAACCTCGGGAAACTGCTGGCGGATCGCTCGAGTAGCGGAAGCCCCATCAAGGCCCGGCATAACCAGGTCCATCAGAATGACGTCGGGTTTTACCTCAGCACAAACCTCTACTGCTTCGAGACCATCGGCCGCTTCCCCGACCAATTCTAGATCTGGTTAGGCCATGAGGAATGTGGCAAGCCCCCGGCGAACCATGTCGTGGTCATCAACAAGCATTACGCGGATGGTATTGTCAGGGATCATAGGTCGTTACCTATATGTCTGGTCATATCATTGGTTGAAGATGAGTTACGAACGGCGGAAGAGGATTGCTCAGACGCAGCAATTCTATTTCTAGCAATCGCTCCCAGATACTGAGAATTCTTCGACCTCATAATAACATAGATAAGATCGATGAGACGCGACGGCCGACGCCATTCTCTCAGAATTCCCATTTCAGACGACGTCATGTGAAGCATTCGCTCACGGCTGTCCGGCGCTCTCAGAGCCATATTGATCGACTTTCAAAATGATGGATTTACTCAGAACTGCCAACATGGCTCATCCGTTACCGTTTCTTTCTAATTTTTCGGTCGAAGTTTTCCAAGTTACCTTTACTCTTGTGCCCTTACCAGGAGCGCTGGTAATGGTTAGCTCAGCCTCTATCGCCTGAGCGCGTTCACGAATTATCTTCAGACCCATTCTATCCAATGAAACAGAGGCGGTGTCAAAGCCGCGACCGTCGTCGCTGACAGTCATGGAAACGATCTCCCCATCTGCGCAACCTTTGAGAACAACCTCAACTGTTGACGCACGTGCGTGTTTCATGACGTTGTTCAAGGATTCCTGGGCAATTCGGTAGAAGGCGATGCTAATCGGGGTCGGCAACTGACAAGTACTTTCGATGGATGTGGATATGGGAATTCCAGTCCGACCAGTAACTGCTTCAGTCAACTGTAGCAATAGATCTGGCAGCTCCGATTCTTCCAGCGCGATTGGACGAAGCTCCAAGAGCAAGGTGCGCATTTCAGCCAGTGCGCCGCGTGTTAATTGTCGTAATTCTTGAAGCAGCTTTTGTCCTTGATCGAGGTCGTTATCGTAGATTAGCGGCAGAGTCTCGGCAATCAAGCTTGCCGAGAATAATGTCTGGGTAACCGCATCGTGAAGGTCGCGCGCAAGCCTGTTTCGCTCGGTAGCCACGGCCGTCTCCTCGGCCTGAGCCCGAAGCCGATCATTTGCGATGGCCAAAGTCGCCTGGTCAGCAAAGGTCGTACCGAGTTCTCGATCATCGGCGGAGAATGTTCGCTTATCAGTGTAAAACATCAGTAACCCACCGTAGATCTCATCTCCCAAGTAAAGTGTTACGCCTAGAATTGCCCGGTGGGCTAGCAATGCCGATGGATGCACCTCTGGATGAGCTGACCAGTAGTTCTCGAGATCGGGCATGATCAGCTGTCGTTTCACCTGCAAATCTTCTCGCATCCATTCGCGGGTGATCGCCAGGAGCGCTGCTCCAGGGGTATATCGAATTTGCCCACCCTGGTTGGTGGCGACTATATTGATTTCACCATCTTCCTCCTGGCGTATAATGATGGCATCTTCGGCCTCGGTAAGTCGGGCCGCTTGGTCGACAATGTAGTGCAAGCTCTCCTCCAGCGACCGGTTAGAATTTAGTATGACCAGTATCTCGCGCAATCCTTCGGCAATCTCGCGTCTTCGTTCAATCTCTGAGGTTCGTGAAGCGACCTGAACTTCCAGTTCGCGAGTTCTCGCTTCAATATTCCTGGTTCTCAGACGGTATGCGCCATAAATGGCTGCTGCAAGAACAATCCCGGTCATTAACAGGAACCACCAGGTGCGCCAGAACGGATAAGGCATAATGACTTTTATAGCAGTTCCTTCTTGATTCCAGACCCCATCGCTATTGGTGCCAATGGCTTTAAAGGTGTATTCACCTGGAGGCAGATTTGTATACGTTGCATGGCGTCGATCACCTATGTAGTTCCAATCCTCGTCAAATCCCTCCATTATGTAGGCGTACTGGTTATCTTCTGGCGACGAATAGTGAAGGGCTGCCAATTCAAATGAAATTGAGGTGTCCTCTCGCTTCAGTTCAATCGTTTCCAACAGCGACACCGGTTGCGGTATGCGCGAATCTTCGCCATGTTCGACTTGCTGGTTCAGAATTTGAAAGCTCGTTACGATTATTGGAGGGATATAGGGATTGTCGCTAATATCCTCTGGATGGAAGACATTGAATCCATTAATTCCACCGAAGAACATCTCGCCTCTAGCATTCTTATAAAATGCGCCAACGTTAAATTCAAGCGCCTGAAGGCCGTCTCCAGTATCATAATTATGGAAGACGCCTGTTGAAGGCGTAAATCTTGAAATACCTCTGTTTGAGCTTATCCACATGTTGCCTAAATCATCTTCCAAGATGCCATAGACGACATTATCTGGCAGACCTTCGTCCCACAGATACCGGTCGAACACTCCTGCTTCTGAAACAAGACGATTGAGACCGTTTTGAGTACCGATCCAAAGCGAACCGGATGAATCTTCATGAATGGTTAGAATATAGTTGTCACTTATCGAATCCGGGTTATCAGGATCGTGGGTATGGTAGACGATATCCCCCGATTCCCGGTCAAACTTGGCTAAACCTGCCATGGTGCCGATCCAGAAATTTCCAGCCTCATCTTCAAAAAATGAGCGAATATTATCCGGACCAACATTGTCAATGCTTTCTACGTCATCAAATTCATAATGTGTAAAAGTGCCGCTCTCCCGGTCGAGCTTGTCGAATCCACCACCGGCTGTTCCTATCCAAAAATCGCCTTTGCTGTCCTCAAACAGAGACACTACAGCCGGAAAATTTAAGCTTTCCGGGTCATTGGCATCGTATCTAAAACTGACAAAGTCATTCGTTTCAGGAATATAGCGGCTTAGTCCGCCGAATGTTGCAAACCATATGTCTCGATTCTGATCCTCCAACATGGCACCGACGACACTATCGGCTATTGAGTGCGGATCGGCCTGACGGACAGTGTAAAGCTCGATATCTCCTGATTCTTTGTCAATACGGTTAAGTCCGGACAGCGTGCCAACCCAAAGATCACCACTGGAATCTTCTAGGAAGGAAAGCACAAGATTGTTACTTAAACTATTGTCTGGGTAATTTGGATCAGATCTTACGTGCTGGAATTTCGCTTTATAAGGATCGAACTTGTTGAGACCTCCAGTGAATGTTCCAGCCCATACGATGCCCGACTCATCGATATAGAGAGAAGTGATCATATCTTCGCTCAAGCTCGTCACTCTGTTCGGATCGTGCCGTTCGTGTATAAATCCCGAGCCACTGGGCGCCATCCGGTTCAATCCACCATCAGTGGCGATCCAGACATTGCCACTTTTATCCTGGCTGATTGAGCGAACCGTGTTGTTGCTCAAGCTGTCAAGGTTCACCGGGCTGTTGTGGAGTATTGTGATGTCCTTGCCCAGAGAATCGTAACGGTAGACGCCATTGGTAAGCGTCCCTATCCACAGATAACCATCACTGTCTTCGTAAAATGCTGTCACAGGCTCTGATATGGTGCGACCGGCAACTGGATTTTCGATAAATTCTCCGGTGCCTGGGTCGAAACCGATTAATCTACCGGCGGTTCCTAACCATAACAATCCGTCCTGATCTTCGTGGATAGCAAAAATCAGATTGGTACTGATAGAGTCATCGGCCGGATCATAATCGTTTTGATAGAGAGTAAAACGCCCTGTATCAGGGTCAAAATGATTGAGGCCATTTAGGGTCCCAATCCAAAGATCCCCCCGGCGATCATCCTGGATACTGTAAATGAAGTCGCTGCTTATCGAGGATTTATCGTCAGGATCATGCCGGTAATGGACAAACCGCTCACTTACGGGGTCATATTGATCCAGGCCACCTCCCATCGTGCCTACCCATAGCATACCAGCAGAATCCGTCAGCAAAGCTTGGATGTGATTGTCGATTAAGCTCCTTGCATCAGATGGATCATGTCTAAAAACGGTTATCTCATAGCCATCGTACCGGTTTAAGCCATTGTTAGTAGCGAACCACATAAATCCTTGTTCATCCTGGATGATCGTGTTTATCGTGCTCTGGGAGAGTCCCTGTTCCAGGGTGACATGGTCAAACTCAAGTGCGTTGCTTCCGACCGGCAGAGTGGGGGCGCTTATGGTCTCGGGTGGCAACCCTGAGCCAACAATAGATTGCGGCGGAGGATTATCGGGGACGGGACCTTGGCAAGCGGATAGTATAACGAGAATAACCAGGCCAGCGAGCGTTAATCGCCCAGAAGATAAACAAACTAGCTTCTTGCTACCGGCCAGTGGCATTATTATTCGTTCCCAGAGCATACCTTCAGCAACACTATCTATTTTGAGATGATGTTTAGCTTTGTCAATAAAAACACTATAGATTCCAATCTGTAGGCGAAGTATAAACCTGGGGTGATTGTAGAATTTCGCCTCGAAATCCGAGTTAAGGACTCCACGAGTGAATAGTCATGGTTCATAAGAGCCAGACGTGTCTAGAAGTATGGATGAAATAACCCAAGTATTACAGTGACAAAAGTCGATATCCGGGACGAGGAATGTCACCGGGTCAACTTCAATTTTGGCAGACACTTTCTGAATGATCGTTGGGGTTGGATACCGTCGCCATCTGGCAACTATTCTGACGCTAGCTATATTGTGGCTGGTATTCGGCCAACTCTCTATAGTGCTGAATGGAAACTCCGAAGTTGCATTCGAATTCTTTGCTTTCTGTCTGGCCTGGTGGCTGGGTCAATATCTAATCGGCCAAGACCCGAAGAATCCTCAGCTTCTATTCTCAGGGCTCGGCTTTGCGACCTTTGCTCTTGGTTTTGCGGCCATTCTCCTGAACCAATTTGCAGGTGAGCAGGCCACGGACGAAGCATTAGCGATGTGGGGATGTCATTACGGTTCCTTCCACCTCTTTTTTAGTTTGGTTCCTTATTCTATCTCCTACCCAAAGAGGCCCAGATCCTGCGCCGGTTGGGAAGCCTGGTCGGAAAAGCCCTTATTCCGCTGACCATTTCATTATGGCCTGGATGCAGGTAAAATGGGGACAATCAATCACCACAAATAGCAACATCGGACTTACTCCAAATGAAGATTCCCATCAAAAAGAAAAAAGAGATCTCGAAAATGCACGATGCCGGTAGGCTGGTGGCGGAATGTTTCGCCATTCTCGAGGAGAGCGTAACAGCCGGGATTAGCTTGAAAGAACTCGACCAGAAAGTCGAAAGATATCTAAAAAGGCGTGGGGCAAAACCTCTCTACAGGGGATACAAGGGTAGTGCGAACGAACGCCCGCCCTTTCCTGGAGTGATTTGCGCATCTGTCAATCACGAAATCTGTCATGGCATCCCCAATGAACGAGTTCTAAAAAATGGAGACATTGTCGGCATTGATATTGGTCTAAGGTATAGGGGTTGGTGCGGTGATGCATGTGTGACTTTCGCCATTGGCGAGATCTCTCCAGAGGCAGAAAGGCTGATGGTGATCGGCCGCGAATGCTTGCGGCTGGGTATCGATGCCGCCCAGCCGGGCAAGAATCTAAATGCCATCGGTACGGCAATTGAAAACTACGCTGACACCGTGGGAGTTTCAGTTGTCCGGGAGTATGGAGGTCACGGCATTGGACGCGAACTGCATGAACCGCCTTCAGTCTCACATATCCGGCAGAAGAACTCCGGACCAATTCTAGAGCCGGGCATGGTAATTACCGTCGAGCCAATGATCAATGCTGGGAGGTATGAATGGGCGGAGCTTGACGACGGATGGACTGTGGTCACCGCCGACCGTTCGCTCTCCGCACAGTTTGAACACACCATCGCCATAACAGACGATGGGCCTGAGATACTGACCACATTGTGAAAGTTTGGAAAACACAGGAAGGTGACGGGTATCGGCGATTCTCAATTCTCGCCACCTGTCGGGCTAGAGTCACTATACAGTAAGGTGTCAGGGAAAAAGGCATACCAGCCAAACCAGTAAGCCAGATGTCCCGGAATCCTTGGGGCAATGGAGCCATCGGGGCCAACCAAGCCTTCTTCTGTAACTTGCCACTTATCACCCACGCTATCCAATACGGTATCGGGCTCAGGACCTGGTGAGTACAGCTCGTCTCCACGATTAAAGACTCTGACTTCACCTCCCACATTGTAGTTCACGGGACCTAGATATTGGTGCTCACCGTCGACGGCGACCGTACCGCGACTTGATACAAGAACAACCGGTGTCAGTCCAATTGTATCGTTCAGCACCTGGTCAGCTGCTAAAGCCTCTACCTGGTATGCTTTTGGCACGCCATCAATATGGAGAGCGTAAACGAATTCTTTTGGCGCCAGAAGACCGGACCGCTGCCAGACGGGAAACATCGTATCGCTGGCGGCAAAGTAATCGCCATAGAAAATTCCGGGTTCGTAGATCTCCGGCGGATATATCCCTGTGTCTCTATCCAGGACTAGAGTGTCAGGATGTTGTTCAAGCCAATCAGCCCAGGCAGTTAGAACAATTGGTAAAATCTCGAGTCTGATATCCTGGTCGGCCAACTCTCCTAGCACTGGCTCACCTGTGAGCTGGTTCCACAGTGTCCGAGTTTGACGATCGTACATGAGCTTATTACTTCGATAGAGAAACCCTGAGGTGCCGAAATCATAATTCTGGCCATCGGGTCCCCGTCCGTCGTAGGCGATTGCCGCCCCACAAAGCGTGCAATATGCCAACGATACGGGCACGCCACCGATCTCATCATTAGCCATCTCGTGGTTGTCAATGATACGCAAGGGATAAGCACGGGCATCCCCATTTACCACAACACCAAAAACGGGCTCTTCATCTAGCAGATAATCCGCTTCGGCGCCAGGTATCGTGGGCGCAAATTCTAACGGCGGTATGCCATCGATGGGAACGCCACCCCATTGAATTTCCTCGACCCGGATTCGTGACGGATGTTCATCTTGTAAGAAGTCGCCGAAACCGGGATCTATACGACCCAGCAGCCGACCTTTCCACGTCGTAAATCCTGGTGGGGGCTCTAGCTCGGTTTTTCCGTACCACTCAATCCAACCGGGCCAATCCTGACCAAATTCTTGACCGCTCAATCCCTCCAAGGTGTTGATGATTTTGCTGTAAGTGCCTCCGATGATGCCTAGTTCCCGCCCGCGCATGAGTTCGATCATTACGGCGATAAAACGGGTGTCCCCAGCATCGGAAATTGTTTCCAACGCCTCGGCGGCCGCCTCTTGATCAGTTCCCGAAAGATCGGCTAGAAGCTGAGCGACGATCTCGTCGGCTAAGCGCTCGCCCGTTGCCACTGCTACAGATGACGCTCGGAGAGGATTCTGCGTTGCCAGTGGCGCGATTCTCGGCGCTTGAGATCCGGCTACCGGAGTGAGCGGCATCGACGTCACAGATTCGCGGTCCGGACTCGATAAGGTGCCAGGTTTGGAGGATGAATTAGGGGTAGATTCAGATTGGCCATTCACTGATGTGTCTGGAGGATCACCGGCACAGGAGGACAGTAAAATTGCCGACGACAAGAGGGATAATCCGGCGACGCGAGCGAACCGATGTTTTAATAACATGGCAGGCAGTATACCGCATAAACCAATTGATTTTTGGAATGTAAGCGATATGTAATATTGACTTAATTACTTGTAATAGGAATGGATGGATAAACAGGAACAATGGAAGGGGCTGTTGTGTTGGCAGAACAAGAACTTGTCTAGCGCCGAGATCGCTGCGATTTATTGCGTAGCTGGTGGCCCATCCTCATAGGAGAGGATTTCGGCGGCTGATCTATCAACGAATAGAGTAGTGGCTGAACGATACCTCTTGCAGGGTTTGTGGATGACAGTTGAAAAGACTCGAGTGCACTGGCCAGGACGATATCGGACCCGGTATAGTTAAAAATGGACTGCTAGCTGATAGTCACCGGGATCTCGTGGGACAGCGTGATAAAGCTTCCCTGGCCAGAGATACAGAGGTTGTGGCTATCGAAACATATTACTAGACGGAGTGTGTAGTTTCCGGGCTCCGGCAGCTTAATATTATCATCTGCCCGAAGGCCGTTGGTCGGGATCGAATCGTTGTTTCCACCCCAACTATTCTGATACCAATCCAGACGGTCGCCCCCGTCTTTCTTGGGCATTACTCCCAGGGAGCCAAACGGAACCGGACCACCGGAGATGTTGGCGATGTCAAACTCGAACCACACAGGTTGGTTGGTAGCAAAAACTGAGCGATCCTGTAAGCCGAAGTGGTTCAAGACAAGACCGTTGGTACTCGGCGGCGGAGCCGGTTCCGGTGTACTGGTTGGCGGAGGAGGGGGCGGAGGGGGATTCGTGGGCACAATCACCACCGGTACCGGTGTATTGGTTGGCGGTACAGGTGTCTCGGTGGGTAAGGGTGTCTCGGTGGGCAATGGTGTCTCTGTAGCTGTTGGGGACGGAGGTGGAGTATCGGTCGGAAGTACTTCGACGGCAGCCGTGGGCAGTGAAGACGATTTGGTTTCGGTGACTGTGAAGGCGATTTCAGTAGGTCCACTTGTCGCTGAGACCGCAGTCGCATCAGCCGAAGAGTCGCTGAGCATCAGATAAACAACAAGAGCTAGAATAAGAATCATCAGCCCAGCCAGAGCGACCACCACAATCGATAGGGTTCTATTCATTCAAGGCACCTTTTTCAAAAGGATAGAATTTTTGTTACTCGTTTTGCTGCGACGATATTATCGTATCTGGTGTTCAACGCAAACCGTTTCAGCAATCCAAAGAAGGGCGAGAGTCATGTTTGGAGAATCATGATGCTCTGCGAGCCGAGAACTGATATCATGAAAGTACTGTTCTACCTAGGGTGGTAATGATGAATGAATTCCAACATACCTCTGAAGAAAATGGAGCTAAATTCCAGATACAACCTCTAAATGAGAACCATCGTCTCGGCGTAAAAGAACTCTTGCGAGAAGAATGGGGCGGCACGACAGTTGTTAGCCGGGGCAAGATTCACGATGCAAGCCGGCTGCCTGGATTTATCGCCAGGCTGGATGCTAAATTGGTCGGTCTGTTAACGTACAGAATCGATGGCGCCTCTTACGAGCTGGTAACCCTCAACAGCCTGTCTCCCGGAATTGGAGTAGGGTCAGCCCTTGTGTCGGCCTTAAAGGTTACCGCTTCAATTACTGGCTGTCGCCGGCTCTGGCTCATTACTACGAACGACAACACACGGGCTCTGCGTTTCTACCAACGGCAGGGGTTCCAGCTTATTGCTCTCCATTTCGATGCCATTGAGGTATCACGCAAATTGAAACCTGAAATCCCACTGGTAGGATATGGCGGCATCGCGATTCGGCATGAGTTAGAACTTGAGATGGCTCTTTAACACTGTCGTCACCTATGGGCTATTAACAATCGATAATAGAATTGAGCACTGGCAACAATCACCACCCACACATGTTTTTCACGGCAAACGAAAGAGTTCACTCAGACAATTAAATACCGCTTCTAGCCTTCGTTTTTCAGCCCTTGACCGCAAAGCGGTCGGGCATGGGCTTCCCCGATGCCGATCCCTGAACCCCAGATCAAAAAAGACCGGAGATCAATCTCTCCGGTCTAGATATTTCCGACTACTGTTTGCTGGGAAAAACCCCACGGACTGTTAGAACAAGATCGAGGCCATCTCCCGGCGGTATATACTTGTTAGTGGGTCTTCATCACCCAAGATTTCAAAGATGCCGAGGAGGACGCGTTTCGCCTGACCCTTCTTGTACTCTTTATTAAACCGCAGTACCTCGAGTAACCCGTCTAAGGCCGGTGCAAGGTTTCCTTTACCGAGTAATCGTGCTGCCTGACGATATTGGGCTTCGACCACGGTGAGCTCTTTGCCATCGTCATTGGCCTGCATAACCGCGCAGACGTGGTCGGCAACCGGCATAAGCGGCTCAGCCCTCGATTGCACAGAATAGTCAGCTAGCAACTCCTCCAAAAGAGTTTTTGCCTCGCAGCCCTTTCCCTGGGGAATAAGCGACCGGGCAAGATCAACCTTAATCTCGAGATTGGTTTCATCTTCGAGCAGCGTTTCCCGGGCAAGCTCTTCGGCTTCCTGCCAGCTATGATCCCTTAACAAGCCCTCAATTGACACAAGACTAAGATCGGCCTCTGAGGGGGAGATTTCGCTGAGGAATTGACGAACCATCGGTTCAGGCTGAGCGCCGACAAATTCACCAGCAATCTGTCCGTCCCGGAATGCCTTTACGGCTGGGATCCCTTGAATGCCATAGCGCATCGCCAGTCCCTGATTCTGGTCCACATCGACTTTAGCCAAGATGAAGTTGCTATCCGGCTCTGAGGCAAGACGTTCCAGAATAGGTCCTAACATCCGGCAGGGGCCGCACCAGGCCGCCCAAAAATCGACCACGACTGGTTTGTCATGCGATTTCGCAATCACATCTTGTTCAAATGTCGCCTCATTCACCTCGATCACATTTGAAGAAAAAGCCATATAAATCTCCTCTATTGTCCATCGGTGACTCTATCAACTGATGCTTGAGTAGAACCCCGAACATTGTCCAATCACCACGTAGGGTTTTCAGGTTAATCCATCACCTAAAGATACTCGATTTCTCTAACTAATCAGTGACCTGATTTACACAATGGTTGGCATCTTAGCACAAGAATGTTAACAGACCGTAAGCGATAGCTTGATTTTCTATTAGCAACAGGCAGAATCCGGAAGTTTGAAAACTTTCAGCAAATATTAAAAATGTTGATGGCTCTCTTAATAATCTGTGGAAAATGACTTGGCACGTATGATCTATACAATTATTATGGCGTGGATATCAATAATGTTAATGATAGTATTAATAATAATTAGTTATTGGCAAAGATTATTAATAAACTTGCAAAAACCTTATTCGCCGGAAGAACCTCGTAAAAGTTTCTGTCCGCCACGCGGGATAACTGCAAGCAATCTGACAAGGCATCCGGCTGACAGCATCTTGCAGATGAGGACTAGGAAGGGGAAATTGGATACGGTCAATACGGGAAGGGAGGAAGAAATCGATGCCCAATTTGAGCAGATTTCTCAAGCGGGCTCTCCTGGATGTGCTTTAGGGGTTATTAGTGGCGGGGAACTAATCTACAAGAGAGGTTACGGGCTGGCCAATCTTGAGTACGACATCCCAATAACACCTTCGACCGTCTTCGACGTGGCCTCCATGTCGAAGCAGTTTACGGCCATGGCGGCTTTGCTGTTAGCCGAAAAGGGACAGATATCCCTCGCGGACGAAATCTCCAGGCATGTGCCCGATTGTCCCGATTCTGCGGCTGGCATTACTGTCAGGCTTTTAATCCATCATACGAGTGGTTTGCGCAGCGACCTCGTTCTGTTGTTGATGGCCGGTTGGCGTCTCGAGGACGTCATCACAAATGACGATGTAATACGACTCTTTAAACGGCAGAAGAATCTGAACTTCTCTCCCGGTGAACATTTCTCTTACAGCGGAACAGGGTATCTGGTTCTGGCCTCGATTATTGAGCATGTGAGTGGACAATCCCTGAATATGTTCTGTGGCGAGCAAATATTCAAACCTTTGGGGATGGAGAATACACACTTTCATGATGATTACCTGAAAATAGTGAAGAATCGTGCTTATGCTTATTACCTGTCAAAGGAGGGAAGCTATTCAAAGGCTGTTCTCACGTGTGGTCTTGTGGGGGGAACAGGTCTTTTTACTACCATAGAAGACCTGTTCAGGTGGGATGAGAACTTCTACTCTGGAGTCGTCGGAGGACCATCTGTGATCAGGCAGATGCACCAACCGGGTTTGCTAAACAGTGGCGAGAAAGTCGATTATGCCTGTGGCCTTATTATCGATGAGTTCGAGGACAGGGAGGTTTTTTCCCACGGCGATGACTGCCTCCACATCGCTCATGGTTCCAGATGATAAGTTGACGCGGATCCAGGGTCTAAACCAAACTCTTAATGGCGCTCTGGCCATTGTCTCAACACCGCTAGCTGCACTTCTTTTGGCGGTTATTCCCCTACACACCATCCTGGCTATCGACGTGGTTACGGCTCTTTTTGCAATAATCCCACTATTGTTCATCCATGTTCCCCAACCGATAAAGAGCAGGTCGAAACTCTCACCCGAAACTGAAACAGAGGGTCAACCTGCTCCGGCCAGTAGTAGCTCATTCTGGCAAGAACTTCGCGAAGGTTTTTCTTATGTCTGGGGATGGCCTGGACTGCTTATTGTCATTGTCATGGCTCTAATCATTAACCTCGTGTTCAGCCCGGCCGCCGCGCTAATGCCATTATTGGTCACCGATCACTTTGGAGGTGGCGCGCTACAGCTTGGCTGGCTTGAATCCGCCTGGGGGGATCGGCATTGTACTTGGAGGTTTGTTATTAGGCCTCTGGGGCGGATTTAAAAAGCGAATCCTGACCTCGCTCTGGACTGATCGTTATGGGATTAGGAGTGCTGGCTATCGGTTTAGCGCCCTCTTCGGCTTTTACGCCGGTTGTAGGTTTTATCCTTATAGCAGGCCTTGCTAACCCGTTTGTCAATGGCCCGATTATTGCCATACTCCAGGCGTCCGTGGCTCCCGAGATGCAAGGACGAGTTCTTGGTCTGACCAACAGCGCTGTAATGGCCATGTCTCCAGTTGGTTTGATTGTCGCCGGTCTTTTGGCGGACGCCACGAGTGTTCGACTACTGTTCATTGTTGCTGGGCTGGTTATGGTGGCATTAGCTGTGGTCGGCTATCTCATACCGGCCGTTATCCATATCGAGGACAACAGGCAAGGCGTTTCGCTAGACGCAGTTGAAGAGGTAGACGAACAAACGATCGAGCCAGTGTCCGTCTAGCGGATCGACCCGGACAGTCAAATGTCAATGACCCGGAATCGGGATAAAATCCCAAATCATGGAATCATATCCCACGCTGAGCAACAGCCTTTCCAGCAAGGTTCTTAAGTTCCTGGAGATATCTGGACAGAAGGAACCGGGCCTATCCCTCCTGGATGAACTAATCACTGCTTACACTCGACGTGTACCCTGGGAAAGCGCGTTCCGGATCGTAAAGCGCGCAAAAACGGAGAACACCAATAGCTGCCCAAGATGGCCGGAAGAGTTTTGGAAGGATGCCTTAGGCAAGGGCGGTGGCGGGACCTGTTTCGAGAGCAATTATGCTTTTTATTCGCTCTTAGCTAATCTGGGATATCGGGGATACTTAACGGTCAATAACATGGGAGAATCGATCGGTTGCCACGCCGCGATCATATTGCAGATCGATCAACGGCCGTGGTTGGCTGACGTGGGATTGCCGGTGTATACGTCTTTGCATCTTGAGGAATCTGCGCCTAGCAAAAGTGAGAGCCGATTTCACAACTATACGGTCACCCCGCTAGACTCAGGCCGGTACAGCGTCGACCGCGATCGCCATCCTGTTCCGAACTGCTACACCTTGATTGACAGGCCTGTTCCCAATGACCAATTCAGAGAGGTTACAGCAGCCGATTACGGTGACGGCGGACGTTTTCTAAGTCGCGTCATCGTAAACAAAGTGATCAATAATCGCAACTGGCGTTTTAATAGCGATGAAAGACCTTTTTACCTTGAGAGCATTAGGGATGGCGAGAAATTAATCCAGCCTATTGGAGACGATATTGATACTGCGGCGGCGGCGGTTGCGGAACGTTTTCGCATTGACCAGAAAACAGTCCACCGCGCCCTGGAGATCTGTGATGCCTGAACTGGGGGAAAGTCGATCGGAAATATGATTGTTCCCAGCGCGAAGCAAGGAAGCCCTGCTAATCCATCAAAAGTTCTAGACAGCTGTTCCGATAGACCGGAAAGCGATACCAGTCAGGAAGAGAGTCAGAAGGGCGTAGTACCATTGCGCTTTGTTTGTATCATCACCCTTAGTGAAGGCAAAGAGGCCGGGTAGAGCTACCAAGGCAACAGCGCCATAGAGCAAGTGGATAATACGGTCAGGCCTTCCGCTGCTGAATAAAAGGATGACGCCTAAAACAGCCTGGAGCACAAAGACACCTTCTCCAATCACCAAAGCGCCAAGATAGCTCGGCCCGATTCCTTGTCCGCGAAAGGCGCGGATTACTCCCCATATGCCGAGCAAGGCGAAAAACAAGATCGACGTCTTAGATAATACTGTATGCAGTTCTCTTATCACATCCATCTAAACCTGATCCTCCGCTAAGGTACGAAAGCCCGCTGAGTGTAGCCCCCGGTAAGACCCTTGTCAACGAGTAATTGAAAACATACAAATGGCGAGAAAATGGTGCGAGGCAGATAGAGGTGACGAGTTCTAAGGGGGCCAATAGCAAACCCATAGCTGCATAGGGTCCTGACTTTCGAGACCCGTTCCCTTAACGAAAGCCCGGCTAATTGCCGAGGCCGTTGAATCAGTTACAATCCGCCCCCATGAGTGCCACTTACCAAGAGACTTTGGATTACCTGTACGACTTTGTCAATTTTGAACATCGTCGTCTTGACCAATACTCAGCGGAGAATTTCAGCCTTGATCGAGTTTATGAGTTGCTGGAGCTCCTGGGTAATCCCCATGAGTCTTTTAGGTCGATCCACATAGCGGGTACCAAGGGGAAAGGCTCTGTGGCCATGATGTGCGCTGCCACCTTGAGCGCTTCAGGATTAAAGACGGCATTATATACATCTCCGCACTTGCAGGACTTCCGCGATCGAATCAGGATACTGTCACCGTCCGATGGAGATGGGCGTATTAGCAAGGCTCGAGTTGTCGAATTAGTCGAGAGATTAAAACCTGCGACCGAAAAGATCCCCAATTTGACCTGGTATGAGCAGGTGACCGCTATCGCCTTTCTTCATTTTTCCGATGAAGCGGTCGATATCGCGGTTGTAGAAGTTGGCCTAGGCGGAAGGTTGGACGCATCCAACGTCCTAACTCCCCTTGTTTCGGTGATCACCTCTCTCAGTTTTGACCATACCTACTTACTCGGCAATACACTGGCGGATATCGCCATTGAAAAAGCTGGCATCATAAAGACAGGTGTGCCGGCAATCTCCTCCCCCCAAAGACCGGAAGCGCTTGCCGAGCTTGAACGAATCGCCCGGGAACGAAACGCAAAAATCACCGTTATCGGTCGAGAATGGGCCTATGAGGCCACGGAGGAACGCCTGAGTAAAGATCGGGCGCTTGAAAATTGGAAACATGAAATCTTGCTCACAAAGACGCCCGATTCATCTCTGATTCCAGCCGGTACAAGATTTTCGCTGGCCTTAGCAGGCAGGCACCAGCAAGAGAATGCCGTCGTAGCCATGGCGACGCTGGACGCAATAAAGGACGATTTCCCTACCTTGACCATTACTGCGGTAAAGGACGGTCTTGCGCACGTCGTTTGGCCGGGACGGATGCAGGTGCTGACGCACGGACTCGGTCAGCCCACACTCCTGGCAGACTGTGCCCACAACGTCGACTCGGCTAGGAAATTAGTCCTGACCATCCAGAATGATTTCGAATTCGAAAAACTTATCTTGATCTTGGGCGCAACCGCAGATAAGGACGTGAAGGGTATTTTGAGCTCACTGCTTCCAATATTTGATAGAGTATTGTTCGCCAGCTCGGGTCATCCCAGGGCGAGCGATCCGGGTGAGTTGGCACGGCAGGCGGCCGAACTGGGTTTTGAATCACAGACTTATGTGGATGTTGCCGAAGCTCTCCGTTCAGCATGGAGCATGTCCCAAGAAGGCGATCTCATCTGTGTAACCGGCTCGATTTTTCTTGTTGGAGACTTGCTTAATCAATGGGAAAGTCTACAATCTCAGCCATGGGTAGAGAAGTAATATCACTCTCCTGGAACAGGTAATATGAAAGAGAACGATCATTTCGATTTCGGGCATATGTCAGATTTTATGGGCACGGCTATGCCTTTTGGCGAGGATCTGTTTGACGAGGAGCCAGCGCTGGATCTTGAGGATGGCGTCGTAGACAGGCCGTTCCTGCCTTTGCGTGATCTGGTTCTCTTCCCGCAGATGGTTATGCCATTGTTCGTGGGGCGAGAGCGGTCGCTGGCAGCGATAAAAGCGGCCGTCGCCGGTGGTGAGACCTTGATCGTCGCCGCCCAAGAGGATGGCGAGATTATCGATCCGGCCGAGTCCGATATTTATCGTATTGGCACGGAAGTGATGATAGGCCGCACTCTTCGTATGCCTGACTCCACCTCCAGCGTTCTGGCTCAGGGAAAACGTCGAGTTGAGATCCTTGAGTTCACCCAATGGGATCCATATATTCGGGTCAGGGTAAAGCCTATTCCCGAACCGGATCAGTGGCAAACCACAACCGAGGCGCTCATGAGGGCAGTTGTGGCACTTTTTGAGAAGGTGGTGGATCTTAACCGCAAGTTACCGGATGAAGTTTATGCTTTCGCCATTAACATTGAGGAACCCGGGTGGCTAGCCGATTTCATTGCCTCAACACTGGATCTGCCATTGGATATTAAGCAGGAGATCCTGGAGACCTTAGATCCAAATAGTCGATTACAAAAGGTCAGCGTGCATCTTGCCCGCGAGCTTGACGTCCTGGAGATGGAGGACCAAATCCATTCAAGAGTCCAACAGGAAGTCGACAAAATGCAACGGGAGCATTTTCTTCGAGAGCAGATGCGAGTAATCCAGAGCGAACTGGGCGAGATGGACACGTTCACCCAGGAATTGACTGAACTGCGAGAGGCCTTTGACGACAAGGCGCTTCATGACGAAGTTCGAGCAAAGGTCGACAAGGAGTTAGCTCGTCTGGCAAGCATGCCGCCGATGGCTCCTGAAATTGGCGTGATTCGCACGTATTTGGACTGGATATTAGAGCTTCCATGGCTGGAAAAGACAGATGACAACCTTGACGTCGGTCACGCCGCGAAAGTGCTTGATGCCGACCACTACGGATTGGACAAAGTCAAAGATCGCATTCTCGAGTTCATCGCCGTAAAAAGCATTGCGGCTGAGACCATGCGGACCCCGATATTGTGTTTCGTCGGTCCACCTGGCACGGGAAAGACCTCCATTGGGCAATCAATTGCCAAAGCCTTAAACAGGGAATTTCTGCGAATAAGCCTGGGCGGTGTGCGTGATGAAGCGGAGATCCGCGGACACCGCCGCACATACGTCGGGGCACTGCCGGGTCGCATTCTTCAGGCGATGCGTAGGGCAGGAACCGTCAATCCCCTATTCATGCTGGATGAAGTTGATAAATTGGGACAGGATTTTCGTGGGGATCCAGCCGCTGCTCTTCTTGAAGTGCTCGACCCAGAGCAGAATAAGGCTTTTGTAGATCATTACCTGGATCTTGACTACGATCTGTCCAATGTGCTCTTCATCACCACTGCGAATCTACTTGATACCATCCCTCCAGCGCTTCAGGATCGGATGGAAGTAATTGATTTTTCAGGATATCTGGAAGAGGAGAAACTGGAGATCAGCCGGAAGTTCCTGATCCCGCGTCAGCTGGAGGAGCATGGCTTACTCGACGTTGGAATCCGCTTGGACGACAGTGTTTTGAAGATGATTATTCGCCAGTATACGTACGAAGCTGGCGTCCGGAATCTGGACCGTGAGATCGCCAATGTCTGCCGAAAAATCGCCAGGCGGGTTGTCGAAGGAAAACGCTATCCAAAGCGAATCTCCGCAAAGCAGCTTGTTGAGTTGCTCGGACCACCGCGGATGATTCAGCAATTCCTGCGGGAAGAAGATGAGGTCGGCGTGGCAACTGGCGTCGCCTGGACAGCTGCCGGTGGCGAAATATTGTTCATCGAAGTATCGGTAATGTCTGGAAAGGGCGGATTAACGCTGACTGGACAGCTCGGAGATGTTATGCAAGAAAGTGCCCAAGCGGCTTTGAGTTACACCAGAAGCCAGGCGGAAATCTTGGGAATTCAAGAGGACATTTTTGAAAACACCGACGTCCACATACACATCCCGGAAGGCGCAGTCCCAAAGGACGGACCTTCCGCTGGTGCGGCAATGGCTGTAGCATTGATCTCTTCTTATACTAACAGACCGATCCGTCGAGATGTGGGAATGACCGGGGAGATCACATTGAGAGGGCGCATCTTGCCAGTTGGGGGCATTAGGGAAAAAGCGTTAGCTGCCCGTCGGGTCGGTATAAAGACGTTCATCATGCCGACCAAAAACGAGTCAGACTTAATCGATATTCCAAAGAAGCTTCGTCAGGATATGGATTTTGTCAAGATAGACCGCATGCATCAATTACTTGACGCAGTTCTTCTCCCGGCAAAACCTATTAGGAAGAAGAAGCATAAACAGGCCAAACCCACTCCGCTGCCTCGCGCATCCGTGCCACCCGCCTAAGCGCGGCTGGGGAAATTGTAAGTAAGCGATTATTGTAGACGTCGTTCCGCGGGTCTCAAGTGATCTTCAAGATTATTACCCGTTATATTTCTCGCAAAAGTAAATCTTGCCGCCAGGCAGCAGTCGAGCAATTATCCGCTTTCTCTCGAAGGGGTACTGACCCATGTCTCCAATAGCCACGTTCTCCATAGTCGCCTTCAATCCGGATCACCAGGAATGGGGTGTTGCTGTTCAGTCAAAGTTCCTTGCGGTAGCGGCAATTGTCTCCTGGGCCAGGGCGAACGCCGGGGCCGTCGCCACCCAAGCCTATGCAAATTTGGCCTATGGATCGATTGGTCTAGAACTCATGGCCCAGGGTTTGCCTGCAGAAGAAGTAATCCAGAAGTTAATTGATCAAGATGTGGATTATCAATCACGCCAGGTGGGTCTGGTCGATCGGGACGGACATGCAGCAGCCTTCACCGGTGAGGCCTGTTATGAATGGGCAGGACATCGTGTCGGTGAAGGTTTTGCTTGCCAGGGGAATATATTGGTCCCTGGTACTGTCGAGGCAATGGCCAACAGATTCGAGGAAGTGCGAGGCGGAACGGGAGAGCTGGCTGATTGGCTGGTCGAGGCTCTTGCAGCTGGACAAGAAGCCGGAGGTGACAGCCGAGGCCGGCAAGCAGCAGGGGTTAAGATTGTGCGCGAAAACGGCGGGTATGGGGGGAAAACCGATCGCTACCTTGACCTGAGAGTGGATGATGATCCGCTCCCCATTCGGAAGCTCCGGGCAATTCTTAAAAAGCACCACCTATTCTTTGGTGAAACGAAAGCGGAAGATCTGTTACCGATCGGCCAAGTGGCGGGCGAACTACAGGAGATAATCAGTCGAACAGGCGACTACAATGGTCCAATAACCGGCGAATTCGATGAAACCAGCCGCCATGCATTGCGAGCCCTCGTGGGCAGAGAAAATCTGGAAGAGCGCTGGGATGGGAAGGGGGATCTTATTGACAGACATGTTGTCGAGTTTCTGCGTGACCATTTTCCAGTTTCATGAAATACTGTGTAATGCCATTGTCCGGTTTGATAGGGTAAGCTCACTCTCGAGATCCTAGCGCGTGGACACAGCCCAAATCATTTGATTCACGAGCCGATGGGGCAACTGGAGTTAGTTTCAGGCGATATAGACTATCCGAGCGATTCTGTTCTTGACGATGATCACTAGTTCCAGCAATCCGATAATAAAGCAAATCCGTAGGCTTAGGCAGAAGAAATACCGGAGACAGGAAGGTGTATTCTTCGTCGAAGGCTTGCGTGTGTTTCTTGCGGCAGTCGAGACTGATCAGCCAATACAGAGAATCATCTACTCTCCAGAGCTACTGAGAAGCGACCTGGGACTTGATGTGGTGTCTGAACAGCGGGATTCGGGGGTTGAATGTAGCGAGGTTTCGGCTCAGATATTCAGATCCATATCGTCACGCCAACACCCTGTGGGACTGGGAGCGGTGGTCTCGTCCAGATGGAGCCCGCTAGACCAACTGGTAATACGATCGGACAGCGTATACACCGGTCTGGTAAACGTTTCTGAGCCCGGCAACCTGGGCACTATAATAAGGACGATTGAGGCCACCGGTGGTGATGGGTTGATACTGGTTGGTCAAACCGTCGATCCCTACCACCCGACGGCCGTAAAAGCTAGCATGGGTGCCGTGTTCAGTATAACGGTCAGCCAGGTCGATAAACCCGGCGACTTGTGGAAATGGGCAAAGGAACATCAGATTGGAACGGTAGCGACCTCAGCGCACGAATCGCAAGCTCTTTGGGATTGTGAGTTTACACCACCATTATTGCTACTGTTCGGTAATGAAGGAGAAGGCTTACCCGGAGATGTTTTGCGCCAAGCAGACCAGGCAGTTGCCATCCCTATGCGGGGTTCTGCATCGTCTCTCAACCTGGCCATTGCAGCTGGTCTGACCCTCTACGAAGTACTCCGAAAGCAGGTCCGGTAAAGTATCCAAATCCCTGCCAGATACCGGGCTTTATTGGGAAAAGAGCTCCTCGTCTAGGACCATTTCTCAATTACGTCCTTAACTGTGACCATAAATCCATCGGCCGAGAGGCCGTCAAGAATGCGATGGTCGAAGGTTAAACTTGCGAAGGCCATAGGCCGGATGGCAATAGCATCGTTAATTACTTTCACCCGTTTCTCAATCTTTCCAACGCCAAGAATAGCGCACTGCGGTTGGTTGATAATAGGAGTAGCGAAAAGGCTTCCCGAAACACCATGATTCGTTAAAGTGAACGTACCATCCTGTACCTCATCAGGTAACAGCCGGCCTCGACGCGCCCGATCCGATAGGTCATTAATGGCCCTGGCCAGTGCTAGCAGGTCTAGCCCATCCGCGTTCTTAATCACCGGAACAATCAGGCCATCCGGGATAGCCGTAGCCATACCCACGTTAATCTCTTTCTTCAAGTTGATACCGGCGTCGTTCCAACTACTATTGACTAACGGATGTCGTGCTAATCCTTGGACAATGGCAGCCATAATGTAGGCCGTAAAGGTTAGGTTAACTCCCTCTAGAGCAAATCGCTCCTTATTGGCCGAACGGTGGGCGGTTACAGCAGTGAAGTCAAGATCAAAGACCGTGGTTACATGGGGACTGGTGCGCTTGCTTCGAACCATGTGCTCGGCGATGGCCCGGCGAATGCCGGTCATGGGTAATAGTTCGCCGGGAATCAGCTTCGAAACTGGAGCTTGCTTGCCAGAGGTGCGGGCTTTGTCTGTTGCCGGGAGTGGTGCACCCACGTCGCGACTTTCTAAATAGGCCAGGATATCCTTCTTTGTGATACGCCCCTGGCGACCGCTGCCTGGGACCATAGTCAAGTCCACGTTGTGTTCGCCAGCGATCCGGCCAACCACAGGACTAATCCGGCCGCTGTATGGCCGTTGAGTATGTGGCGGTCCATTTGACGGGATGGTTTTTGTGACGGCTGGTGGCAGTGCCGAATCAGTACTTACCTGCTCGACAGGAGCGGTTTTTGTTTCTGATACCAATGAGGCCGCGCCATCGGCATCCTGTATTGCCTCGCCTGGCTCACCGATAAGCGCCAGCACAGTGCCAACGGCAACAGTTTCGCCTTGGGGCACCAGAATCTTGAGAATTGTGCCACCGACCTCCGCTATTGCCTCTGTGGTGACTTTGTCGGTCTCGATTTCCAAAATCGGCTCATATTGTTCAACCTGGTCTCCCTCCCCTTTTAACCAGGAGGAGACAGTCCCCTCTATGACGCTTTCTCCGAGACGGGGCATCATAATCTTAGTGGCCATACTCTGTTCGCTCCATTTAAATCAGTGAAAGATCGACACCTAGATTGAACTCATCCTACCGGCAGAATCATGGCCACAGCGGCTTCTGACGTTTGCGCAGTACTGTTCGTAGTTAATCCTATTCATAGAAGATAGGATATGAGGCCGGATCTGCCTCGTTCATTAACTCGTAGGCAGCTTCAAATACCTGCTCCACGTTCGGTTTAGACCAATAATCGCCGTCGGAACCGTAGGCGGGACGGTGCTCCTGTGCGGGTAAGGACCGTGGTTCAGAATCAAGCCACCAGAAGCCCTCTTGTTTCTCCAAAACTTGCTGCATCATATAAGCTGTAGTTCCACCAGGCATGTCTTCATCCACAAAGAGTATGCGGCCGGTCTTTTTCAATGACTCGACGATGCTTCCATTGATGTCAAACGGTAAAAGCGACTGCACGTCTATTACTTCGGGCTCGACACCTACTTCGCTCAACAGTGCCGCTGCCTCCATGGCTATCCGGCAGCACGCGCCATAGGTCACAATTGTAATATCATCGCCAGATCGCAATATCTCCGGCACTCCCAAGGGCGTTGTAATTACGTCTATGTTGTCTGGAAGACGCTCTTTCAGACGATAGCCGTTAAGCACCTCCACAACTATCCCTGGCTCATCGCCTTGAAGTAAAGTGTTATAAAACCCAACAGCCTGGGTCATGTTTCTGGGAACAAGAACATGGATCCCGCGAACGAAATTTAGCACACCAGCCATCGGTGATCCAGAGTGCCAGATGCCTTCTAACCGGTGACCACGGGTGCGGATTATTACAGGGGCTTTCTGCCCCCCTCTTGTTCGCCAATGCAAAGTCGCAAGATCATCCGAGATTATCTGCAAAGCATACAGCAAATAATCCAGGTATTGGATCTCGGCCATGGGACGCAGCCCGCGCATGGCCATTCCTATTGCTTGTCCGATGATTGTGCTCTCTCTAATTCCTGTATCGGACACACGCAATTCACCGAACTTTGTCTGAAGACCGGCGTAACCCTGGTTGACGTCTCCCAGGTTGCCGACATCTTCACCAAAAGCGATCATATTTGGTAAGCGCGCGAGCATCGATTCAAAAGCGGTATTCAAAATCTCGAATCCGCTAACGAGACGGGATTCGGTCGAGAATTCAGGTTTTACCTCTTGTACATTCATTGCCGAATCGACTGATTGGCTCAGCAAGTGCGAACCATATCTTTCTCGACCAGCTTCCTCGAGCGTGCGTTTCCATTGGACAAGATCCAGCCTGCAGGGATTATCATCGTCCCTTAGGAGCAGCAACGCATCGCGAATGGCAACCAAAATATCCCGGCGATACGGCACCGGATTCTGGACCAGGCTCTGCCGCACGCCCATCAACTCATGAGCCTTTGGGCTATCTAGGCAGCTTGTCTCGATAACATCCGCCACCTTCCGAACCTCGGACCTGATCGGATGGAGATACGCCTCCCAGGCTTTTTGCCGGATGCCCTCAATATGCTGCTTGCCCTCTAGCTCAATATCATCCAATTCACTTGCCGAGGCGAACTCCTGATCAAGGATCCAGGCTCGCATTCGTTTGACACAGTCAAATTCCTTTTCCCAGCGCATTCGTTCGGCTGACTTGTAGCGCTCGTGACTTCCTGAAGTAGAGTGTCCTTGCGGTTGAGTCACGTCCGTAACGTGGATAATAGCTGGGATGTGCTCAATTCTGGCTAATTCCGCGGCTTCATGATAGGTATCGATCAGGGCGGGATAATCCCAGGCTCGGACTTCATATATGTCAAATCCGTTCCTGGCGTCGGAGTCCCGCTGGTAGCCCTGGAGAAGGTCGGAGATGTTTTCCTTTAATAGCTGGTGTTTATTTGGAACCGATATGCCATAGCCGTCATCCCAGATTGAAAGGACCATCGGACATTGCAGAACCCCGATAGCATTTATAGCCTCCCAAAAAACGCCCTCGGCGCAGCTGGCGTTGCCAATTGTGCCGAAAGCAACCTCATTTCCGCCATGGGAGAATTCGTCAAGGGTGGCGAGTTCGTCCAATTCCCGATAAAGCTTTGAGGCATAGGCAAGTCCGACCAGGCGTGGCATTTGGGCACCAGTCGGCGAAATATCGGCGGAAATGTTGTATTGTTCTGTTTGGTTTTTCCACTGACCTTGTTCGTCCAGCAATCGGCTGGCAAAATGCGAATTCATCGAGCGACCGGCCGAGGACGGCTCAGCGTTGACATCGGCGTGGGCATACAATTGGGCGAAAAACTCTTGGAACGAAACGACACCCAGGGCAAACAGGAGGGTTTGATCGCGATAGTATCCTGAGCGAAAATCACCCCGTTGAAACACCTTGGCCATGGCGATCTGAGGAATCTCCTTACCATCGCCGAAAATGCCGAACTTGGCCTTTCCGCTTAGAACTTCCCGTCTACCAATTAAACTGACCTGCCGGCTCTGGTAGGCCAATCTGTAATCCGCCAGTACCTCGTCACGATTGGCAATACTTAGCGATGCCCTGGCTTCCTCAACTCTGTTTATCATGGTCACTTTATGATAGGGTTAGATCAGCTTCGATAGAAGGATGGGGAATTACAATGCAGGCAATTCCAACCATACTGTGCAAGCAATGAGCGAACGGTAAAAATCGATCCTCGGTTTACCGAGCTCTATTCTGTGGTCAAAGGCGTAACTTTGAAGTTATCAAAAGCTACTCGTAATCCACCCGGAACAAACGTCTCGCCAAAGAGGCCTATATCTCCATTAATCAGAGCCTCATCTCTGGCACGACCAACAGCTATGTCGTTGACAAAGAATTCCATCTCCGGACCATCGGCAACCACTCTGAGCGTATTTGTGGAGCCGAAACCTTGTATGACTGCCGCAGACGCGAACCAATCCCTGTCGACAAGTATTTCCTGTTCTGCGCATCCGTCGTTGCAAAGTGCGATAAAGACGTAGCCATCGCTACTTACTTTGAAGATGTAGAAACTATCGGCATCTGAGTCAACTCGGAAGAGCATGCCATAACCGTTGTCCTCTGCGCCGCTGGCAGGCATCGCATCTACTTCGTAAACTGCGTCTGCGAAATTTAGACCCCCTGAGGTCCAAAATCTGTCGTCGATGCTGAATTCATCAAGCGCCATTACGTAGACCCCATCTTTGACGCTGCCGGCGGCATTGGCGCCCTCTCCGGCCATCCACGATCCAGCAACGTCGAAGGTCTCCATATATGGCCTGGTTTGAATTGGCGGACTCGATCGAAACAAATTGGGACGCCAACCAAAAAATCTAGCTGTTAATACGCCGCAGGTGATAATGGCGAAAAGGACAATCCGCCAGTCAGCAACAGGCAAGATGATCGCTTATTCCTGTTCCTCATTAAGTGCCGGATTTACCGGGGTGTAAACCCAAAATTATCGAAAATGACGCGGACGCCACCTTCACCCAAGGCTTCAACCATAACGGCGACATCCCCTTCTGTCAAGCGATCATCGGAGCTACGACCGACCTCAATTCCGTTGACATAAAATGTCATTCTTGATCCCTCGACAACGACTCGGAGGTTGTTTGTCGATTGTAAGCCCTGGTTAACTGCGGGGGATCGGAACCAGTCGCCGCCGACAAGAGCAATCTGCTCGGTCTCGCAAAGTTCAGCGCATCTCCCGATCCAGATCCACCCATCGCCACTCACTTCGAACATGTAAAAGGAATCAGTCTCCTCATCTAGCTTAAACAGCATGCCGTATCCGTTGTTAAGAGGCCCGGCAATCTGTGTAGCCTCGAGCTCATAGACTCCATCAGCGAAATTCTCCCCGGCAGAGGCAAAGAAGAGTCCGCTGTTGTCCTTAACCAGCAGCTCGTAGACGCCATTGTCAACCTCGCCTTCAACTTCAGTCGAGCTTCCGCTTCCCCATTTACCAGTTGCATCAAACGTCTCGTCGTAAGGACCTGACTGGCAGGCAGCGAGAACAGATGACAAAAACAGGGCAACTGCAAAAGTAAACCAGGTATTTTTCTTTGGTGACAATAGAATCATTTTCAAGTCCAAATATGATCTGTTATTAAGCTAATGCTTCGGCGACGATCTGGGCAACATCTTTTACCTGCATTGCATCTCCGGCTTCAATGTTGGCATCCTTCATCATGATAGCACAGAAGGGACAGCCGGTGGCTAAGACCTTTGCACCAGTGGATTGAGCTTCATCAAAACGATCGGCGCTTACTGCTACTCTACCGTGCTCTTCTTCTTTCCACATTTGAGCGCCACCTGCTCCGCAACAAAATGAGTTCTCTCGATTACGATTCATTTCCAACATCACAAGGCCAGATTTTGCCAGGGCGTCTCGAGGAGCGTCGTATTCACCCATATGACGGCCTAGATAACATGGATCGTGGAATGTCGCCTCCTCCAAAATCTGGTCCTTTTTAAGGGCTAATCGTCCGCTGGCTACTAGCTCCTCGAGCAGCTGCGAATGGTGAACGATCTCAAATTGAGCGTCGAAATCAGTGTATTCGTTTCCAATCGTGTGAAGACAGTGGGGGCAAGTGGCCACGATTCGTTTCTTGTCGGCTCCAATAGCTCTAAGTGTTTCGATATTCATCATGGCCATTTCAAAGAATAAGTATTCATTGCCGGCTCGTCGAGCGCTGTCGCCGGTACAGGTTTCATTGTTGCCTAATACTGCGAAGTTGACACCGGCGGTATGCAGAATCTTAGCCATGGCCCGGGCAATCTCTTGAGCGTTGGGATCGAAGGCTCCAGCGCACCCGACCCAATAGAGAATCTCATAATCTGGGTTTTCTTCGACCGTTGGGACATTGAAATCCAAGGATTCAGCCCAGCTCATGCGATCTTCGGTCATGCCCCAAGGATTGGCTAGCCTTTCCATACCGTTAAATGCTCCTCGAAGTTCATTGGGGAAAGTACTTTCCATGAGCACCTGGTTCTGGCGCATGTTTAAGATGTCGAACATCGGCTCGTTTCCAACAGGGCAGACCTCTATACAGGCTGCACAAGTCGTGCAAGCCCATATAGCGCTCTCACTTATGGCATAGTCAAGCAGAAGAGCTTCATCTTCCTTGCCGCTCGCAAGATCCGCCATTTTAGCCTTAAGATAGAATCGCTTATTGATCTCCAAGGCAGCTGGAGACAGCTCCTTGCCAGTTACATACGCAGGACAAGCATCCTGACACCTGTTACACATGATACAGGCGTAGGCATCGAATATTTGAGTCTCTGAGAGATCGGTTAATCGTGCTGCGCCGAATTGCTCGATAGACTCATCTTCAAAATTCAGAGGTTCCATCGCCCCGAGAGCTCTTCGTTTCGGGCGCGTAGCTATATTCAGGGGGCCCATGAACAAATGGGCATGCTTGCTATATGGGAAATAGGGCAAAAAGGCAAAGATCAGTCCAAGCGCCAACCACCAACAGACGTGCCAGCCTATGTCCTGCGCCGCGGGTGTCAATCCTGCCCATAGATTGCTTATTAGAGTAGCAACTGGTTGCCAGCTGTCTGAGCCTTCTTGGGCTATAAGGAAAGTCTGGCCAAGGAATCGAAAGCCGACGTGCAATAAGATGAAGAGACCAACGATTAACGAATCGCGAGGTATGCCTTTAACAGCCTTTGGAGTGAGCTTAACATTATCCCGAACGGTCAACTCTGGATCTCTGGCGCCGAAGCGACGAATAAGAAAGTAAACGACGCCGATGATCACGGCAACGCTAAACAAGTCGCCTAATAGGCGATAAATGTTCCCGACGGCGTTGTCCCCTGGGAAGATAAAACCGTCGATGAGTCCTTCCAGGATATCCAATAGATTGACCAACAGATAGAAGATGAAACCCCAGGCCACACCGAAGTGGAACAAAGAGGTTGTCTGGCGACGGTTGATAATGCCCCCTTGCGATACAGTGCCAACTACGCCACTCTTAATGCGATCCCAGATTGCATCCCGGGCTATGACACCGTTACCCCGTCCGATAGAACGGAACATGAATCGAAAGGTAACGAATGCGGCAGAGCCAGTAACGACGACCAGGAGCAGAAAGAGGATTTTTTCGATGTTAGTAAGCATGGTGGGTGACTCCTCTAAGAATCATGGTCAAAGCAATCGATAGTGCGGGCAGAGGGAATGGGAGAGATCGAGGAGATCGGACACAGTGTATCGAAATCAGGGTTCTCATACTCGTTGAGAGACGCGGGAAAAATTGGATGGTCAAAGATATTCATCGTCCTGCAAATGAGAGCCGATGGCTGTTCGCGACGTATTCGCCAACCAACCTGCGCAGCGTCTGATGTCACATAATTGATCTTGAATACACGCGACGTCCATTTCAGATGAACTGTTAGAGAACCCGGAAGATTTCCCCATCATAATGCTTCACTATCCAGAGTGAGTGTATCATAGGAAAATAGGCCGGACAATTCACATAAATCAGACTCCTGACGGGGATTCGTAAAGGGTAGGGTATAATTGTGACCTATGTCACGAAAGCGATTCCGCTTACTGGGTTTAATAGGGCTCTCAATCATATTAATCGCTGCCCTCTGGCCAAATGCTACATCGCTTTATGATCTAACAGGTGAGGAAAACCTTACCGGCCAACTCCGTGGTCTGATGCACTGGTTTAACACCGCTATTCGACCCCAGCCAGATCAAGATCCCGAGGCTCTGATGACGACCGGCGTTCCCTCCCCTTATGGCATGAATACCTTTCTCGAACAAGAGGTTTTGCCAGAGGTTCGCGAGGAGATTTTGCGAATGCTTAGCGACAGTGGATTCAGATATATCCGCCAGCAATTCCCGTGGGAGGACATTGAGATCCATGGCAAGAATGATTTTGTCGACCGGCGAAATAACCCCGAGGGGGTAGATTCCTGGGCGAAATACGACAACATCGTAGATCTGGCCGAGAAATACGATATTGAGATCATCGCCGCCTGGATAATCCCCCTTCTTGGACGCGGGCTCTGACCGATACTATAGGTACCCATGCCCCGCCAGACAGCCTCGATGATTATGCCGACTATGTTGAGGCTGTAGCTTCTCGTTATCGCGGTCGCATATCCTACTACCAGCTGTGGAACGAACCAAATATATTTCCTGAATGGGGTGATCAGCCTGTCGATCCGGAGGCTTTTACCGATCTCCTGTGCACGGGATATCAGCGAGTAAAATCAGCTGATCCTGAGGCAGTGGTCCTGGCTGGCGCCTTATCACCAACGATCGCACTCGATGGCAGGAATCTGAATGATCTTGTGTTCCTACAGCGAATGTACAGAGCTGGCGCGAAAAGCTGTTTTGATATCTTGTCCGCTCAGGGCTATGGGCTCTGGTCTGGACCTACTGACCAGCGCCTGAGACCGACGGTCATTAACTACCCCCACGTTGTTCTTCTACGCGACCTGATGGTGAACAACGGCGACGCAGTGAAACCGGTTTGGATAAGCGAAGCTGGTTGGAATACCGTGCCCGAATCGATGGACGATCCCTACGGGCGAGTGAGTGACGAAGAGCAGGCTCGATACGCGATTCAGGCCTACCAGAGAGCTCAAAGTGATTGGCCATGGACCGGGGTCATCAACTACTGGTTTTTCAAACGGCCTTCCGATGCCGAGCAAGATCAACCCTGGTATTATTTCCGGCTGCTTGAGCCCGATTTTTCGGCCACGCAGGCCTGGGATGAGCTGTCTGAATACACGGCTAACCCGGCCGAAATCGAAGTTCAGACGCAGCTACAGTACACCTGGCAGCAACTTCGACCAGCCTTAGCATTGATAAGCGGTTCGATTCTTTTTTACCTGCTACTAGGATTCCTCTCACCGGAACACAACGACAAAGGCAATGGGGCGGAATAAATTCCTGTTCGCAGGTGTCCTGGTAATCATTCTAGCAGCCGCACTTCGGTTCCACAGAATTGAAACCCAATCTTTCTGGAATGACGAGGGCAACAGCGCTCGCTTAAGCGAGCGCTCTATTGCCCTGATTATCGAGGGTACTGCCAGTGACATTCATCCACCTTTGTATTACTTACTCCTCCGTGGCTGGAGAGAGTTTTTAGGAGACAGCGAATTTGGCCTGAGATCTTTGTCGGCGTTTCTGGGCGTGGGACTCGTCGCCGCGACGATAGCGTTGGCAAGACGCCTTGTCGGTCCGAGACGGTATAGGCCTGCTTTACTGGCGGGGATCCTGGTTGCCATTAATCCGGCTCTTGTTTACTACAGCCAGGAAACTCGGATGTATGAGCTATTGGCTTTCCTGGCATTGACATCGACGCTTTTATTTGTGATGTGGCTTCAATCTGGCTCTAATCGCAATAGTGCTGCGGCCGGATATGTATTGGCGGTGACCGCCGGTCTATACACCCATTATTTCTTCCCCGCGGTCCTGGTGTCCCAGGGCCTCATTTTCATAATATGGTTAGCAACCCTCCGTCAGCGAGATAAGGATCTGGGAGACCATAAACCAAGCTGGTCTACAATTGCCCGCCCACTTGGCTATTGGCTCATAATGATGCTGGTGGTTCTCATATTATACTCACCCTGGCTGCCGATCTTTTGGCGTCAAGCTGGTGATCGGCAGGCATTACGCGTGCCTTTGCTTGATTTTCTATGGGATGGCGTGCGCTGGTCGGCTTCCGGTTCGACCCTTGTGCAAGTAGCTGCTAACTGGCTGCTTCTAGCCTATACAATCCTAGCGGTTTTAGGCGCCTGGTTTGGTCGAAGGCGAGCCGTCAAAGGGGTTCGATATACGCCTACCTTGCTGGTGAGCGCGATAGTTCCATTATTACTGATGTGGCTGCTCGGGGCGACTCGTCCTGCATTCTTTAAGTTCATCGTGGTCGTTATTCCGCCCTTGTGCCTGCTGGCAGGTCCTGGCTGGTGGTGGACCTGGAGGTGGAGACCCAGCCGATCTCAGGATCAGCCAAGGCTCCAGAGAGAGCCACAGAAACCAATGACCGATTCAAAAACTAGCGTGGAAACGAAAGATAGAAGCCGCTATTATCCTGGATTATTCGTCCGATTCGGGGTTGTGATCTTAGGCCTGGTGGTGTTAACAGGAGGCGGCTGGGCTTTATACAACATGTATTACCAGTCCGATTATGCCAGGGCGGACTATCGGGGAATGGCCGCTCAAATCGAGGACGAAAGCCACCCCAATGCGGGTATCGTTCTAAATGCGGCTAACCAGTGGGAGGTCTTTACCTATTACCATCAGGATGGTGCTCCAGTTTACCCGCTGCCAAAGGGATACCCCGATCCGGCAACCATCGACGAAGAACTCAGTAGCATCGCCAGTCGACACGACCGAATATATGCCATTTTCTGGGGCGAGGCTGAGAGAGACCCTCAGCGACTGGTCGAGCGCTGGCTTGATTCGCACACATTTAAGGCCAGAGATGAGTGGAGGGGGGATGTACGATTTGTAACTTACGCGACGCCGGCAAGATTGGATGCCTTGTCAGAGATCGGTTCAGACGATTTCCAACCTGTTAAATTTGGCGACCATATTTGGCTTGAAGGAGTGGCCTTGTCGACTGAAACCGTCAATCCTGGGGAGATCGTTCAACTAACATTGAATTGGAAAACTGATAATGAATTGGACAAGCGCTATAAGGTTTTCCTGCATGTAGTTGACGGGGAAGGGATTATACTGGCCCAGAGAGACAGCGAGCCGGGTGGCGGTCTAGCCTTAACCACAACCTGGTCGCCGGGCGAGAATATTTTTGATAACCATGGGCTCTTGATCCCCATTGAAGCACCTCCTGATCAATACGCGATAATCATGGGGATGTACGAACTCGGGGACCCGTTTACGCGCTTGCCAATCTACAGCGATGGTGGCCAGTCAGACGCCATGTCTTTGGCCATAATCACGGTCAGCGGAAATTGAAGGCTTATGTTTCTTTGGATGATGAGATTCCTTCCGAAGGCGGCCTTTATTACCTTGCTCGTGACTGTCATTGGTGGGCAACTACTCTTTATTCGTGATCGTTCAGGGGAGGTGAATGCCGATCCAGCCAAGGATCCCAACAGTGAATCATTCGCGGAAACGACGACTCTCTTTATCGAGAATGCCGGTCAATTCGATTCAAGAGTTCTATACCAGGCTCGAACTGGCCAGGAGGTTCTTTGGATCACTGAAGATGGCATTTGGATTACTGTCATCAATCACGAAAAGCCTTTGAGCGACCGAAGCGAAGAATTTCGGGAGGTCAATAGCTCACAACCAGATACCATGACCCAAGCTGCCACCAATCTCAAGATATCTATTGTGGATGCGGATTTGAATTCTGCAATCGTCCCGTTCGGCCGCAGCGCGACTTCGATCACCATTGGCACAGCTCAGGGACCTTATCATGCCCGGGCTTGGAGAGGTGTTCGCTACCATAACCTCTACCCAGGCCTGGATCTTGAGCTATTCGGTCAAGACGGTCGATGGAACTGGCGCTTGATAGCCGAAGATGACGATGTAACAATTGTTATGGCTTTGGATGTTGCTGGAACGGCTGGATTCTCTCTGACTGGGAATTCAATAAATCTCTCAACTTCTTTTGGCCAATATGAGTTGCCAACCTTATCACTACTGCAATCGAACAAAACGATTCTCATGGGGTTAGAAGGACAAAACAATCGTAACGAGACCGTTCGAATCACTGCCTCAGCCCAAAACAAATCAGTGCCCGAGTCGGTGGTTGAATCAGCGAAAGCAAATCGTGCGACCTCGGATCTTTTGTACAGCACCTACTTTGGCAGCAATGCCTGGGATGAAGGGGACAGCATCGCGGTCGACGAGGATGGAAACACCTTCGTTACCGGTTATACACAGGCGCTCACCTTTACGACAGACATAGGGTCAATTTACTTCAAGCATGGTATTGACGTTTATGTTTTGAAGCTAAATCAAAGTGGTACAGAATTGGAATACTTTCTCTGGTTCTTTACGGCCGCTTTGAACGCAGAAGATTACGGGAATGACATCGCCATAGACGAATTAGGCCATGCGTATGTCACCGGTCGGACCCACTCCCCAGATTTCTGCGCTTTTTTTGGGGTTGTGCCTGGTTATGACACAGACTACAACGGCAATGGCGACGCCTACTTGTTTAAGATTCAACCCGATGGAAGTGGCCTGACCTATTGCACCTACTTAGGAGGAGATGATATCGAGACCGGAAACGCAGTTAATGTCGATGAACACGGCAACGGCTATGTTACCGGCGGGACCTGGTCAACAGACTTTCCAACGACACCAGGCGCGTTCGATGGCGACCACAATGGGTTGAGAGATGCATTTATCAGCGTTGTTGACAAACTGGGAACATCGCTCATATACAGCTCCTTTCTAGGCGGAAGCGGGCAGGATGAAGGCGTCGACCTGGATACCGATGCCAGCGGCAACGCCTATATTACTGGCTGGACGACATCATCAGATTACATCACGACGACCGGCGCCTATGACCCGGATTACAACGGAGGTATCTGGGATGCCTTCGTCACAAAGATGTCTGCGTCAGGGGATTATTTGGTTTACAGCTCTTATCTTGGCGGCACTGAGGAAGATCGAGGATTGGCGATCAAGGTCAATGGTGAGGGGTTCGTTTCTATAGGCGGTATGACTAGATCTGATAACTTTCCTACAACGCCGGGCGCTTTCGATACAACCTTTGGAGGCGGCGACTGTGGACCCGAGATATGTGCTGATGGCTACGTGACCAGGATCAATATTGGCGGCGATGGCCTGTCCTATAGCACCTATCTAGGTGGTGATGCGGAAGACGCCGCTTATTCACTGGATCTCGATCGGATCGGTCAGGTTTATGTGACTGGACAGACTTTATCGGCCTCCACTTTTCCCACGACGACAGATGCTTTAGACGGAAGCCATAATGGAGCAAAGGACATATTTCTTTCTGTGGTCGGTGCGACGGGGGCCAGATTGCGGTACAGTACTTTTATCGGTGGTGCAGATGAAGACGCAGGCTTTGGCATAAGGATCGGTGACGAAGGCGTGGCCTATTTGACAGGTCGGACCCAGTCGGTCGATTTCCCAACCACTCCCGAGAGCTATGATCCTTTCTATAATGGGGATAACGACGCATTCGTGACCACTCTTGAACTGCATCTATCGTCGAGGGTATTTCTGCCGGCTGTGATGAACCAGGCGCGGGAATAACGGTCAGGGACGAATTCATACTCGTAGCTAGAGCAGATCCTCACCGTATGAGAAAAGAGCCGGTGTACCTCCGGTATGCCAGAAAAGGACTGTCTGGTTCTGCCGAAAGTGACCCTCATTGATCATGTCAATTAAGCCCCCCATCGCCCGGCCAGTATAGACTGGATCCAATAATATCCCTTCCAACCTGGCAAGCATCGAGATGGCGTTTCGCTCCAGGTCGCCTACAACGCCATAACCTCCGCCCAGATAGTCGTCGTAAACTTCGACGACCTCGGAGAAAGATGCCGGTTCGAGTCCCAGGTGCATGGCCGTAGCAGTAGTCAATGCGACAACCTGGGTCTTGAGTTTTCTTTTGGGATGATCCACACTGATGCCGATCACGCGCCCTTCGAAGCCATAGGCCAGGGCGCCAAGTTGTATTCCGGATTGGGTTCCAGCACTGCTGCTAGCTACGACAATGGCGTCTACCGACTCTTCCATTGATCTCAACTGCTCTAACAACTCGTGCATTGCCAGTGTGTAGCTGGCAGCTCCGAGAACATTGGAGCCGCCCAGGGGAATTACGTAAGGCTTGTGACCACCGGATCGCAGCTCAGCCACGACGTCTTCTATCGTCTGTTGCACAGGCGAAGTTCCGGACCAGAACAAAGCCGCTCCCAAAAGCTGATCCAGGAGAAGGTTGCCACTATCCGTTGGGGTCTCGCTACCCTTTAGAACAAGGCTGCAGCCAAGCCCTGTACGAGAAGCCGCAGCCGCGGTCTGCCGGCAATGGTTGCTTTGAGGTGAGCCGGTCGTCACCAGATAGTCACACCCCTTGGCCACGGCATCGGCAACCAAAAATTCCAACTTTCGTGTTTTATTCCCGCCGGTTGCCAGCCCAGTTTGGTCATCGCGCTTCATGAGCAGACGCGGTCCACGAGGGAATCCGCAAGCCGCTTCAGTTCCTGGACTGGGGTTGGCAGGTGGGCGAATCGTATCCGGTCAGGGTAGGTTGGTTGCATGTTGTCTCTCGCTCAGGTCATAGTCATAGTCATACGTGTGGGACTTGCTAGGCAGATCGTAGACCGTTAAGCTCGAAACGCAAGCGTTCTATCCAAGAAGTCAACAGTGGAGCAACAAGGCGATGCCGGTCTAAACTATCCAGGATCCGGCCAGCGCCGGCTACGGTAACTGAGATATAAGGGGCGCGTAGTAAACGAATGTACAACTTACCTGTGTTTCAATAGGATTGTCTAGATGGGCCGTGCGGGTATTGTCGGCTGAGACTGAAGCCATATTCGAAAGATCCGAAAAACAATCGGCATCAAGCACAGAGTATATGAACTGGTATTCGGCCGTTTCAGCCGGCTCTATCGTCGACGCACCTGCCAGCACGACAGGAATCCCATTTAAAGTATCGGTAACGACGATCCCGGTCGCCGATAGAACGCCAACATTCGTAACCGAAACGGTATAGGTGATCGAATTACCAGGTTCCACGACCCCTGCCGGCTGACCTTTCGATATATCCAGATCCGGGTTTATCTCTGGTCGCACTACGAAGAGGCCTTGTTCGATCCCACTGATGATGACATTGCCACTTTCGAAATAAGGAAAAACACTCCAGGCACCGTTGAAATTGGGGTTGTCATTGGCTGGATAGATATCAAAGTAACCAACCTCGGACAGTTCGGCGCTTGACAGGTCTCCTATCTCCAGGATCCTCAATCCACTTCTGTAGTTAGCCTGGTACACGTAACCATTGTGCGTATACAGATTGTGGTCTATTGATTCTGTTTGCCCATCGTGATAATCAACCAAAACCGGGCTATCCAGGTTCGATACATCCCAGATGCGAGTTCTTGTATTATGCCCGAGGAAGTACTCGTCAAGTTCGTCATCCTGGATGTAGTAAAGCTGATCTTCGGTAAACCAGCCCTGATGGGTGTATTGTGCGCCGGAATAACCGGTTCGAGAAACCTGAACCGGATTGCCCTTATTGGTTACATCAACTATCGTTACCGTATCTTCGTTGGCATTGATACAGATTTCCTTGCCCTGGTAGTCGGGATCTGGCCCAATATAATTGACGCACTGAGCATCATGGGTGTACCCGTCGGCGGTGAAGCAACCAGAATTGGTTGGGCTGACTGGATTGGATATATCTACAAAATGCAACCCACCGGAACAGGTGTTAGTGCCTACACCATAGGCGAATCCACTCTCCTCGTTGATGACAATATTGTGCGCGCTTCCGAAGCCTGAATAGTGAGCAGTCTCGCTAAAAGTGACCGGCGGATTGGTAACATGTCTGAGTGTGGTCAGATCGAAGACTTGCATTCCGTGACCGGGTGCTTCGCTGACTACATAGGCATGATCGCTATAAATTTTAATATCGCGCCAGCTCGAATTCTGCGTATGGGTTGGCAACTTGCCAAGATACAGAGGGTTCTCAGGGTCGCTGATGTCGACGAAGCCGGTTCCGTTATTCAGTCCCATAATCGCGTACTCAGTCCCGTCTTGAGGGTCTGTCCAACCCCAGCTATCGTTGCCAGCTCCAGCTCCAAAAGTGGCCAAAGGCATGAACGCGAGCAGATCGACATTATCACATGGATATGGCCCTGCCATGCCTGCAACACACGGAGTGGCACTCATCGCTTCTAAGTTCTCTGCAGGCAGCCTGTCTCCCGAAAATGCTTGCATTGATATCGTGAGAGTTCTCTGATCCCCAGCCTCAAGCGGCTCCTGGGCGAACAGGCGCGACCAGCTTCCCTCAATGATCGTAGCGAACAGTATTATCAGAAGTAATGAGCCTGCCGGAATCAACAAGCGCCGAAAAGACATAGATCGCATTTAGAAATCTCCTGTTGTGTTATCTGCTGGATCTAGACGATATCTCCAGCGGTCAGATGAATACTGTTCAAGGGTGACAATGCCAAGCCACAAGGCTATCAGAATCGGCGTGAGCGTTGCCAGGCTAACTTTCCAGCTTTGCTTTCACTACTCTTCGCCGGACCATAACCAGGGCCAGGGCTAATATGCCGAAAGTCACGAGTCCAACTGCCCATCTATTGGATTGTGAAGTCTTAATGAAGGTGGTGAGGCTGACGCCAGTCGGTTCCTGGGATAAATCAGGTTGTAGGATAAATAGCCCTTGCTCGGTATCGCTAAGGGCCACCAGGCCGTTCTTTAGCCAGGGATAATTACTCCAGGCGCCGGTCTTGACTGGGCTATCACTATCCGGATCGACGTCAAAATAGGCGACTTCACGCAGTACTCCATCACTTATGTCTGAGATATCCAGTATCCGTAACCCAGCCCTGAAATTGGCTTCGTAGGCAAAATTATCGATCACATAGATGTTATGATCGATAGCCTGTGTTGAGTGTTGGTAGAAACCCATGTAGATGGCGTTATCCAGGTCCGCTAAATCCCATAGGTATGTTCGTGTGTCGTTTCCAAGATTAACCTCGTCTAAGGTATCGCTTAGAAGAAAGTATCTCTGGTCCGCAGTAAGTGAACCCTGATGAGCCCTGGAAATGCTGGAGTAAGTCAAATGGTTAATCTGCACAGGGGCACTCTTATCGGTGACATCGCCAATGGTAAAGGCATCATCGCTTCCAGTGAAGCATATTTCCCTTCCCAGGTAATCGGCGTCGGGTCCGCTGTAGACGACACATAGGGTATCGGATGTCAATCCGTCATCGTCGAAGCACCCAGCAAACACAGGATTTTCTGGGTTGGATAAATCAAGCATATGGAACGCGCCTGAGCACGTTTCGGTCCGGAAAACGTAGCCAAAATTGGTATCTTCATTGATGAAGAGGTTGTGTCCATTGCCAAAGCCCCCGTAATATGCAGTTTCGGTAAAGGTAGTAGGTTCGCTGACCGTGCGCAGTTGATTAAGGTCGAAAACCTGCATTCCGTGTAGGCTTGGTCGATCGGCCACGATGTAGGCATAGTTGTCATTTACTTTGATATCACGCCAGGTCGAGCTAATGGTATGAGTAGGCAGTATTCCCAGAAACTCGGGATTTTCCGGGTCAGATAGGTTCACAAATGCGGTTCCGTCAGACAGGCCCATCAGGATGTAGTCGTCTCCGGTCTGTTGATCGAGCCATCCCCAAAGGTCGTTGCCTGTGGTGCTCTCGCTGCCACCCAATTCGCTAATTGTCAGATGGCTTACCAGGTCCACGTTCTGGCATGGGTACGGACCTGCAAAGCCGTTCTCGCATTGTACAGGTGTTGAGCTTCCACCGTCCGAAGCTGCTTGGAGAGCATGGCGACCTTCTATAAGGAGAGCTGTCATAATGCCAACGAAAAACAAAAGCGCAATTGACAGGGATCTTAGCAGGCGTCGAGGACTGTTAAGAGGGTAGAAACTCATCAATTGATCTCTCCTGTCTCCAGTTGAATATTCGATAGCCACTTTCCGCTGAGAATGTCCTGAACAACCGCAGCCATCATGTGGGCTTGATACTGACCTTTTGGTATTCTCCAGTTCTGATGCTTGGCCCCTTGTTGGTGCTCCAAAGGGAACGGAATCTCGAGTATAAAAGAGTGCATCGAAAATTGTCAAACATTTGCCGCGATATTCAGTTATATCCTGAGCAGAGCAATATGGAAACACCTGCGAATGGTCGAACTTCGATGAGGAAGCAAAGAATTGAACAGAATTGAAGGTGCGGATGAGCCAATGGCAGACGTACTTACCAAGAGTCTGTTCCACAAAATTTTGGTCTTATTCCACAAACCAGCTAATTGGACGGCCGGGTTTGTGTTCCTGACTGTTTTGTCACTTACTCTCCTCGTTGCTTTCTGTTGGGTTATCGTTGCCGGTGAGTTAAGAACGGCACTGGCTGCAGGATTGATCTTCTTGTTCTTCTCAGCGATTGACGGCGTACTTCTTTGGTCCTTACCCAAAATTGGTATTTCATTTGGTTCGTGGAAGGCGCAGGTCATTGTCCTGGCGATTCCGCGAGCCGTCGCTGCTTGTGGAGTATCGTTCGTTACAATCTGGTTTAACGCAACGTGGCCCCTGGTTGCCTTATCGATGGTGCAGATTATCGGCCTGGCAACCCTGATTTGGGGGTCGATGATTGAGCCATTTCGGTTACAGCTGTCGTATCTAACAATAAAGAGCGACAGGATGCCGGAAGGGAGCAAAGCGATCAGGTTGCTCCATATTAGCGATCTGCATATTGAGCGATTGACAAAGAGGGAAGAGAAATTATTGCACTTGGCCGGCCAAGCAAAGGCCGATCTAATACTTATTACAGGAGATTATCTAAATCTATCCTTTGTGCGCGATAAGCAAGCGCAGCGTGATGTGGTTAGCCTTCTGAGTCAACTGTCGGCCCCATACGGCGTCTACGCAGTGCTGGGAAGCCCGCCAGTTGATGAGAGAGATGTAGTGCCGCCATTGTTTGATGATATTCATGTTCACCTCTTAACTGGCGAGGCAAAGAGGATCTCGCTGAACGGAGGTCAGGAAATAACATTGCTTGGAATGGATTGCACCCATTACCTCCCTAATGATGCGGCACAGCTTCAAAAATTAGTCGATGAAACCCCTCAGAATTCGCCATTAGTTTTGATGTATCATGCTCCCGATCTGTTCTCTGAAGCGGCCGACTGTGGCCTAGATCTCTATCTGTGTGGCCACACGCATGGGGGGCAAGTTCGATTACCGTTGCTTGGCGCCATCCTGACCAGCTCCCAGTTTGGTAGACGCTACCAGATGGGTCTCTACCGGCGAGGGCGAACACATATGTATGTTAGCCGGGGAGTTGGTATGGAAGGTTATAGCGCTCCGCGCGTGCGTTTCCTCTGCCCGCCTGAAATCACGTTGGTCACGATTCAGGGAGATTCATGATAAAGTGACTGGCGGCTATTCAGCGCCACGAACTAGTCAGAATGAACCCTGGGGATTGAGCCAGATTCTTAGCACATCGAATCCCACGATCGAGTGATCCTGCTACGATAGGAATTCCAGTGATTAACTTCTCACAATTTGCTTTGCCAGGAGCGCGCAACCTTTCGAGCACCTATTTCGTAGATCTAATTGAGAGGTTTAGAGAACTGCTGAACAAAAAGCCACCGGCGCAGTTGGCGTTATCGCAAAGAGATAGATTCATCCGCAATCGTCTATGGCGTCAGTTCACTTTAACAACTGCCCGAAATGTTAAAGAGAGAGATCAACCATGTCACAAGCTGTAGCAGTCAACAGTTATAAGCAACCAGTAAGTCAAGTACCGTTTCTGTTGAGAGTGGTATGGTTCTTTCTCCTCGGCTGGGAGTTGGCTGGGGCCTGGATTCTTATAGCCTAGGTGTTTAATGCCACCATTATCGGTTTACCAGTTGGTCTATGGATGATCGACAGGGTGCCCCAGGTTTTAACCCTCAAATCAAGGTCTGGGAACTGGGTTCTCGATCAAAAAAGTGGCAGAAGTCAATACTTACCCCTTAAGCAACTGAGTTGGTTTGTCAGACTACCCTACTTTCTCCTCATCGGCTGGTGGTTAAGCCTGATGTGGGCGACCATCGCCTGGTTGTTCTGCGCCACCATCATTGGATTGCCCATCGGGATTATTATGCTCCATTCCTTGCCGGCGGTTACGACATTGCAACGAGGGTAACAGGAAGTAACAAAGAATAGACGGCAGCGCAGCTGGGGGCCTCTAGCACACTTTGATCTACGACAAGACCGACCAGACTTCCAATTTGGCCCGGATTCGGCGGATTACCTCAGTTGTGAATTCGTCACTCTTTGTTGTTCCGCCAAGATCGGATGTGCGGATGCCATCGTAAACCGTTTCCAATGTCGCTTCGTATATGGCCCGGCTGGCCTGGTCGGCCTCCTTTTGGCCTAAATGGGTGAGAAGGCCGGCTGCGGCGAGGATCATAGCCATCGGATTGGCCACATTCTTTCCTTCTAATGTAGGCGCCGTTCCGTGCGGCGCTTCGGCCATGACACAGGCCACGCGCCCCTCATCGCCTAGAGAAATAACCATTGATTCGGATCCGGCTATCGATCCAAACATTTGGAGCACCATATCCGAGAGTAGATCTCCATCGCGGTTAAGAGTGGGGATTACCAGTGGGTCGCCAGTGGTCGAGAGTAACAAAGCAAACGTGGCGTCGATCAACTGGGGTTCATAACGAACATCGGGGTACCGTTCGGAAGCCGCATCCAGCTCTTCCTTGAACATGCCCTCGTAAACAGGGCTAACGGTGAATTTTGGTCCTCCAAAGACCCGGGCCCCCGAGTAGCGCGCATGTTGGAAGGCATATTCTGCCACTGCCTGGCAGACGCGACGACTAATCTTCTCAGTCCGGTAAGCGACCTCCCCGTGGCTGCCTTCTTCACCAGTCCGCCATTCTTTCGCTCCATAAGCATCGCCGACAGCCATCCGGACAACGCTTATAGGAGAGTAGACGCCGGCAATGGGACGAACACCTGGAATGCGTCGCCCGGTTCGGAGGATTACCTCTGCCTCGATTTCCTCCCGCAAGATACGATTCGGGCTGCCTACATCGTTTTTACCAGACGGAGTGATAGTAGCGGCTTTCAGACCAAGACCGTATTGCTTCATTTTGGCGAATGCCTGGTAGACACACTGGTTGCTTGTTGCCCGGCGATTCTCCAGGCTCAAGTCGTGATACTCAAAGGCGATGTCGAAGCCAATGATGTCTGGATCTAAAACTCTGAGCGCTTCTATCAGTAACTCTTGACCGGTCTGGTCTCCCTTTAGAATCACGATGGTTCTCAAGCTCACGTAAACCTCCCTAAGATGGTTTTTGATATCTCAATTGTCGCGGGTTCGCCGAAAAAGACACGGCCAACACCCCGAGCGACATTCTCGACTGCTCAGCTCGGAAACGCTCAGGTTAGATCGGACAGATGACAGATACGACAATCAAATTACTCCCGGTAGATTAGAAGAAAAGCTATCTGGTTTCGACCTGTTTCGCTTCTCGCGGAGGGATTGCACCCTGTAAATGAGATTCATGGCTAGCCTGTAACTACGGACGAAACTCCTTGCGTAGGCTGCGGAGAGTACTTAGCCGGTCAGTCCTCCTGCTGGTTCTTAGGGTAGGCGACATGTAATCCACCTGGAATAAATGTAGGTCTACCCAGCCCGCTATCTTTTTCTTGAGCGCAAGAAAGCGAGATATTTGGGAATCGCAGCCGTGTAGATCCAATACCAGAAAGGTCGGGCGGGATAATCCCAGGCGCCAATGTGGCGAACTACCTGACCGTTGAAACCGGCCTTAAAACGCCACACTCCCCATAGTGGATCGGTCTCGTCAAATTCATCTGGAGCGCCCCAAAAGTCATAAATTCTGCACCCATGCTCCTTGGCCCAGAGTATCGCCTGCCACTGAAGCAAGTGATTTGGCATTCGCTGACGCTCGCGTCCTGTTGAAGCACCGTACATATAAAGCGCCCTGGGACCGTATTTGACGACAATCACTGCACTCAGTTGTTCGTTTTCGTATTCAGCTATGAGCGGCTGGGCCATTTTTGCGTCATAGAGGGTCTGCCAGACATCGAGATAATATTCCACCGGCCGGACGGCGAAATCATCTCTGGCCGCTGTCTCAACATACATCCTGGCTATCGACGCAAAATCGGCCGGGCTGCCCATTCTAACCGTTACCCCCTTCCGAGCAGCCAGTCGAATATTGTAGCGCGTTTTTTGCTTCATTGAGGCCAAGATATCATCTTCAGATCGATCGAGATCTAGTTCAACCGTGTTGCGATATTGGATCTGATCGTTGGAGTATCGCCAATCTCGTGCCTTCAACTCCTCGATAAACTTGGCTCCGACAGGAGATTTCCGCTCGTCATCCGACCCCCAGGCCTTAATAACGTCTGGATCGATCTTGATGAAAATCGCTCTTTCCTTTTGGGCGATCTGTTCAAGCTGAGCCAGAACCACTCGCCTGAGAGCCGGGTTTTTGTAGTTCAGGATTGGCCCTTTTGGCACGTAAAGGATAGAAGACCTATTTCGTGGGAGAGGACGTCTCAGCACCATCGCCGCCGCCATAGGTGGTTGTCCGGCAGATTCATCGTGAATGTGCATTAGCAAATGTGTGGCTGACCAACCCCACCGAGATTTGAACTCGCCCCAGGCCCAGCTTTGAAGTGGGTGCGGATCAGGTAACGTCGAAAGAGCCTCATGCCAGGTTGAGGCTGATGATTCTGGCTGAAAAGCTGAACGCGCGTATGAATCGCTCACAATGCCCCTTAGATGACTTTATCGGGAGATATTGTCTGACAACCTGTCTAGACAGAATTCCGTGTTATTTCTTGTTTGCCATTCCTAATTGCTAGCCAATATCCAATCGTCAACCTGCTAGCCTCCAGTTCTTTTTCGGTAGATCCGGTAGACGAGCGAGTTGTAAACTCGATCGGCCGTGCCCACAGTTCGCGCCACATTTCCACCAAAACCCCGTTTGAACCGGTAAACACCCCAGAGGCCATCACTTCGCTCCATGAATTGCTCCTCCAATTCCGACTCAGGATAGTCAGGCACGCCCCAGAGATCGTACTCGGAGCAACCTCGTTCCTTTGCCCATCTCATAGCCGCCCACTGTACGGCATAATTAGGCATACGCTGGCGCTCCTCGTTGCTGGACGCCCCATAGAGATAAGCAGCCCGCTTTCCCAAGTTGAAGACCATCACGGCCGAAAGGGGTTTTTCGCCATAACTGGCGATGAACAAAGCCACGTGTTCGGGTGCGAAGAGATTGAATGCAGATCTGTAGTATTCAGGCGCGTGGACACCAAATTCATTGCGGTGACCTGTAAGCCGGATGAGCTGGTTGAAGATGTCGAGATCTTCTTCTAATCCTTTTCGAACTGTCACACCTTTTCTTGCTGCGAGCTTGATGTTGTACCGTGTTTTCTGTTTCATCCGAGCCAGGATCTCTTCCTCGGTACCATCCAAGTCGACCAGGGCAGTGCGCGGCGGCTGGATCGTATTGGTATTAGCTAAACAGCCCTTTTCTTGGCACAATTTTTCCCAATCGCTCTGGGCAAAATCTTTTTGCCAAAGCATCGGTTCTATCTTTAGAAGCCCTGCCCCCAGTTCAAAGGCCGCATGGTCGATTTGATTAAACATCACATCAACTTGCTCTCCATCCAGCCAATCGACGATTGGGCCATGGGGGACATAGGCAACGCGAATCAAGCCAAGCGCTGCCGATCGGACCAAAACCTGGGCTCCTGCAACAAGATGACCGTCTCGACGCAGCCAGACACGCTGTGATCGCCAGCCAAACCTATTCTTTAGCCTGGCCCAGGCGGTCGTCTGAAGGATGCTGCCTTGTTGATGGGCAGCGACAAAACGATCCCACTCAGCATCATCTTCAGAGTAGGGTTGCTCCTCAAGTTCAGTCAGACTATCTAACATTGCCGCGTGATTATACACTAGACAGAGAAAGTGGGACTACTCGAGAGCTGGTACTTTTTGAAACTGGCACAGGGGTGGAGATACGGGTTCCGAGGCAGGCTGAATGCTGCAACTCAGCTTGGAACATCTTCCTGCCGGCTTCTTTCCGTCCAGGTTCCTACCTGCATGCAGAAGTTGGTGATAAAATTCGCGTTATGAGCCAGGTTGACCTTCTCTATCGCTTACAACAAGCCGAAAACGAGATCAAAGCGGACAAAAAGCGCCTAGCCGAAGTGATTCGCCTGCAATCTGAGAGCGGCGAACTGTTAAAGGCCAGGCAAGATGCTGCCGCATCCGAAGTCGAAGTGCACCGCCGACGCGCCCTTCAGAAAGACTTGAGCCTCGAATTTGATGGCCTGATCGAGAAGGCCAAACGAACAGAGGATAGACTTTACTCCGGCCTGGTAACTAATCCGAAGGAGCTGGAAGACCTTCAGCACGGACTGGAATCTCTAAGGCGACGCATGTCGACTCTCGAAGATGAATTACTGGAAGCGATGATCGCCGTCGAGGAAGCCGAGGAAGCAGAGGATGTCGCTTCAAAAACACTCGTCCAAGTTGAAACGGCATGGGCCGAGTCGACGGCAAGATGTAAGGAAGAGCAAGCAGAACTATTAACGCGACTAGGCGAACTGGACGAGCAAAAGAATCAGATCAAAGCCCTGACACTACCTGCGACCATGGTCGCTTTCGAAGACGCCAAAAGGCGAGCGGGAGAGATCGCTGTAGCAGGTCTCAAGAATGGAAGATGTCGCGGCTGCCTGGTTGGTGTGCCCGCTAATCAAGTAAAGGCCGCGGATGAAGGAAATATGGTTCTATGCGACAGTTGCGGCCGGATTCTCTGCCCAATATAGCCCTGTATTTCATTGGTCGGCGGAAAGCATGAGAAGCAGACTGGCTAAGGACACAATGGTCCTGCATGTGGCCCAGCACTTCTCAGTGAAGCCACCTCCAAGCTCTGCATTTAGTATGCTGTAAAGCTGTCGCGACTCTGATTTTCACGATCCCCGATCTCAGAGTGTAAGATTTTTACTTGAGTTTCTCACCCTTCTGCGTGTAAACTAGAATATGCGGAGGTTAATCGCTTGTTAGCTGTATGTTTTCGATTGGGATCAACGACACCAATTGCCGTACAATATTGAAGATGCAGGAGAGTTGTAAGGCACTTAGAGTCTACGTGAGGAAGATGACAAAAGTCGATCGGGTTAACCGATATCTAACTTGGAAAGGACTGTTCGAGTGAACCGGAAAGTCGTGGCCCTTGGAGGGGTTTCAGGTCTACTGGTAGCTCTCGTTCTAGCGGTGCAACCAATCGAAGCCGGAAATTGCTTCCTCTTTTCTGAAGACGTGGGCTTTGTGTGTGACGGTCGCCTGGAGTCAGAACCCGAGCAATTTGAACAGCCAGATATACTTGAGGATAGCTTTCTCGACCGGGTGGTTTACGCTTACATGGATGATAATATCAATATCTACCCAGAGCCGAACCTTGCTGCGGCGCCCTTATACAACGTTGGCGAGGGTTTTCTCTATGTAACCATTCAAGGTCAAGTAAATGTCGATGGCCAAAAATGGTACGCGATTAATCCCGGACAATACGCTCTGGCGGAGGGAATCCGACTGGTTACTGCTTCAGATTTTCGTGGGGTTGAGATCGCCATGCAGCCAGAGCGGCCATTTGGATATATTGTGCAGGATGTTCGACCTAGTCGTGAACCAATGGGCGAACCAGACCCCGATTTGGAGAAATTATACAGACATGATTTCTTTCAGATCTATGACGCGACCATAGCTGATGACGATTGGATTTGGTATAACATCGGCAGAGATCGCTGGATTCGGCAGACCTACGTGAGCGTACTGGATGTCGATTCCCCGCCTGAAGATGTAGGCGATGGCGATTTCTGGGTCGAGGTCGATCTCTACGAACAAACCTTCGCCGCCTATGAAGGACAGCGAATGGTTTATGCCGGTCTCGTCTCGAGTGGGCTCAATCGATGGCCTACCGAGGAAGGACTTTTCCAGGTCTGGAGCCGCCATACCCAGACAAGAATGGCAGGCGCTGAGGGGAAGGTCGATTATTACCACATCGAAGATGTGCCCTACACAATGTATTTTGACCGGCCTAATGAGATAGCTTTGCACGGAGCCTATTGGCACGATCGCTATGGTTACAAACATAGCCACGGATGCGTGAACATGCCTGTACGGGATGCTGAGTGGGTATTCAATTGGTCAGCGGAAGCGCCCACCGACCTCTGGGTATGGGTTCACACTTCCGATCCCTCAGCTTACTTTGAGAAGCATGGGACCGGAGTCGAATTAGCTCTGGCGGAGTAGGCTTGACGGAGTATTTTCGTCCTCAGGGCTGAGACACACCATCCGGTTTATCAATTCTAGTCACTCAACCGTTTTTTGACGGCCCTTACATATCCCAGGTGGCATCCCCGTAGAAATCCCCGTGATCCTTTAGTAGAAAGGCCTCTATCGCAGCCCGCTGATCGCCGAGACGGAAATCAACCCCGTGTCCGGGAAAGCAAATAGTTTCATCAGGCCAGCTAAGTACAACGTCACGTAACGTCTGCAGTGTCGTTTGGAAGGCCTGCGACGACCATGTTTTGCCAGGACCACCATCAAATATGGTGTCGCCGACGATCACCCGGTTATCATTTTCAGGGGCAAAGCAAATCTGATCATCTATGTGACCGGGCGTATGGAAGATACGCAGCTTGTGGCGCCCAACTTCGACCACATCCCCTTGATCAAGATGGCGATCCGCGCCAAGCTTCACATCCCCGCTATGAGGACCGGCGTGGGCCATGACGGGGACACCGAGACGATCGCGCATCTCAGCCAGTTCGTTTATGTGATCGAGGTGCGAATGGGTGACAAGAATAGCAACCGGGTTGGTGCCGGAGAGTAACCGAAGAAGCGTATCTGGCTCGGCGCCAGGATCGATCAGAACACTTTTTCCAGTGGAAGGACAGGCCAGTACATAACTGTTCATTGGCCACGGCCCAACCTCTCTTTTTCGAAATTCTAATCGAGCTTGATTCATATTGCTCTCAATTTAAGAGTTTTCCTCAAGAGTTGACCTGTACTTAGGTTAAGAATCATTATCTTTGTAGCTTAGAATTTGGAGCCAGCAAGATCGAGGGTGGTTCCGCGAGCCCATGACCTGGGCCCATCTATCTTCCGACACCTACTGCGCCGCCGAAGGCGGCCGACATCTCATTATAAATGGCCACTATATTGGCCTCGTCGCCCAGGAAGAAGTTTCCGTTAGCGCCAAAAGCGAGTTGGGATAGGACATCGTTATCGGCATCGCCGCCATAAGCGATTGTAAAGACCGTCGTGTCATTACCGGCTGCCATATCAATTAACCGTTGGTCAAATCCATATCGAGAACTATAGGTGTCCATGCCATCTGTAAGGACCACCAGCGCGTTGGCGAAATTGGGCGACGTCGTATCGCCAATAATCAGAGCTCCCTCGCCTATAGCATCGTATAGAGCCGTGTCACCCTCAGAATCTAAATCTTGGATAGCGGCGATGATCTGACTGCGGGCTGGGCCTACTAGTTGGGGTTTGGATATCATCTGAAGCACGTCGGAAAAGGCGATAATGGTTATCTGATCATCGTCCCCCATCTGCTCGATAAACTGCACGGCGGCACCGCGCATATTCTCGATCTTGCTCCCGTCCATGCTTCCGGATACGTCCAGTAGCATGACCAAATTTATGTCCTTTCTGGCCGATTGCCAGAGATCTTGGGCCGCATAAATGCTGGCTACAGTCGGAGGAGAGAAAACAATCTCCGGCTGGTTTAAATCGACTCCTCGAGTTTCATCCAGCGGTGGGCCAAGAACTGCATTCGCATTTACCGGCCGGAGCCCGTTAAATACTGCCAGCTGTTGGGCTTCTTCATCCAATAGATAGTCGCGAAATTGCAGAGCGGCATCGCGAGCTGTTCCATTCAACTGGCTATTTAGGCAGGCTGGATGGGTGGCTACGAAAGTACCCTCCAATGGATAGATGGGCACGATTTCTCCGTTCCCGTTCGTTACAACGTCGCTTTCATACATGACGCCTGCGCCCAGGTATTGAATACCTCGGTCGGCCATTGTTCGCCCAAGGTTGCCGGTGCTGCTGCTGAAGGTAGTGACGGCCGCCTCGAATGCGCTTACAGACGCCTGGACGATTGGCTGCTGGATGTCAACGGATGTGACGGCATCTGTTTTCGACTGCGCGGCTTGGACGATGGCTAACAGTGCGCTAGCTCCACTGCCAGAGAGACCAGGGTGTGTGTGACCCAGACGAAGCGAATCCCCATACTCACCACCGCTATAATAACTCCAGGCTGACGGATCGGCGGCAAGGCTGCCTATATCCAACCAGCCAAGAGGTAAACCTGGCCAACCGAGAGATTCGGCAACCGAACGCCACAATGCGATGACCAGGGGGCTGGTAACAACACTCGAGCAAGAATCAGCGTAGTTGTCATTGCCCTGATCGGCAAGGAGATCAGCCCAAACTTCTTCATTTGGAATCCATATTGAAGGGGACGACTCTCCGCTGGCAATGTCAGTCACCGCCTGGCCGGAATCGGTCAGCGAAAGAGTGACATAGATCGGAGTGCCGTCGCCCACTTCAATTTCCGCTTCGTTGAAGGTTTGAACAACGTCCGTTAGCCAGGGTCCTAAACTGGTATTTGCCGTTACCTCGACGACCTGAGCATCGCTCGGAATGCCTTCTTCATCACTCAGGTCACAAGCGGCTGCGGCCAGGGCCAAAAAAAGCACCAGCAATAAGATGCCGCGATATGATTCCTTCTTCATAGTGTTCCCTCAATAGCTTCGGAGAGCTGTCTTTTGTGCGAATCGCAATTCGTCATAGTGTTTCGCCAAACTTCTCTTGGCAGGTACTGCATTGATGGCGTAACACTTGAAGAGAAGCAAATTGTCTATTGGGATACCCGACTATATTTGTTTGCTTCTCTAATAGTGGTTTAACCATAGGATTCTGGCTGACTACCGGCCGACGGTAATCAGGGTAAGTTCAACGAAACGATCCTGTGCCTGAAGGCTGGCATCGTCCGTGTTCCGATGGTCTTCTGCTGGTAAGAGAGCCTCGACGATAAAGCGTGCTGGGTCGATTCCCTGAGAAACCAGGTAATCAACGACAGACTGCGCCCGCCCTTCGGCAACGTCAATGATGTCCTGTTCGGTAAATGGTGGTTCGTTGGCTGGCCAAGCTGATGATCCAACCACACGAAGGAACAGGCCAACGCTTTGCGACAAAGTAGGCACAACGCAGCGGTCCAATATTCTGCGAGACTCCAGTGTCAATTCTGTGGATTCCGGTAGGAATGTGAAGGTTCGACAAGGCAGCACAACTAGAGTCGCTGCGGCATCGGTGGTCACTCCACCCAGGTCCAACTGAGATGAAATCGAGAACGAATCGTTTATTGGTCTACCGCTTGCTTGCAGACTCGCTTGATCCGCGGCCCGCAGGACAAACCCGGTGTTAACCAGGTCGGCGACATCATCATCGGCCGCATCCACATCAGATGCCTCCCAGATCCGTCGAGCGATCTCGAGACGGCTGAGAATTGGACGTGTATCTCGCATAACAAAGGCGTTATCCCCGAGATCGGCCTGGGCGATAGTTTGCAACCATATGTCGAGATCCGCGGTGGCGGTCTCGGTGTAGACAAAACTCCAATCGTTATGACCCCATTCAGCAATGTCCATAGCCGCGGCATCGAAGTTTTCAACCTGATCCTTCAAGGTGTCAAACCAGGCATTATGAAAATCTTGCACCAGATCCGCGTTGTTCGCAATCGATTGCCGGGAGGTCACGACTACGTCCATCACGATCCGTAGCTGATTTGAACTGAGTAGCGGGACTCCACCACTTTCCTCAGCGTCGAATATATTGGGTTCCCAACCCGAGACGGCATCCGCATCACCCCTGTTAAACACTGCGATAGCATCGTCGACAGAGTCCTCAGGCACTAGTGTTACATCCGATCGAGGACTAAGCTGGGCAATGGAGAGTGTATAGTAAACAAAATACTCGCCGACGCTTCCTCGTGAAAAAGCTATCCGCTGACCGTCCAGATCGTTAATTGTAGAGATGTCACGAGCCCAGAGTTGGTCGGCTCCTGCTGATTCGTCAACAATAGCGGTGATAACACCTGGACTTCGGAGAGCCACCGAGTCTAAAGACGTCAATAGGCAATCCCAGAGACCCGCGTCGAGCAGGGCTGTACGTTGTTCCTCCGAGACTTCATAGTCAGGATCGTCGTCCAAGGCGAAAGGTACAATGCCAAGGTGAAAACCATGTTCGATATCTTTTCCTGATATCTGCATTTGTTGGAGGGTGAAGTAACTACCGAAGGCATCGGCGCCACAAACATATGTCGGAAGGCCATCGTTAGGATCATAGTTGGGTCCCCAGATTGGCTCAGGTGAATCTAGATCTACTATTGGTACAGCTCCAGATGGTGTACCCGAGTCAAGAGGCGACGCTAGGGCTTCGGCGGGCGTCTCCGTAGCTTCTTCATCACCGATCTGCCTGATAAGATTTACCGCTACGACACCACAAATGGCCACCATGGCAACGCCAATGATTACGATAAAGACGATCCGAGTTCTATCCGTGTTCTGCATGGGCAACTCCTCTTAATGCTTCACGGTGGGTGACTGCCAATCTCTCAATATACCCATCAAAGATGGATTGTTGAAAGGTGGTAAGCCATCGAGTCAGCAAGATAACACCTAATCTGAGACTATAATGGAAAGAGTACCACCTACCCATAGATAATGCCTCATATTACTTTACGTTCTGAGGTAACCGAGGTTGCGCAATACGTCTTCCGGTGTCTGACCAACAATTAGCTCAAAGCTGTAATCTCCATTCTCCGAGCGATCGATGATCAGTTCGTACGCCTCCGGTAAGACACAATGTTTGCTTCCCCGTACCCCTCCCAACATCTCTTGATACGCGCCGATGCTGAAGAATCCGATGTACAAGTCGTCACTTTCAGACGGCAAATAGAGCGCTGATTTGCTTGGTTTTGGTGGGTAAACATCATCGCTGTCGCAGGTCATGCCTCCCAATTGAACCTGCCTGAACGGTTTATCCAGATTATTTAATGGCAATACAATGAAATGTTCACCAAGCGCCCAGCTATCGGGGAACGAGGTCATTATCGATCCGTCGATTAGGTACCAGGGGAGGTCAGAGCCATTTTCCTTAACGGCCACAATTTTAAACAGGTGGGCGCCATGTTCTGATGTCGTATAACGACCGAATTCCCCCATGACGTCTGGGTCAGGCACGCCATAATCGGCGCATGTTTCCTGCAAAGTGCTCAACAGCAAATGGACAAACTTGCGATAGTCAAAGTTAAAATCAAGCGTCATGGGAACCGGAACGCCACCCCCAAAATCGAAAATATTGAGGGTCGGATGTTCCCGACGAAGGCGGGCATAAACCTCCATCGGCGGCCGAAGCCAGTCTACAAAATCGCTCTCACTGAGAATCTGGCTGCCAACCATGGCGTGATAAGCTCTCAGATTGAGGGTTGGCGAGTTGCTGATGAATTCGCTGGCTTGCCAAATTGCCTCCGTATCCAATCCAAACCGCGAGTTATGCGTGTCCATTTCATCCTCATCGTCGTTCTTGCCGTAACTCTTCTGCCGCAGACCTACGTCGAAACGCAAACCTGATGATATGAGGGGGGAGAATTCGCCCAAATCTTCGACGATGGGGAGTACGTTGTCGTGACGCTGTTTTAGACGCAAGATATTCTTGGCGTAGGCAGTGCCTTCTGGCTTAAATCCATTGCAGACGATCAGGCGATCGGGTGGCAGCAAATTCCGTTCAATCATCAGCATCGCGATATCGACGTCAGCCGTCGACGACATCTCGTGATGGGCGCCCGCAGACAGGGTTGTTCTGATGACTTCTTCGGCAGCATTCGCTTTTGAAGCATACGCAAAATGGAAACGGCCACCGTAGCCGATCTCGTCGATGACCTCATCGAAAAGCTTTCGCATGCGTTCGATTTGCCGTCGGATTATTGGCAAATATACGATCTCTAGCGGACTGGGCAGTGCTCGATCGAGACCACTCTCATTGCCATCCCCCTTAAACAATCCCGCCAGGTCTAGATCCTCCATATACAACCGGCCGTCGCGTGAGCTCAAATAATCGTTGAATTCGTGATCCGGTACCGGCGCCTCTTGCTCCCAGCCAATCACATGTCTCGTCATGCTATATCCTCCAGAGTACGGGTCTACCCTAGCATTATATCGGGTGAACAGTTTAGGGACTAGAGAAATGAGATCTAACTGCTACCGAGATGGAGAGTTACAGGTGTGCGAGACGCTTGCTACGTCGCTTTTGAGTGCTTGTTCTTGGCCTTATTAGCTTGCTAAGAGCTTGACAAAGAAGGATTAATGCCAATTACCTTGCGCTCAATAGGGTGATCTTTGTCATAGTCAATCTTATGACATATGGCACTGGGTGATTGTCTTCCTTGGGCTTATTCTATAGGCACATTGTTGGTTAAGAGGAATCGGAGTAGCTATGGCCCATACTGCCTGGGTAACCAAAAGCACTCAATGGTGCGATAGGGCAAGTGCCGAGGCAAATATGATGGAAAGACGGGTTTACCCCTCTGAAATCATGCCCAACTTCCCAGGTTACCGCATAATGGCACGCAAGTGTTCGTTAGGCATAGGCTGTAACTTGCAGGGGTTTCCTTGCAAGTGGGCCTTCAAAGAACTAAACGAAGATCTCTTCTAAATCAATAGTGTGATTCCTCCTGTTCTGTGCAAGGGTTTGGATAGGCTGGACCTGCCCCCTAGGTCCAGCCTATCGTCCTTTTAGGGCAAAATTACTTTTCGTGTGCTACACTCAGAGCCAGATCCATTAACCAATAGACACATTCAATAATCACCTGGTCAATATTCGATTGCGAACACTTACCGTACTGAACCCAACAGCTGGTCGAAAGAAGGCCGCAACCACAGTCGAAACACTTCACAGACTCTTGGATCCTTCCCAGTGGCAACTCGAGATTTATGAGACTGTTGGTCATGAGCCGGTCGGCGAAATTGTTCGAAATGCGGTTGATGATGGCATCGATCGCGTGATCGCAGTTGGGGGTGACGGCACCATATCAGATGTGGTAGACGGCCTGGCCAATACCTCTGTCCCTCTTGGCATCATACCCACAGGAACAACCAATGTAGTCGCTCAAGAGTTGGGGATTCCGCTAAATGTTGAAAAGGCCTGCCGGGTGCTCGCTGGAGACCCTGATACGATCTCGATCGACGCTATTCGGGTCGGCGAAAAGTACTTCATTCTTGCGGTCGGTACAGGGCTTGACGCTATGGTTATGGAAGAGGTCAGCCCTGAGAGGAAACGCCGATTCGGGAGATTGGCCTATGCCTGGTCAATCCTGAAAATAGTGGCCGGCATGCAACCACGCCGGTTTACAATTATCGCAGATGGCAAGCCATTCCAGATGAGTGCGGCTGTCGTCTTGCTTTCTAACGTGGGGACGCTCACCAGACCTTTACGATGGGGGCCTGATATTAGACCTGACGATGGATGGATAGACATCAACATCATTCGCGGTCGGAATGCTCTTGATTACCTGCTTGCTGCTTATGACGTTTTGCCAGGTGGTCCCAGGCGGACTGTCCATATTCGCCACTTGCAGGCCAGGGAGTCTGTTATAGTTTCGTCTGATCAGCAGGTTCTCGTCCAGGGTGATGGAGACCTGATTGGTGAAACTCCGCTAGAGGCTTACATTGTTCCCGGAGCTATCCAGGTGCTGGTACCGCGAACCTCATAAGAATACCAGGTTCCCCGAAGTTAGTCTGTGGATATGTGTGGTGAGTAACTGGTCCGGCAGCTTTCCGATCTCTAATCATAGGCATAGCCGAAATTTAGCATGCTGGGTAAATCCTGCATCACCCGAGACCAATTAATCTCCCCCCTTGAAATACAAGCGTGCTAATCAATAGGGCGACAAGAGTTTGATATATAGCCGCCGACCACGCCCACCGGCTTCCGAACTCGTGCTTAATTGTGGCCATGGTAGCCAAGCATGGCAGATACAACAAGACAAATATAAGGAAAGCAAAACCGGCTAGAGGGGAGTAATGATCTTGAAGGGCCTGGCTCAAGGCAGTATCTTCGACGGCTACATCTCCAGAGGTCAGGTCTATGCCCGGGATCAAGCTCACCAAGACGCGAGCAGCCTCGGCCGTAGCCTGGCCAAATCCGGCAACTATCCCCCATAGCTGCTCAAGGATGCCATTCGACGTTTCGCCACTTGTATCCACGACGACCTCGTCTTGGGCCATTTCTCCTGAGTGAACCTGCGCTAAGGTGCTTACGACCATCTCCTTGGCTATAAGGCCCGTAAGCAAAGCACCCGAGGACTCCCAGTCACCAAAGCCGGCGGGTTCCAGAACAGGCGAAATTGCCGTACTCACACGTCCAAACAGCGACTTTTGCTGACTTTCAACGCCCCATGGGAGATTCAACAAAAACCAGAGCCCAATCGAGATAACCAAAATGACCGTGCCGGCTTTGCGGACGAACTCCCAGGTGTTCTGCCAGGTATGTAATATCAATCCCCTCGATGTCGGCATTCGATAGGGTGGCAGTTCCATTATAAAAGCAGCGTTTTCATCCTGTTTCAGAATTGTCCGCGAGAATACGAATCCCGTCACAATGGCCACGACTATGCCCAGGATGTACATCAACCAGATGACCAGACTCGCTCTGGCGCCAAAGAAGGCCATGGAGAAGACCAAATACACCGGCAATCTTGCCGAGCAGGACATGAATGGAATCAAAAGGGCCGTTAGAAGCCGGTCCCGCCTGTTGGCCATCGTTCGGGTGGCGTAAATTGCCGGAACTGCGCATCCAAAACCTAGCATGAGTGGAATAACAGACTTGCCATGCAAACCGATGAACTGCATGAATCGGTCCATAACGAATGCCGCCCGGGACAAATAGCCTGTATCCTCGAGCAAAGCTAAGAATAGGAAGAGCACGATGAGCCCGGGTACAAAAGTCAATACCCCACCGACACCGGCGACCACGCCGTCGATAACCAGCGACTGAAGCCATTCGGCCGCGCCCATTTGCACCAGGATCGCAGACAAGCCAGCGGCTACTGGTCCGTTGATGACTCCATCGACCCAGTCAAGATATGGTGCAGATACGTCGATGACGAGCCGGAAAATGAGATACATGATTGCCAGGAATATCGGCAGACCTATCAGGCGGTGGGTTGCGACCCGGTCTATCCGCTCCGTGAGGTTTGCCTTCTTCTGTTGGGGGGCGTTCATCACCTGGCTGCTGATTCCACTAACCGTTCCATAACGGTGTTCGGCCGTAACCATCTCCACGTCTTCGCCGAAATAAGCGCGTAGATACCCCTTTTTGTCCTCGACCAGCTCCAGAACCACTGGACCACCTGCCTCAAGAGCAATCTTCAGGGCGATGTCTTCTTCTCCCTCCAAGAGTTTGAGCGCCAGCCAGCGAGGCGTATAACCATTCATCGGAATTTGGTTCGACAAGATGGTGGATGAAATCGTACTGATAGCACTTTCTAGCTCTTTGCCGTAGTCCACTCGGAAAGAACCATCATTGACATTGGAGCAGGCACACGATTTTCCATAGCATGCTCGAGAGGCCGGGCATGCTCTGACCATGCTGACAGCTGCCGTAAGCAGTTGGCTGATTCCTACCCGCCGGCTGGCGGAGGTCGATACAACCGGTGCACCTCCCAACAAGCTGGACAGTTTCTGGTTGTCTATCTCGATGCCCAAAGCTTGGGCTTGGTCGTTCATATTAAGGGCGACGATCACCTGTAAATTCATCTCCAGCAGTTGGACGAGCAGATACAAGTTTCTCTCGAGGTTGGTAGCGTCGACGACGCAGATGACTGCATCGGGATGCTGGTCTATGATGTAGTCGCGAGCAACCACTTCATCTGGTGAATAGGCGGCCAAACTGTAAGTTCCGGGAAGGTCGACGAAATCGATTGAAACACCTTCACACTGGCGCGTTCCAATTTTTGTGGCCACTGTCTTTCCGGGCCAATTGCCTGTATGCTGGCGCATACCGGTAAGAGCATTGAAAATGGTGCTTTTACCGGAGTTTGGATTCCCCGCGAGGGCTATCGTTAGATCAGGCATGAGTTAGTGCCAGGTGAATTGCTGCATGATTCTCGATGGAGTACTGGAAGGGTTTCGTTGGATCTCCCTGAATACAGATTTTCCCGTTATCGATCCTCGGCAGCTGAAAACGCAACCAGTGATGCTGAAAGCGTTTCAGGTAAGCCAGATTTACCCGGCTAATAAACAGCTGAGGAGCATCCATAGTCATGGTCACTGAACAAATTCCCAGGTATTACTTTGTCTCATTTGCCAATCGCATTCATCAATCAACTGGCTGAACCAGTATCCGATCCGCATCTGCTCGCCGCAGGGACAGGTGATATCCCTTAACCAGGTACTCAAGCGGGTCTCCTAAGGGCGCTGCCCGTACCACCTTAATTATCTCACCTTTGACGAGACCCATCTCAAGATAGCGCCTGCGCACAGGTCCGTTGCCACCTATCTTATATACCTTTGCCCGCTGGCCTGGATTTAGTTGGCTAAGCGGAACAGCCTTATCATCTTGCATCTGATTTCAATCCTTGACGTTAAAATGAATCGCGATAGTGAAAAATACAACAGCTATAATAACCCTTAGAAGATCTGCTAAGCTGTACCCTTGCTCGCTCAGACGCTTCAGGCCTCGGCCAGTCGAAACCAGGGCGTTATTCATCTGGCTTGCGATCGAGGCAGTTGAGACCGGTTCGCCGCCTCGAGCCAACCCAGTGATCGCCTGCGAATGCATCACGGTTATTTCTCAAATGCTATCGGACTCAGAAATGGCTCCCGAAGGTGAATAGTCATTGTTGTTTATTGGCTTCCTCAGGAGAGATCAACATTATCTTTAGGTCAACAAATGAATTATTTATTAGGCTTGCCTAATGATATTTCATAGAGTAGCCCTCGTGTAGAGACGTAGGTCATAAAATGGAGGTGACATTTGTCACCAAAGGGACGCATAGCAAGTTCGGCCGGAATGACGGATAATGCTTTGCTCCTCCATTTAGCTAGCAAAACGGCGAGGTTAACCATGTATCTCTATGTGTTGAGATGGGATATAAATCCAGCCAGAGGTGAGACTTATGACAATTGGGCCGTGAAGGCGATTCGTCGAAGTCTGTCCATCCCTGGTGTTGTCGAAGTGCGGGCGTACAGACCAATAGCTGGACAGTCCCAAGTTGTCGTTACCTTCGATTTCAATGATTTTGAGTCCTGGTCTACCTGGTTCAACGACCCGCAGGTTCAGATCATTTTCAACGAACTGTTCTCCATGGCTACTAACGTTCATCGTGAACTCTGGGAGCCATCACCATTAATTCCAGAACCTATCGACCTGACGGGATCAACTCCCACAGAACCGGGAGAATGAACAGCCGCGAACGCTTTCGACAGACAATGTGTTATGGCGATCCTGATCGGGCGCCCTATTTCGAGGAGGGGATTCGCGACGATGTTGTTCGTGCCTGGCAGAAGCAAGGTATGCCCACAGGCGTGTCGCTATCGTCACTTTTCAATACAGATCACCACGAACAGTTAGCCCTTGAGCTCGAACCCAGACCGTATCCCACTAGATGGCCCCGGAGCAGTCAAGAATTAGGACCAGTGCGTGACGGACTCGATCCCGCCGATCCGCAAAGACTGCCCTTGGATTGGTCCATGCGTACCAAAGAATGGCGTAATCGGGATCATGTTCTAATGATCCGTGTCCATCGCGGCATCTTCCAGACCCTGGGTATCTCGAACTGGAGTCGTTTCTCCGAAGTACTATATCTGTTCAAAGACGATCCTCTGTTTATTCGAGAGGCAATGGACATCCAGAGCGAATTTGTAGTGGGCTTGCTAGAGCGCATATTGACTGATGTAGAGGTAGACGCCGCGATCTTCAGCGAGCCCATTGGCGGTTATAGCGGTCCATTAATATCTCCCCAGATGTTCCAGGAGTTAGCCCTTAACAGCTACAAGCCGATTTTGGACACGCTTCGTAAGAACGGAGTAGAGACATTGATTTTTCGAACCTATGCCAACGCCCGGATCTTATTGCCCGCTGTCATCGAGGCAGGTTTTAACTGTTTGTGGGCTTGCGAAGTAAATCTTGAGGCAATGGACTACCGGAAAATTCGCCGAGAATTCGGTAGAGATCTGCGTCTTATCGGGGGAATCGACCTGGATGCGCTCTATGGGGATAGGGAGAAAATAAGAAAGGAAGTAGAGGAAAATACACCGACACTCCTGGCCCAAGGCGGATATGTGCCCCTGGCAGATGGCCGCATACGGGCCGAGGTTCCATATGAAATCTATGTCTATTACCGGCGACTTCTGGAGAAGGTTATCCTCAACGCTGCTCAATCTAATAAGTTTGTCGAATGGTCAATTTGAACCTGCTGGTTTCTGGCAGGCCCCCTTGTGCTTTGTTAACCTGATCGATGAAAAATGTCATTCCTATTGCTTTTTGCTTTGGAAGACCGAGGTGGCAGACTGATGAGGATGAAAGGGATTCCTCCATTCCGCTCCGCTCCAGTCGGAATGACATAATTGGGATAGCCACTCTAAATGTCATCCCGAGCGTAGTCGAGGGATCCCTTGATGGTAGTTGAGAAAGCTACAACGTATGTGGGAAGTGACATGGATTTCGCGCAATGCTTTGAAACGTTTTGCCGCTCCGCTTCAGTTGGAATGACATATGTAATAACTAACTTTACAGGGCACTAGAATCAAAACTCAATATTTCCTTCAACCTTCATGACCTGCTTTCCCGAACGGGTTCGTCGCCTCGATGGTTGCTGCTCTTGTTTACACGTGTTATTGTGAACATGTTGTACGCTATCAGGCGAAAAAGAATCTTGGGCCGTGGAAGCTGTTGATCTTGGTTATCCAGTAGTCCGAATGGTTCGCCGGATGTCATGGCCATTTAGGGCAAAGGATTTTATTTATCGTGAAACTCACCCAGGAGGCGTTTCAAAGAGCAAAAGCATATCTAACTCAACACGGCCGGGAGCTTGACAAACATCTTTTCAGCTATCTTTTCGAGAATGGGAATAAGGGCGACATTATTATGGCCTTGGGATCGTACCAAAATGATGACGGTGGATTCGGCAATGCCTTGGAACCCGACCTCCGTACGCCTGCTTCCTCAGCTATTGCCACACAACAGGCCTTCAATTATTATCGTGAGATAGGCGCCAGCGGAGACGAAAAAACAGTCCAGAACGGAGTGGATTACCTGCTGAACACCTTTGATTCAGAGGCTGGCGTGTGGCCAATCGTGCCACCGGAAGTTGAGGACGCTCCACATGCTCCCTGGTGGAGCCATGAAGATTCTGCCAAAAACTTCGGTGGATTCCTGGCGAATCCAAGAGCCGCCCTTGTAGGGCACCTTCATCTATACCCCAACTTGGTACCGGCCGATTTCTTAACCCGTGTTTCGGCCGACGTAATAAATTATCTCGAGGAATTGCCGGCCGACAAATTGGAGATGCACGATTTTCAATGTTATTTGACGTTTGCCACCAGCCTGAAGGGATTCGATAAGAATCGCGTTATCTCGAAGTTGTCAAAATCGGCATCGACAGCTGTCCAGAGTGATCCCAGCCAGTGGACTGACTACAATCTCAAACCCCTGGCCGTCGCGCCGGCGCCTGATTCTCCTCTAGCGTTGGTCCTGGACCGCCAATCGATAGATGACAATCTTAACCACGAAATATCCCGGCAACTGGAGGACGGTTCATGGCCACTAAGCTGGTCTTGGGATTTCGTCGACGAAGCCGCTTGGAATCAGGCGGAGAAGGATTGGAAAGGGCATCATATCGTGCAGATCCTCAAGACTCTACAGGCATATGATCGGGTAGAGAATTGACGGCCGGAGACCACTGCATATGGAATACGATTACGTCCAATTTCTACCAGTCAAGGCGTTAAGCAGGTAGACCTTGCTCCCTATACGGTCCCTGGAACGATGAATCTAACCATCAGAGACGAGAGACCTGAAGATCTTACGGCTGTCTACGAGGTCAACCGTCTGGCCTTTGGACGTGAAGATGAGGCCAACCTCGTCGCAGACCTCCGGCCGCTGGCCAGGCCTTTCATCTCCTTGGTAGCGATTTTCGATGAAACAGTGGTGGGCCATCTACTATTTACACGAGTAGATATCCAGGGTGAAAATGGCTCCGGAACGGCGATGGGTCTGGGTCCGGTCGCAGTCCTGCCTGACTTCCAAAAAAGGAAAGTTGGCTCTCGTCTTATTGAGGCCGGCCTGAATCGCTCTCGCCAGCTTGGGCAGAACCTGGTATTTGTGCTGGGTCATCCCGATTATTATCGTCGATTTGACTTTCTTTCTGCCCGTTCAATGGGATTCTACTTTAGGAGCGCTGACACCGATCCCTACTTCTTTGTACTCGAACTGCTGCCTGGAGCAGCGGATAACCTGACCGGAGAGGTCAAATACCTTCCCCCCTTCGAAAAGACATAACAGTCCGAACAGATGACCAGCAGAAAACTATCGAAGGCGGCTATTGCCTGACTTGGGGGAGAAAGTAAACCATCGAAGACCAATACACACAAATGAGAAATCTACAAACCGGTTCTGGGCCAACATCGCATATGACAAGACCTCGAACGGGTTCGGCGATCTCCGGACAATGGCGGAACGTCTACTGCCATTGACATTTCATCTTATAGGTGATATCAAAATCCGTTTTTGAAGATGATGAATCGTACCCCAACCATCTACTCCTACCTGGCTCTAATTGTAGGTCTGCTCAGCATTGGCTTCTCTGGGATTTTTGTCCGTGCAGCCGATGCCCCAGGCACCGTCACCGCTTTTTATCGCATGGCCATCGCAGCGATCGTGGTTAGCATCCCTTTTTTATGGAGGGAGAAAGGCCAGATACGGCGTCTCCCTCGTTCAGGCCTTTTACTTGCCTTGCTCGGTGGATTACTGTTCGCGCTCGACCTCACTTTTTGGGCCACCGGCATCGACTTGAGCGGAGCGACAAAACCCACACTCATGGCCAATACAGCTCCATTGTGGGTTGGCTTAGGGTCATTGTTGTTGTTTAAGGAACGGTTGGGTCCCTGGTTCTGGGTCGGTTTGGCTATCGCAATGGTTGGTGCAGCCATGGTCCTGGGTGTTGACCTGTTGAATGCCGCCGAGGTAGGTTTGGGGACGTTATTGGGGCTTCTAGCGGCTGTGTTCTATGGTGCTTACTATCTGGTAACTCAGCGTGGTCGAACATCACTAAGTACGTTGAGTTATTTCTGGATAACAACCGCCAGCGCTGCCGTGTTATTGCTGCTACTAAACCTGAGTTTGGGCAGACCGATCACAGGGTACGATCGCTCCACCGTCTTATACTTCCTGGCCATTGGTCTAATCGTCCAGCTCTTAGGCTGGTTTCTGATCAATTACGCTCAAGGATATTTGCCAGCATCGATTGTCGCCCCGACACTATTGGCACAGCCAGTGATCACTGCCATCGTCGCCGTCATGTTGCTGGGCGAGACCTTCACTACCGGGCATATTGTCGGTGGGCTTATCGTGCTGACTGGAGTCTTTATCGTTCATCAAAGCCGGATCACCCAACAATCTGAGGAATCAGATGCCTATTCTAACAAGGAGCAACCCGTATGAATCGATATAAGTGGCTATTATTCGATGCCGACGGTACGCTTTTTGATTACGACCATGCTGAATCGGCCGCCTTGGAAAATTCATTTGATCACTTTGGTTGGCAATACAAACAGGATTATGGTCGCATCTATCGAACAATAAATGGTCAAATATGGCGCGAGTTCGAATTGGGATTAATAAGTCAGAAAGATCTGCGTAGCGTAAGATTTGAGATGCTGTTTGATTCAATCGAAGTTGAGGCCGATGCCGAATCTTTTAGCCGTGTCTATCTTCAGAACCTATCCTTGGGAACAGAGCTAATTGACGATGCAGAAGAGATTACCAACAGGCTTCACCAAGAATACCAATTGGCCATCATCACAAACGGACTGAAAGATGTACAAAGGCCGAGACTGGCCAAGTCGACAATCGGCCGGTTGTTCAAAGCTCTGGTCATATCTGAAGAAGTGGGCGCCGCCAAGCCAGATCCTAAGATTTTCGACGCGGCCTTCAACCTTATCGGAAATCCCTCTCGCCTCGAAGTGTTGATTATTGGCGACAGCCTTACTTCTGATATCGAAGGTGGTTTCAGATATGGGATTGATACATGCTGGTTTAATCCGAATGGTCATGCCTCCGACCCCATGCTGGAGATTCGTTATGAGATTTCGGAGTTGCGTCAACTGCTCGCCATTTTGTTGCCCTGAGCCAGAAACAGGACCTAGGTATAAGGGACCTCCATACCATTCACTTCCATGAGAATATCGACTAAAGTGATAATACGGCTCGAAAAGAGCCGATAATCTGTGTTTGGATAAGTAGGCACGGATTGAATAACGGATATGGGCAACTGGTGATTCGCGGGAGCGAATCCCTATGGGCGACGACCAGAAAATTCGCATCACTCACGACCGCAAACAAGGTCAAAATACACGGCGAATCGTTTTCTGCCTTGCCGATTACATGCCAGGTTGCTCACTGGAAAGGTGGTGGACCTATGCATCGGTTAGCAGTAACGATCGTCGAGATAGTTACCGCCATGATCGTGACAGGCATCATGGTTATAATGGCTGTCTCATTACTCCCAGCCACAGAGAGATTCGTTCTCGAGGTGGCAGTCTTCGTGGTCTACGTGTCGGCGGTGTTTATCTCAATTACAATGATAGGCGAACTTACCGGTCAGGATGGCAACTTATGGTTTGCCTTGGCTGGTGCCGTTTTCGGAGGGGTAGTCGCCTGGGCAGCTGGCTCGGCAACTATCGCCTTCACTAACGGCATGTCCAATATTGTTTCTGGATTTCTGGCATCGGCCTTCATGATTGGCCCGATACTGGCAGCGATTGGTTACAATATCGGTCCGCGGGCTTATAAGGTGTTTTAGAAAACGCTAAGTGGCAAAGGCCGACGGACGGCTATGAACCAACTTTGCCCGCCAGCGACAGCGTGGAAAACTAATATATGGCCCTGGCTGCCCGATATGGTTGGCACGCACTATTATCAATGTAGTTGCCTGTCTTTGTCGAAGATTATTGCCATCTGCTGGTAGCTCTTCGCTGAAGAGTTATAAAGAGTCGGAGTTAGTGCAATGAGGCGAGTTCTTGGTGCGCTTGCGCAGATTATCGCTGCCATCATTATTAGCTTCCTGTTTGGCCAGGTGGCTGCTCGACTAGTTCCTACTTCTGACCGGCTCTTTTTCTCCATTTGCACAGTTGGCGCTTACATTCTTGGAGTTGTAATTGGCGTCTATTTCGCAGCCGAAATACTTGACATAAGTGGCAACTTCTGGTTTCTGCTCATGGGTGCAGTCCTAAGCGGAATTCTTGTGTTCGCCGCTTTTTCGTTTGAGGGGTTCATTAGCCAGGGTCTCTGGGAAGCTCTCACAAGTTACGCGACATCGGTTGCTCTTGTTGGACCAGTGTTGGCGACTTTCGCTTTCAACATCGGGCCAAAGACTTACGGTAAACGCTAACTATCCACCGAATCGCCTTGTATCTCGGAGCCAACTGAAAGCTTCTCAATAATGCTTTCGATAGTATCTAATGCCTGGCGGAGCGATGAGGGCTTACCGCTTAGCTGAATCGATTCAAGAGTCTGGACAATAAACTTACTTTCGGCGGGGGTAAGGGCTGAACCGTCCCTTAGCTCCCTTTTAGTTGCAGCCATCCTGTTCCGTCGTAATAATCCAAAGTAGCGGCATCACTGTTGTAACAAAACATTCCCTCGATCGGTGAAACAGCGGCAATCTGTGCGTTGGTCAAGATAGGAATTCTAATGGGTTTCGTGGCGTTACCGATGTCTATTATGCAATCTTCATAAGGAGTGGCGGTATCAATACCAATAACATCAGCATTGGCATCCACATAGAAGAGGAAAGGCTTACTCTCACTCTCAACTCGGAAATCATGCTCCCCTCCCAATTCATTAAAAACAGCAGCTTTGTTAACTATGAGTGTACCAGCGGCAATGCGGATGGTATCGTTATCGGTTTCAAGAGTTAATGTTACGGAACTAGCGCCGGCATGAGCTGCGCCATTATCGGTAATGGCTATGATCTCGACCAAACCTTCATGAGTTACAGGGCCAGAACCACCCCGGCCACGACCAACCAGAGTTAGCTGGCTCGAAACACCGGGATCGGTAAGACCGTAAAACTCAGCAATTCGCTTTCCACCATCAATGACCTTGATCTTCTTTGTGCTCGAGGTGCCTGGATTAAGAGTGACGCCAGCACTATCTATCTCGACATCACCATCGCCGGCAACAAGACAACCATCTGTGTCTAAGTATAGCTATGTGGTGTTTCCTCCTCGGAATTTCAACTGGCCCTCTGACTTATGCCAAAGAATGTTTGCCTTAGAGGCGCTGTTGTCGCCGATGAGCATGTCGCCGGAGGCCATGCTCTCGGAATTGTAGGTCTGGTTGTTGGCAAAGATGGAGAAGTAGGTCTTGCCTGGGTCGCTGACATCCTGGCCAATGAAGAGATCGCCATCGGTTTGGATCTCTACATGCAGCTCCCCATCAGCGAATAAAGAAAGAGCATCGGCGTCTATCTCAATGTAATCTCCGACTCCAATGTTCCCGACCCGGACAAGCTCCTTGTTGATGATGGTTGCGCTTGGACGATCGCGAACACGGATACGAAGATCGAGACCAAGATCGTCATCAGATGATTGGCCTGGTAGTTTCTTGCCCTTACGCCGGAAGGGCTGGGGTTTCTTAAGTGGACCGGGCATTAGTAGATTCGAGAGCTCTCGTTACTCTGACCTTTCCAACTGACAGGACGGCTTCGAGAAACGGCATACAAGGCTTTGGCTAAAGAATCAACATAGGCGCGACGCATGCGGTCAACATTAACTGCTAATTGGCTCATGATAAGACTGCTGTTGCTTGTCGGGCTGGCTTCCTCGGCGACCTTGAGTTGGATAGCAGCGCGCCATAGAACATAGTTTCTCAAGATATGTTGGTGCTCATCCGGAACGGTAAGCTTGGTGGCACCTGCAGAAGGCAGAATATGATGACTAAGATAGTTGACTCTGATTGTCTCGCTGGCGGCTGGTTTGGTGCTTATCAATATCTCATTCTTAACCTGATCATCATCACGAAGAATGATGTCGTAATAACCTTCAGTGGTCCAGAAATTAGAATGAACGTGCGACCTTGGCTGCAAATACTGAGGAGGGTCCTCGCCCTGAGGATATTCAACAGAAACAGCAGTCAGAAAGCCTTCATCGATGTCATAGATCCTAACATTAAGAGAAGTAGTAATATCATCAGTGAGCTTGAGTGGGAAGTGGAGTCCATAATCGGCAATAGAGTCAATCGACCATTGCTTAAGGTCGGCGGCGGCCCAGGTTGCGTTACCTGAATCATTCAAATCCTGTTCACAAATATCAACGAATTCATCTAAAGTTACAGACATTTCTCGCTACCTTTTTTGTTTGGGTCCCATATTAGCTAGGTAATGGATGGAATTCAACCTCTGTGCCGGGATAGTGCTCAGCATACCAGGATAGAAGCACTTGCTCATAATCGGAAGCAATACCCCAAAGCCTGGCGATCTTTACAACTTCGCAACAAAGCATAGATCGGAAGAGCGTC
>PVMK01179342.1_pt1 | contig 102668 bp, 93 predicted proteins | sample 1853481 | NCBI WGS metagenome assembly PVMK01 (sample SAMN08533507, study PRJNA380276) | Marine sediment metagenome, whole genome shotgun sequencing project.
GGCACAATTCATTGAGAATTGTCTCAAATTCCCAGGGGAATTTCTCAATAACCAGTTTAAAATCCGGTCCTACTGCTTGTCGCAACCGTTCCAAAATGGGAATGTATTGTTGCATGGTCAATCCACTATATTTCCAGCTGGTGCCATTGCGAAACTTGAAGGTATCATAACCTGCTTCCTTATACTTGAGGGCTTCTGCGATAAGTGCTTCATCGCCGTGATCATACCAGGCATGACTAACTCCTCCACTGGCGTATATCTTCACCTTATCAGTTGGATCGCTATCACTAGAAAGAAGCTTATAAACGGGTACTCCTTTGGCCTTTCCTAGAACGTCCCAGAGGGCATTATTGACTCCAGCCCAGGCTCCTTGGGCTATGGAGTTATGGCCCTGGTTATTAGTCAAAAAATCGACATCAAAAACATTGGCTCCTTTCAGCATCGGAGTTATGTATTTGTCGGTATAAGCTTTCAATTTATCCGGTCCCCGATAGGGGCTGCCTTCTGCAATACCGACTATGCCTTTATTGGTAAAAACCTGGACCAAGGCAGCGTCGGATTTCCAAACATATAGCCCGGCACATCGCCAAAGGAATTCACCATCATGCTTGTAAGAAAGAGGAGTGACTTTGATATCAGTGATGGTGATATTTTCCCGTTTCAAACCTTCAGCTGGATGCTCACGGTTCGCACGATCCAAAGTGGATGGTTGATCTTCTTGTTTTGGTTCAGGGGTGATGCATGCTGGAGTCATACAAGCTGCTATCAGGGCGCTGGAATGGGATACGAATGAACGCCGGGAAATCTGTTTCATTCTAAAATTTAACTATAACAATTTATATAACTATCGTGCATCATCTGGAAAATTTGCAACTATACTAATCAACAAAATAATTCCCCTGAAACCTAGCAAGTAAATAGAACTGGACTATTTTTGCAGCCAAACAGATAACATAAATGGAAAAAGCAATAATCACTACCAGTAAAGGCATTATGGAAGTCGAGTTTTTCGGAAAAGACGCTCCAAAAACGGTGGCTAACTTTATCAAACTTTCAAAAGATGGATATTACGATGGGTTGACCTGGCACCGTGTTATCCCGGATTTCGTCATTCAAGGAGGATGCCCGGAGGGAACAGGCGCCGGAGGACCCGGGTATACCATTGACTGCGAGCTTGATGGTGACAATCAATATCATGATCGGGGCGTATTATCAATGGCCCACGCCGGAAAAAATACCGGAGGTTCTCAATTTTTTGTTTGCCATAGCAGAACAAACACCAGTCATCTGGACAAAAAGCACACGGTTTTTGGGAAAGTTGTTAAAGGTGCCGAAGTAATAGATGATATTCAACAAGGTGATGCCATCGAAAAGATAGAGATTGTGGTGGAGGACGTATAGCGCAAGGCGCTAGGCGTAGGACGAGGGTATTGCGCTTGAAATCGAAAGTTCTACACGTGCAATTAATTTATAAAGACACGTGTAGTAATACGTGCAAATATAAAATTATTTACACGTGTATTTGCATGAAAATTCCGTATTCTGGTTGTTGCGCCGCAATCTATTTCAAGGAATTATAATATTGAATAAACTTTGTAAGTTCTTCTGCCTTGTTGGCTGATATTTTTTCTTTTTTGGCGAATTCTTCCATCTCCTTTTTTTGATCAGGTAGTCAGCAATTAGTTTTTTGATGCTGCGAACCTTTATCAGAGGCCCATCACCAAGCTTAAAGTAGTTAATATCTGCCATTCGTGAATATTTTGCTGGAATGTCGCCTTCTATTGGTTTTCCTTGTTGCCGATCCTTAAAGATGACCCTCATTTTGTCATTAAGGTTACTCTTCCGCTATCCAACCGTAAGAAATACGCTGGAGCCGTTTTGCCTTTAAGTTCATAGTTGTCGACTACAAAAGTTTGGGTACCAAGCACAATTTTTTTTATTTTTGAATCCGGGTCAATGGCATACAGCAAATCTTTTTCCTTAAATTCCATCCGTTCATAGAAAATATTATAGCGCATGTCGATATCAGAAAAGTTACCCTTGTGGGAATACACATGGCTTTTTAAATAAGTATCAGTTAAATATGGCGTTCCTTCAATTTTATATTCTACAGGAGAAGTAATTTTATCCAGACTATAAATGTACTGAACGCTTCCACTTCTCGCGCCTTCCGCTGGGTTTAAACTGAACTGCGCGTTACAATCTATTAGAATGATAACGGATAGGATTACCACCAATTTCAGTTTGATTGACAACATCTTATGGGTTTTTATTTTTTCGTGCTTCCTGAAACTCAGCTAACTCTTCGTTAGACATAGGTAAATCTGGATATTCATCCAGCCACTGCTGAAAATCCTTTTCAAATACCTCACGATCTACCACAAACGCTTCGTTAATATATTGGTATTTCTTTGTCTCCATGCAAAAGACGTTGAACTCATCTCGTAAAGCTGTATACTCACCAGATACTACCACCTGCTGAACCAGATGAGGTGGGATAAAGGCCACCCCCGTGGTTTTGGCAAGTACTACATCACCTGGCAATACCGTTACCCGGCCAATGCGAATAGGTCCATTAATACTGGCAATCATCATATGTTTAATTGCGGAAGGATCTGAACCCCTTATCCAGGCATTAAACCCTTCAATCTGAGATAGGCCCTCCACATCCCTTACCGATCCGTTAAATATAACTCCTCTTTTTCCGGCATTATAAATAGCATTTCCAAGGTTATCACCAATCAGGGTACCTTCGACCATTTTACCATAACTATCCGCTACATAAACATCACCATCCAATAATTTAATTATGGGGGCATAATTGGTTACCGGTGTTTTTGTACCTTCCTCTTCGGCCTGTTTTTGAACATAGTTGTCAAAATCTTTTCTTAATGGCATAAACTGTGCTGTAAGAACACGGCCGGTCATTACCTGTTCAGGATGTAGAATCTGCCATCCATTTTCAAAGGTACCCGCAAAATTCTCGAATTGATTCTGATATCCTTTGGAACGCAATGAGCCCCAAACTTCCTCCATAGAAAGGGCCTTCAATCTCTCCAGGAGCTGATCAGAAACTTTTGGCCTTCCATCCGGCGTACGATCACCGGCCCATTCAGATGTTAATTCCTGAATACGCTCGGCTGGCCAAACCACATGCTGCGATCTTGAATAAAAACCAAGTAATACAAAAGCACAAAACAATAAAAGTCTCTTTTTCATAACATCTGGGTTTACTTTGAATAACTCATCTTCATATTGATTCAAACTTTACAGACTGCTGGTAAGTTTAGCTGCTAGTTGACAGGATTGGGACATAATAATAAGAAACTAGATTGAGAAACTTGATTTCTTGGTCACTCTTTCTCACAAGATTCCGTTTTCAACTTAAAAGCAGAAACCAAAGTTCTGGCCTGCTCGATGTCTTGGGCCAGAATTTGAAATTGATAAACATATTTATCTGTTTCACCATCTTTATAGGTCTTAATCAACTTATTCCTGCCACGTACTTCCAAGATCACTATAGCTTGGTTTCCCTTAGTATTAAATTGGATTTTATGAACATCAATGTCCAGAAAGTTAAATTCATAATTGTATTGAACGTCTTTTGAGACATTGGTAAATTCATAATTGTAAAGGCATATATTCTCATTATCAAGTTTTATTGATTGCAAGTAAGTGTCTGTATTGATTACCAACTTGCCAACGGACTCAATAATGAATCTTTCGGCTTGATCAATTCCTGAAAAAGCAGTTTGTTTGTCCATCTCCTCGCGGGCCAGTTCCTTAAAACGAGTAAACACTTCTGAAATGTCTCTGGCAGCTTCAATATCCTGGACCCGCAAAATTACTGTGTTTGAGTAATTGGCAGCATCTTCTCCCATTTTCGTACTGATTAATTTACGATCGTTGTCCGTACGAAGCTCAATTAATACGGCATTCTTTTTTGTATCAAATTGCGTTCGTCCTTTATGCAGATAGGCGGCATTGACCGCATAGGTAAGGTCCTCCCCTTTGGAAATGTCTCGGGATTTGATTTGAAAAATCAATGAGTTTTCCGGATCAATTGTAAAACTCTGCTCATACGCATCTTGGTTAATAACTACTTTTCCGATGTGTTGAGTCAAAAAGTCTTTGCATTGATCATGAGAAAAGTTGGCAAAATCAGTCCTTTCTTCGCTTTCTGCGATTTGGACAAACTCCTTTAGTAGCGACGTGTAAGTCCGGGCATCTTCAATGGACTGCATAAAAATCTCAAACCCATTAATGTAATTCCCCATCTCACCATCCTTAACGTAAGATATCAGCCTACTATCTGCCTTAGTTTTTAGAAATACTAATACCTGATTGCGTTTGGTGTCAAAATCTATTCTGTTGAGATAGAGATCTGCAGCATTGACTTGAAATTCCTCTTTTGTCCCCTTAGTTACATTTTCAATCTCCACCGTTATGATATTTGAGTTATTTTCCTCATAAGTGAATTTCTGTTGATACCTTTCATCATTGATCACTACATTGCCTGTGGCCTTTTCAAAGTATGCTAGCAATTCTCGCTTATTTAATCCTGACGATTTTTCACCTTCGATCTTTTTATCTGCCATTTCAACTAAACTTTCCAATGCATCGGTTAATGCTCGAGCTTCCTCGATACCAGCAGCATAGAAAATAATTTTACTCTCGTAGATTTGGATTTCCCCATCCTCAACGATTTTGATAAGTCTTTTATCGGCCTTAACCTGACCAATAATTTGAACAATGTCTTTCTTAGGTTCGAAGAATATCCGGGATGGATTTAGGTCTTGTGTATTTACTGTTTTGACAATTTCATCCCCGCTGTTTGTATCAGTAATCTTTACCGATATTACATATGGATGATCTGTGCTTTGAGAAAACTCCTGGTCATATACCTTTTTTTTGCCATTAACAGTTCCAGTATTTTCTGTTAGAAACTGCACTTTTTCTTCCAGTTCTTGTCCGGTACTTACCTGAAATAAGCCAAAAATAAATGATATGGTAATAAGTAACCTGATCATAATTTATGATATACAAAGAACATTGTGGGCTAAGATAATGCTAAATTAACTGGACGTTCAGGCCAGTGTACATGTAATGTATTATAGATCATTCCGTGGGCAGCCCGTTAAACCGTAAATGACGTTGTCACATCTTTTCTTGTCCACCACCGTATAACCGATGATGACGGCAAATATGATAGCAGCAAGTTTGCCTGATTGGGACATGAGAACAAATTACGAATTATAAATTACTAATCACGAATGTTTATGGGAAACTGGCATTCAGTTACTCCCCATATGCTATTCAGTACTTACCCCCAGTTTATTAAACAACCATTGGTTACCCTGGTCTCTTTGCTCAGGAAAGGTCCAATGTTCTGTTTCAAGAAACGTATGCAACTCCTTTGGAGCAGTTATTGAGTTATAAGCAGCGTACATAGATGTTGGAGGGCAGACATTATCATTAAAGCCCCATGAATACCAACTTTGAATACGATAACCCCATTGGCCGCTCGGTCATCCCGACCATAACTTCTTACACCAGCTCCCGGAACACCTAATATCGCCGGGTACGTTCCTGGTTTTTTTGGCATTGATAACATGCCATATACTCTGCTGTTTCCTCTCCATGCCTGCGGGGTTTTAATATTTTGAAGATTTACATGGTAGACATTAATATCTGCGGTCGATAACTCCGGAACCAGTGTAACTTTGGCATCTATGGGAACCTTTGCCAATTCTTCCTTAGCATCAGTCCAGAACTGATCAAAGTCCTCAGGCATTTTTACTGTAGGTTTAATGTCCTCCGGGTCAAATCCTGCAGTACCCCAGTCATGATAAGTAACTCCCTGATGTTCTACCCATACTTCGCAACGTAGGAAGCCGGGTTGATTCAAGGTTCCACCCTTAATGGTGGTTTTTCCCTCTTTCAGCTGCTGGTTCCCCTGGTTTGTCGGCGGCATTTTTTCCAGACCTACCTGATAACGTATCTCGGAATCAGTAAGCAGCAGACCGTTTTTTAAAATTCTTACTTCGAAAGTAACTTTTTCACCCAATTGGTAAGTCCAGTCCGATTTGGTGGGGGCAACCTGTACTTCCACCAGATTCTTTGAAGGTTGTGCCCCTACCTGGGCAAAAGTAAAAATTATTATAATTAATGCCTGGGTCAGGATTTGATGTAGTGATTTCTTTTTTTTGCGGCTTAATTAGTGATATCTATGGCTAATGGAAAATCAGTTGAGGGTGTATGAGCGGATTGCATCAGACCTTCCAGCTCTTTTACTTTTTCAGGATACTCTTCGCCAAGGTTGTTTTCCTCACCCAGATCATTGATCAGGGGATTACATTGAATCTGAGAGCGACCTTTAGGATCTGCCTCTCCCCCTTCGAATGTCCAGGCAACCTGCAGGTTTGAAACATTCTCCCTGGTGATCTGTACTGCATCAACAAAATGAGAACTGTGGTGATCACCCAGATATACCGGCCAGTTGATGTCGGTTTTGGTTGAACAACCGGCAAAGGCTAATATTAACAATATCGCGTATGTCGGTATGTATTTGGAAACTTTAATATTGATCATTGAAATGGTAAATTGCAACTTAAATTTTAATATTCGCGAATGCTAAGAATAATATGAAGACAAGAAAACTTGGAGACTCAGATCTTGAACTAACCGTCATCGGTCTGGGGACCTGGGCACAGGGTGGTGCCGGGTGGAAATTCGGGTGGGGGCCGCAGGATGACGATCAATCCATTGCAGCCATTCACAAGGCAATTGATAGCGGTATTAACTGGATTGATACCGCAGCGGTTTACGGATTGGGACATGCAGAAGAAATTGTCGGAAAAGCTCTGAAAGGAATGTCAAACCGTCCAATCATAGCCACCAAGTGCGCGCGTAACTGGGACAGTGAAGGAAATATTGTAAAAATACAAACCAGAGAAAGCATCAAAGAAGAAGTCGAAAACAGTTTGAAAAGGCTTCAGGTTGATGTGATCGATTTATACCAGGTCCACTGGCCGGAGCCGGAGGAGCAAGTTGAAGAAGGATGGGAAACCATGACGGAATTGGTGAAAGAAGGAAAGGTACGCTATATCGGCGTATCCAATTATAATGTTGAACAATTGAAACAAATTAGTGCCATTCAAAAGCCAGTGTCATTGCAACCACCCTATAGTATGATTGCCCCAACCTTTGAAAACGAGCTACGGGCGTATTGTGAAACTAATGATATTGGTGTGGTATGCTACAGCCCCATGTACAAAGGTTTATTAACGGGAAAAATTACCAGAGAGCGAGTGGCTGCTTTTCCCTCAGACGATCATCGCAGAAACGATCCCAACTTCAATGAACCTAAACTAACCCAGAATTTAAATCTTGTAGAACGATTAAAAGTCATTGCGGAAGATCTTAATATTACCGTGGCCCAGTTGTCCATAGTGTGGGTACTACGTTGGCCTGGTGTAACTTCCGCTATTGTGGGGGCACGTAATCCTCAGCAATTAACTGAAACCCTGGCGGCTGGCGGTATTGAGTTACCGGAAAGTGCCGTAGCAGAAATTCAAAATATTATGGAATTATGAAGAATATTCAAAAACCAGCTGGTATATGGCTGGACTCGCGCGATGCCTATATTGTCTACTTAGATGATGGTTCAGAAAAAATACTCCATTTATCTTCAAATGTTGATGAATCTCACCCGGTTGGTGGTAGTGGGACATCCACTCCCTATGGATCCCAGGAGGCAATTTCCGAGACCGGACATTTACGCCGCCGCCAACAGCAAGAAAAGCAGTATTACCAATCCATTATTGAAAAACTATCGCATCGTGATGGAATTTACATAATGGGGCCATCTCAGGCTAAAATTGGCTTAGAGCAGGAAATGAACAAAGAACCACGACAATCTGAAAAAATTTTGGCGGTAGAATCCTGTGGCCGCATTACCGATAATCAGATCAAGGCCAAGGTCAGGGACTTTTTTAAAGACCGGTGAGTGAAGAAACGGTAAACTATTTTCATTGAGTGAGGTAAGAGACTGCCACCTGCAGTAGATCTTTCTCTGTGACTATACCCACCAGCTTCTGGTCTTGATTCAATACAGGTAGACATCCAATGCGATGTTTCTGCATTAATCGAATGGCCTGTAATGTTTTGGTGTCAGGATTTACGGTGATGACATTTTTAACCATAACCTCTTTTACATTCACCGGTGCCTGATCTTTGTTTTCCGCATAGTATTTCCCCAGTCTACCCAGAGTAACTAACCCTACCAATTCCCCTTGTCGATTTTCCACCAGCATATGTCTAATCTGGTTCCACTTCATAATGTTGGGAACCAAGTCAATCAGATCCTGCTCAAATACCGTAAATAACTTCTTCGACATTATTTGATCTATTCTTTGGTACCGATGAGGACCATCGCAAATCTCATCCTGGTTTGCAATCTCCCATAGATGCACGGGTAAATTCTCTTGCTGCCTTTTCCTCATAGTCTCCGTTATACCTGCCAGGGCGGTGTCTTCCGGATTGGATCTTATTAAACTGTTAAACGAATTCAATGTCCAGGTAGCGCCTGTTTTTGCCGATCGAACCCGTTCCTGGAGGATTCCAAGATATTTTTCCTGATCTGTAGATGCAATTTTTGCCTTATTTAGTCCTTCTTTTGCTATTGGTATCAATTGATTTATAATCAATTCTTTAGCATCATACTCTTTACCCATCCATTCAAGTCTTGCCCCCAGGCCATGGCGAGCAGACTTAATGAAATTGGTTTTAATTTCATGAAACTCCATATGTTGTGATACCCGCTGATGTTCTGGCTGCATACCGTTCATTAAACCTACCCAAAATATGGTGTTGGCAATTTCATCTAATACCGAAGGTCCAGAAGGAAGATAACGACTTTCAATTCTTAAATGTGGCTTTCCATCGGTAACCCCATAACATGGCCGGTTCCAGCGGTAAATTGTACCATTAAACATGGATAATGCTTTTAGTTTGGGCAACTGGCCATCAGATAACTGCTCCATGGAATTTGGCAATTCATTTACCAATACCAACGGTCTATAGGTAGAAATATCATCTTTTATAATGTCAACAACGTCCTTGCGAAGCCATCCATCACCAAATGTCACTCTTGGCTTGGTTTTCCTTAATTCTTCCTGATAACCCCGGGTATCTGTTGCCTGTTGGAACAAGGCAATTCTGGTTTCATGCCATAGTCGTTTTCCTAAAAAGATCGGGGCATTAGTACAGGCTGCCAGCACCGGCCCCGCAATGGCCTGGGCCCAGTTATAGCTGGATACAAAATCATTGGCCCCCACCTGAAAATGAATTTGAAAGCTGGTATTGCAACTTTCAAACATCACTGAATCCGAGCGGGTGGACAATTCATCGGTTCCCTGAATATGAAACACCTGTGGGGTTTTACGCATATCCAATATCGCCTGGTTCAATGCCCGGTAACGCTTGCGTTCGGTCATAGAACTTATTCCCAGATCCTCGGCACGAATAGTGGGTAGAATACCGGTTAATAGTGGGTAACAGTCTAATTGAGTGCCAGCTTTTTCACAGGCATCTAACAGGCGCCTAAGCTCCTTGTCCAAATTTGAAAAACATTGACCCGACAGGTGAATGGGATCAAGATTTATCTCAAGATTGAATTTCGCTAACTCTGTAGTAAAATGCGGATCATCGATTATTGCCAGTAACTCTTCAACAAGGGGCGCGGGTGCAGCGTGCTGGTTGATTAAACATAACTCCTGTTCTACCCCTATACGCTGGACTCCTTCTTCAATCATTCCCTGGGAAATCATCTGCTCCAGGGCCTCCACATCTTTAAAAAGCAACCGGGTGTAGTCCCTTAGGTCCGTGGTTTGTACTACCGGTAATACATTCAGTTCACCCATAATTTTCTAGTCGCAAAAAGCCGTATGCATGGTATGTTCCGAATTAATTCCAGGGCTTAGATAAGGCACCCCCAAGTCCAGTCCTCTTACTATTAGTAAAATTGCCAAAAGCCAGGTAAACACCCTTACTATTTTATTTCCCGAGACCCAAGACAATTTCAAACGCTGAAAACTGCTGACAATCATCCACATCATGGGACTGGTGCCAATGCCGAACAATGCCATGTATAATATGGCATGGAGCAGGTCTCCTGTGGCAATGGCCGCAGCCAGGGCAACATAGGTAAGTCCACAAGGAAGCATCCCGTTATATACACCAAACCACCACATATTCCCTGAATGGCCATTCAACATTCTATTCATTTTGAGTTTAATCCGGGCTAATAATTTTGGAATCCATAGAATGCGATTATCAGGCCTCATCCAGGAGATGATCAAACCGAAAAGCAACAAACTGCCGGAGGTAATTGATAGAAATTGTTGGCCAATGGCCCATTCTAAACCGCTTCCGAACAATCCTGCTATCACTCCTAATAGGCAATATGTAGATATTCTTCCCACATTGTAATAGAATTTCTCCAGAGCAGTCTGGCGCTTTTTTGCGTTCAAAGCCAACACCAGCGGGCCGCACATGGCCAGGCAGTGCAAACTTCCCATTAGCCCCAATACCAATGCACTCCACATCATGGCAAATAAATATTAAGCTCCTTATAATAAGATTTTGACTGGTCCTGCCATTCTATTTGTACCATCCACAATCCACTTGCCAACGACTTTGTGGAAATGCTATGAGCATGCTCCCGGTCCAGCTGCAAGTCCCAACTTCTGTCCATAGAGGCATCAGATGGCCTGTATAAATGTATTGTTCCTGATTGTACTGCTAACTCTAACGGAAAGATGATACTAAATTCACTCAGCTCCGAATTTTGTGTGATACCTACTGACTGCTCAAGTGATCTCTCATTGCTGATTTTATCAATTTTATCCTGGAAGACTATCTCTTGTTTATAATAGTCCTGAGATACCAGATTAACTTTGGATTGGAATGATCTATACACCAAAACTCCCAAAAACATGGTAAATGCCACAAAAGCGAAAAATATTCTATAACCCCAATTCATTGATTTATCTCGTTATCGGTCCTAGAAAGTTGGTTTTTACTTTCTCTATCAATTCCTCTCCTCTATATACCCCTAACATTATTGGTGTTTTAGCCTTAGATATTTGGCTTGATGGAATTTCCACAAAATACACGCCATTTACCATGCCATTGGCCGGTACCAACAGCGTTGCTTCACCAACCCTGGTAATAGCAGCGTGTTCATGATTTAATAACTTGATATTCAAGGCAATATCATCAAATGTCTTATTGATTACCTGAATACTATATAAATTGCTGATGTTTCCATCCGGCGTCCTTTGAAACATTTGGCCCGGTACCCGCAGCACGGTAGTCTCTACGTCCGTTCTACTGATCAGCAGATACGACAGTAAACCCATTAACGCCACCAGAATTACCGTATAACCTACAAGCCGGGCGGTAAATTTTAATGGCTTTCCACCTTCTATGCCAGTATAGGAATCAAATCGTATAAGACCCTTAGGTCGCTGTACTTTTTCCATTACTTGATTACAGGCATCAATACATGCCGTACAGTTTACGCATTCCATTTGGGTGCCATTGCGTATATCTATCCCTGTCGGGCAGGCATGTACACATAGTTTACAATCGATGCAGTCGCCCTGGTCTTCGATCAGGGACCCCTTTCGCAACTTACTTCTGGGTTCACCTCTTAACCAATCATAAGCAACAACGATGGACTCTTTATTTAGCAGCACTCCTTGCAGACGCCCATAGGGACAAACAACGGTACAAGCCTGTTCCCTAAAATAGGCAAACACTCCATAGAATATGCCGGTAAACAAAAGCAACCCAAGAAAACCGGTTAGTTCCGCTCCAGGTCCTGCCGCCACCACCTCCTTGACCTGATCAACACCGATAATGTAGGCCATAAGTAAATGAGCAATCAGCAGCGATATTGCCAGAAATATCAGGTGCTTAAACGATTTCTTGAAAAGTTTTTGAGTTGTCCAGGGCGCTGAATTCAATTTTCGTTGTTGATTGGCATCACCCTCTATCAGGTACTCTATCTTTCTGAATACCATCTCCATAAATAAGGTTTGAGGACAGGCCCAACCACACCAAATACGACCAAAGGCAGTGGTAAATAGAATTACGAAAACAAAGAAAGTGATCATGGCAAGGCCAAACAGAACAAAGTCCTGCGGCCAAAATACCTGCCCTAAAATGATGAACTTTCTTTGGAATATATTTAGAAGTAGTAGTGGCTGACTGTTTATCTTAATGAAAGGCCCGGCAAAGAGTAAACCCAACAATACCACCGTTACCAGGATCCTTAAATTATGCAGGCGACCTTTTGGCTTTTTAGGATATACCCATACCCGATTGCCAGCGGCATCTACCGTGGCAAGGGAATCGCGGTATTCCTGGTCATATTGATAAAGATCCTCCATTCCCTATAAAAGCTGCCCGGAAGTAGCTTCGGTTGGCACCGCTGCTACCGGATCGGAGTCAGCTTCGGGCTCTGATTCAGATCCGGTGGAAGCGTCACCCTCATATAAATCACCCTGGGGTGCTTTGGCGTTGGGAGGATCAGACCCTGCCAATGACATAATATAGGAAGCCACATCCCGCATTTGAGCAGGGCTTAGCAATGCTTCCCATGAGATCATCCCTTTTTGTGGTACCCCGTATTTTATTATTTTGAAAATATCACCCATGCTGCCGCCATGTATCCAGTAAGCGTCCGTCATATTTGGACCTATATTTCCTCCACCATCGTCCCTGTGACATGAAGCACATTGCATATCATAAATCTTTTTACCGTTCTCAATAACCACAGCATCATCACTGAAAGTAACGGTGGCCTCATCAATTCCATCACCGGCGGCATCACCGCCAGCCAGCCTGGCAGCGGCAACCGTTTTGGCCTCAGCTACTTCGATATCATAAAGTTCGCCCGGTAGCGGGGCCATATCAAATACATGATAAACGAGCATATATATTACCGCAAATACCATACTTAAGTAGAAGAAAGCTGTCCACCAGGGAGGCAAATGATTGTCAAGTTCACGAATGCCATCGTAATTATGGTCAAGTAGAATAGTGGCTTCCTTCTCCGCAGGAACCCTCTTATTAAATCGATCCCAGAACTTTGACCAGTTGCTCTCTCTTTCAGGTACAATAAATCTATCTCCTTTCAGAGCAATCTTCAGCACGTTCAAAGTATATATGGCCACTATCAAAACCAGAATGGAAATTACCACCACTATCAATACCAGCCAGATGACCAAAGTTTCCGGGTCAATCCCGGAGTTGGTTGATTCCTGAGCAAATAAAGTTTCAGGCAAAATAACCACTGCTAACAAGCCAATGAGCATCTTCAATTTTGAGCTGCCTTTCCGCTTAGCAGGTGATTGATCATCAAGTGGAAGGTTTTTCATTTTGGTGATATAATCTTTATCTACTTTGAATAACCATATGATCAGGATCAGGAAAAACCCCAAAAATATTGACAATGAAACAATGGGCCAGACGGATACATTCTCGATGAGTTCAAAATAATGTTTAAACATGACTATTCTCCTTTCTGAGTATGTGAATCAATGGACGCAGTGGGGTTTCCTTTAATATCTATACCTAATCGTTGTAAATAGGCAATCAGAGCTATTATCTCCAGATCTGGCAATACTTTATCGATACCGTCCAGCTCCGAAGCCAAGTTACTGGCAATATTATTTGCCTGTATGTCCAGATCCTGTAAGGCGATCGTTTGGTATCCCGGTTCATAAGGAACTCCAAGTTTTTGCATGACTACAATCTTATCAGGCACAAGGTCGCGGTCTATAACCTGTTCAAATAACCATGGATAAGCGGGCATGAGGGAGCCAGGAGACATGCTGGTAGGGTCAAGCATATGTTGATAATGCCACGAATCAAGATATTTCCCTCCCACCCTATGCAGGTCCGGTCCGGTACGTTTGGATCCCCACAAGAAAGGATGATCATAGACAAACTCTCCGGCTTTGGAATACTCACCCTGGTAACGCAGTGTTTCATCCCTGAACGGACGTATCATTTGCGAATGACAACCTACGCAACCTTCTCGGATATAGATATCCCGACCCTTCTAATTCCAGCGGGGTATAGGGCTTCACACTGGCTATGGTGGGTACATTTGATTTAATAAGAAAAGTAGGTACCATTTCGATCACTCCTCCGATTAAAATAGCCACAACAGTCAATATAGTAAACATGACAGGCTTACTTTCTAAAGCATGGTGCCACCCGCCGCTAGTGGTCTGAGACTTCTCCAGAGCATAAGCCTCGGCCGGTTCATTCGCCATAAAGGTGCCCTGCATGGCTGTTTTAGCTAAATTGTAGGTCATCACTATTGCTCCTGTGAGGAACATGGCCCCACCGACTGCCCGGGTCACATATAACGGGATAATCTGGACAACAGTTTCCAAAAAATTGGGATATTGTAATTGACCATTCTCATTAAACTCTTGCCACATCAAACTTTGGGTAATCCCTGCCCAATACATCGGCAAAGCATAAAAGATAATCCCCAGTGTGCCGATCCAAAAATGAAAATTTGCGAGCTTTAATGAATACAGCTTAGTATTCCACATTTTTTGGAATCATCCAATAAAGCATGCCGAAGGTAAGAAAACCGTTCCACCCAAGGCCACCCACATGGACGTGCGCTATGATCCAATCGGTATAATGGGCAACGGCGTTGATGGACTTAATTGCTAACAACGGTCCTTCCAGGGTCACCATACCGTAGGCAGTAACAGCCACTACCATAAATTTCAATACCGGATCCTCGCGCACCTTGTCCCAGGCTCCTCTCAAGGTAAATAACCCGTTGAGCATGCCACCCCAGGAAGGAGCAATCAACATAATCGAAAACACCATCCCCAGTGACTGGACCCAGTCCGGAAGAGATGTATAAAGCAGGTGATGGGGTCCTGCCCAGATATAAATAAAAATCAGGGACCAGAAATGAATAATAGACAATTTATAAGAATATACCGGTCTGTTGGCAGCTTTGGGAAGGAAATAGTACATCAACCCCAGGAAGGGAGTTGTTAGAAAAAATGCCACAGCATTGTGACCGTACCACCATTGAACCAAAGCGTCCTGTACTCCGGCAAACATGGAATAGCTCTTCATGAAGCTAACTGGAATTTCCATGGAATTGACCACATGTAACACAGCCACGGTAACAAATGTGGCTATGTAAAACCAAATGGCCACGTACATATGCTTTTCCCGACGTTTGAGGATGGTTCCGATCATATTGATTCCAAAAACCACCCAAATCAAGGTAATGGCAATGTCAATGGGCCATTCCAGTTCAGCATATTCCTTGCTGGTACTAAATCCAAGAGGCAGGCTTACCACCGCCGCCACAATTATTAGTTGCCACCCCCAGAAATGAATATAGCTTAAGGCGTCGCTAAACATCCTGGCCTTTAACAGCCGTTGTAGAGAGTAATAAATCCCGGCAAACATGGCATTGCCTACAAATGCAAAAATCATAGCATTGGTATGCAATGGTCTGATCCTTCCATAAGTAGTGTAGGGAAGATCAAAATTAAAAACGGGATAGAATAGTTGAATGGCTATGGTCAACCCCACCAACATCCCCACCAGGCCAAATATCACGGTAGCCAATGAAAAGTATTTAACTATCTTGTTATCGTATTGAAATTGTTCCAGAGCCATAGATTTTTTGTTAAAGTTTTTTATCGGTTGGGCGGCTGTCAAATAACATCCGCCTCGAAGGTGTTTCAGTGTCATCGAATTGACCATCCTTTACCGCCCAAAAAAAGGCCCCTAAGAACCCTATGGCCAAGGCTAAACTGATCAATATCAATCCTACTATCAAAATCACATCAAAGAAGTTTTAATCTCATGGAGACCAGATTCACAGTGGCAGTGGCAAACAACACCACCGAAATGCTACTTAATGGCATTAGTATGGCAGCTGTTAACGGAGTCAAATTTCCTGATACAGCAAATGATAACCCAACAATGTTATATAAAAAAGACAATCCAAAACTGGCAACTATTATTACCCGTGACCACTTAGCAAGTCGAATAAAATCAAATAGCCGGGTAATAGCTGATGCATGAAGAATCCCGTCTGAAGCAGGAGTAAACTGATGTGGCCGCTCTGTAACCGCGATTCCCACATCGCTTTTTTGTAACGCCCCCGCATCATTGAGCCCATCTCCCAGCATCATTACTTTTTCACCGCTCACCTGCAGCATTTCAACAAATTTGAGCTTGTCCAATGGCTTTTGTCTAAAAAATAAAGACTTGGTTGATGGAAATAGGTTAGACAATTTTACTCTATCAGCGTCATTATCACCTGACAGCAAAGCCAACTTGAAACTATCCGACAATCGCTCAAAGAGTGTTACCAGACCTGGTCGCAGTTGGCTTGAACCATGAAAAACTCCTATAACCCTGCCATTTATGGAATAATATGTACCATCATGCTTTGGAAGCTCGCTTAGTCCAACATACTGAGCAGCTCCAAGTTTAATTAGTTGATCTTCAATAATTGCAGAAATGCCTTGTCCCGGGTGTTCCTGGTAATCTGATATATCATAATGCCCGCTTTTCAATAAAAACTGTTTTAGATATATATGGATGTCCTGACTTAGCGGATGGCTGGATTGGGCAGTAAGTACAGACAGCCACCTGGCCTGTTTTTCTTCAAGATTGGTAGAAAAAGTCAGCTTGCTAACTGGCTGGGTCAGCGTGCCGGTTTTATCAAAAATAAGTGTACTTACTTCTGCCATCCGGTCTAGCACCTGAGCATTTTTTAGATACAACATATTTTTTCCCATAACTCTCATGACATTACCCAAAGTAAATGGTGTGGCCATGGCCAATGCACAAGGACATGCCACGATCAATACCGAAGTAAATACAAAAACAGACTTAACAGGGTCAACCATCCACCAATAGATTGCTGCACCAGTGGCAATTACCAGGATCGCCGCGGTAAAATACTTGCTGATGCCATTAATCAGGTATTTACGAGGATCTTGCTTTGTTTTTTTAAAGGCCTGGTGGTTCCATAATTGCGTAAGATAACTTTGAGAAACAGCTTTTATTACCTTGTAGCGGGCTTTCAGACCTATTTGTCGACCTCCAGCAAAAATATAATCTCCCTGGTGCCGGGTGGTTACCTGTGATTCCCCACTAACGAAGCTATAGTCTATTTTAGCCACCCTGTCCATTAAGATACTGTCAGCAGGAACCAATTCTTTATTGCGAATCAAAATTACATCATCAACCTGCAATTCTTCCACCAGTACTGATGCTTCCGTACCATTAGAAATTCTGGTAACCGCTAATGGAAAATAGGATTTGAAGTCCCGGTTAAACGAAAGGTTTGAGTAGGTTTTGTTCTGAAACCACCTGCCCACCAGCAATAGGAACAACAAACCTGAAAGGCTATCTAAGTAACCGGGCCCTATATCAAACCAAATCTCGTAATAGCTCCTGGCTGCCAGGGCTATAATGCCTAAGACAATAGGCACATCAATATTGAGATACTTTTGTCTCAAGCCTTTAATCGCCGATGCGAAGTAACCACTAGCACAATAAAATATTACCGGCAATGACAACAACAACATAATCCAGGAAAACCATGTCGCCAGCTTTTTGTCAAGTCCAAGATCCAAACCCAGGTACTCAGGAAAGCTCAGTAGCATTATATTTCCAAAACAAAATCCCGCTACCGCAATCTTTAGAATGAGGCTCCGATTGGCATTTCTGGTATTTTGAATGGTACGACCCTCCAGGTTAATAGAAGGTTCATATCCTATAGCTGACAGCAGTTCCACCAACTTACGTAGCGTTAAAAGCTCCGGGTGGTAGTCAACGGATAATTCACGTTCACCCAGATCAACCCTGGAGGACAAAACACCTTGGTGTAAACGCTGCAGATGCTCCAACAACCATATACAGGAACTGCAATGTATTGACGGGATGTAAAATGTTACCTTTTGTAAATCCCGGGATGAGAAGTCCAACAACTTTTGCACAATCCCGGGGTTGTCGAGGTAAACAAATTTATAATTATCCGATGTTTGAGGTGAACCGGGATATGATTCAAGTTCATAATAAGCAGCTAAATCACTACTTTTTAAAATCTCATAAATGGACTTGCATCCGCTACAACAGAAGCTTTTATTTTCAAAATGAACGGGCCTTGCATCGCATTCATCTCCGCAATGAAAGCATTTTAGATCTTGATCAATACTGATCAATTGCATTTCCGGTTTAGTTATCTTGATGCACTTAATCTACAATGATTTATGATAGTAGTCAACCCAAGAATAATCAAACGTTAATCAGTGTTATTTGTCCTTTTCAGGTGGCAGCAATACCTGGTCCACTACATGGACCACACCATTGGTAGCATCAATTGTAGCCAGTATCCTTGCTCCGTTTACTGTAACGGATCCGTCTTCCTGTTTTTCAATCAATACTTTATCTCCCTGGGCCTGATATAACAACATGCCATCTTTAAGCAAATCACCTTTGTAGGTACCCGGTGCAGCATGAAAGTGAATTAAATTAACCAGAGCCATTTTATTCTCAGGTTTTAACAAATTCTCCACCGTGCCTTCAGGTAACTTTTCAAAAGCTTCATTGGTAGGGGCAAATACCGTAAGTGGGCCATTATTGGCCAATACATTAACTAAACCTGCGGCTTCAACCGCTGCCACCAAGGTGGTGTGATCATCTGAACTGGCGGCAATTTGGACAATATTCATTGCTGACACATCGTCAACTACATAAGCCTGACCGCCCGCCGTTGGCAGTGTGGCAGTTACTTTCATGGTATCAGTTTGTTTCTGATCCGGTCCGGTACATTGAATTATTAACAGGGCTAATAACAAAGGAATAATTTTGTAATTTTTCATGACTCTATATTTATATTTATAAATGTTCGTATGTAATTAAAAATCTTTATGCTTCACCACCCTTAGGAATAAACCCAATGGGGCCAATACCCACAGCGAGAGTGCACCAAGTGAGACCAACAACCCCAGCGAAGTGCCAAAGAATTTATTGAATACTGCACCGGTATAACCCAATAAAGCGGAAATATCCAGCTTAAGCATAATGAGGATCCGGGATAGATCTATTGGGTTGAGCAAGGTTATTCCCAGTGCCGCATTTTCCAGTGGATATGACTCAAACACAATCATAGCCAATAAGAACAGTCCATCATAGACCACCGCCAGGGACAACCACACCACGATGGCAACCCCAAATCCTTTGATTTTATTCTCAAACATCGCAGCCACCAGGAATGCCAGCGCTGTAAAAACCAGGGTCAGTAATACACCCACCAGTAACAGCATGGAAAAGTTCCATATCTCCGGAGACACCAACACACCATATATAATGAATGGGATGCCTAAGCCCACCAAAAAACTGAGGGTCATTGACAATGACAGGCCCAGGTATTGGCCTAAGAAAACTGACTTTCTCTGAATAGGTTGAGCCAATAGCAGCTCAGCAAAATCCCGTGTGTTATAGTAATACATGGTACCCAGCATCATTCCAATCAGGGGCGTGAGCACGATGATAATATTCATCAAGCTGACGATGACCCGGGACAGGTCATTGCTCAGAAAGAGTAAAGACAGCGCAGTAAGCAAATAAAATAACATATACAAATAGGTCCAGTTCGATCTGGCCAGATCATAGAAGCTATATTTCAGGGTCTTTATCATGACTTATAATGTGCTAGCGGTGGCGTTGGGTTGAACCGAGTCCAGTACACCCTCATGTTCATTGACTTCCAATATCCGGGCTATTGCCCGCTCCACATTATGTTCTCCGTGAAGTTTCTGTAACTCCTGTACGGAGCCTTGAAAGTAGATTTTTCCATCCAGCAAGAATATTATTTGCTGGGCCATTTCTTGTACCAAACTCATTATGTGGGTGGTAAATAGTATGGTCTTGCCTTCTTTCTGTTTCCTGGCAATGATCTCCCTTAATTGTATCATGGCTACTGGATCCAAACCCGCAGTAGGTTCATCCAGAATAAACAGATCGTTGTCAAACATGAAAGTAAGTACGGTATTGATTTTCTGCCGTGTACCCCCGGACAGATGCTGCAATCTATCATTTAGTAAGGGTCTTAGCTTGAAGGCATCTAATAGAGGTTCTAAATCGGAAGGTTGTTGCCTGATATCCTGAATCATTGAAAAAAGCTCCCTGACTCTAAGATTTTCGGGAAAGCGGGCGATTTGTGGCAAATATCCTATCTTATTGCGATACCTATAGTCTCCATGGGTTATGCGTTGTTTCCAAAACACGTTACCCTTATCCGGCTTTACCAGTCCCAATAAAATTTTTAGAATAGTGGTTTTGCCAGAGCCGTTAGGTCCAAGTACAGCAGTAATATTACCCTCAGGAATCAAAATATCGACCCCTTTGAGCACATGGTTTTTCCCAAACGATTTGCAAAGATTGTTAATTTTGATCATGATCTTGGTTTCATCAAAGGGTTAGGATCCACTAATCCTTCCGGAATGAATATAGGGGTCACTTTCTCAGCAAAATTCAAGATGTCAATAAATAAACTCCTTAACAAAATGATTGAAACGTCCACATTTGCTACCAGATAAGAAAACATTTTTACCGGCCGATATGGAACATCTCCGTAGCCATTTTTATCTAAATCGTAGCCGGTATATTCGCTCCAATAATTTCCTGTATAGGTATTATAATCTGACCTACCACTGGTGGTCAGATCAAAGGTGTTGGTGTAAAAATTATTAGCTGTAAACTTATTGTCCATGCAGCTTCCCATGATTTTGAGGGCCCAGCCATTGGCTTTAAAATCGTTATTTTTAATAAGCAATCGATTGACGCTTTCAGCATAAATTCCCACGGTATTGGTTTTAAAGGTGTTTGAAGTAATCTCTCCGTCATATATCTCCTTGAGCAGCAATGCGTAAGACGCGGTGCCCCAATTATTTTCAAAAAGATTGTTTCGCATAATGATATCCCGAGAGAACATAACCGCTGCACCTGCACCGTTGGCCTTAAATACATTATGCGTATACTCATCTTGATCTGAGAACATAAAATGCAAACCATACCTTAAATTATTGGTACTGGTATTGTCAGATATGATTGACTGGTCCACAAATTCCAGGTATATCCCATCACGGTGGTGACTGACGGTATTACCAACAATACTTATGTTTTTACAATACCATAGATGGATGGCATTTCCTGAAGACATCTCGAAGCGAGCCTCTCCAATTATTTCATTGTTGATGATTTGGGTGTCATTTGATTGTTTGAGGTAAATTCCAAAAAAACAATTGTACAAGCGGTTATCTTGAATTACACAGTCACTGACCCCATCAAGCTTAATCCCAGCCCTGTCTTCAGTGTAGCTGGTACCCACGTTTTGAATCTGCAGGCCTTTTATGGTAACACCATTGGCCTTAATGGTAATAATTTCTCTTTCATTTGATCCGTCTATTATTGGATATTGGATTCCTATTAGAGTAACCGCTTTGTCAACTATTATCTGTCCTTCCTGATAAAGCCCTGGGGCAATCTGAATTACATCGCCAGCACGCGCCAGATTTAGTGCCACTTTGATGCTTTCTAACTTGCCGCCTGGTACCACATTGAGGGTATCCGCCAGCAGGGATGTGCTTAAAAATATGGCAATAAAAGTCAGCCGTATCATATCAAATGTTTATATCTAGTTTCACGAAATGCTTTTGCAATTCATCCCAATTGTACAACTTACCTCCATATTTACGTTGACTAGCTTGGGCGGAACTTTGATTTTCAAAAGCGGTTAGATACATGCCCATTGGGCTAGGTAACTCTTTGCTAATCAAATATATACTAGTCTTTGATTCGATTAAATTTTTAGGGCTATCAAATGGTGTAACCCAGATGGAATAAGTGTGGCTGTTGTCCGTATTATGCAAATAACCAAGCAGGCATTCCACTGCATCAAACTTATAATTCTTCCCTTTCACAGATACCCACTCTGCCCCAAAACGGGCATCGACCGCAGTCATCTTGCAATAATGACAAACATCATCACCATAACTTATTGGCTGGGGATCCTTTGAGCAAGAGAATAATAAAAGAGCTATTCCAGCCGCCGCTTTGGTAACTGTTGTTAACCCAAAGAACGATAGGGATTTAGCCGCTCTATCGGTCCAAAGAGAGACGAAACCCAGTACCAGGGAGGCAAACATGGCCAAGCCACCCCAATGTGGGTAGGAGATTGCCTTAAAATTTAAAAGCATTTTTGAGCCAATTAATGGCGGTTGATAGACCATTCCCGGAACCTTTATTGGGGCGGTATCTGACAGATTATGCCCATAGTCATACTCCCATAGATAAAAATCATACAGGCCCAGTGCGCACAGCAGTAACAGCGACACTGCCCAGCCAAATCGAATTTTAGAAGGAGCCCAAGCCGCCAAAAGACCTAATAATGCCATTATGCCCACCACATAGGGAAAGTATTGGAGTTCAGGAATAGTATCAGGCTCAATATATTTCATCCCCACATAATGATTAAGAATATTAATATTTTGAAGGGTATATTCGGAATCACCGGTGATCTGATTGATCCATATGTACATGGTAATGCCTTCAGGATATTGAGGGGCTTCCAGAGTGATGCGCCAAAGAGGTGCAACAAACAACACCAGCAATAGCAAGGCTGCCACAATCATCAATATATTAGGTGATTTTTTCATATTATAAAAAAGTTTATCGGAGTAGGTTTGGAGACAAAGAAATACTCCCCTGCCTCCAATACTCCTAATTATACTTATGATGGATTATCGCCTAACCACCATTTTAGTGGTACGTTGGAATTTTTTGGTGAAACCCTGATATAACCCTGCATCTCCTGATGTAAGGCTGAGCAAAAGTCAGAGCAATAAAAGGGGAAAAACGCCTGGCTTTTGAGGCTCCCAGTAAAGTGTTTCTGTCTGCCCGGGCATTACCAAAAGTTCTGAATTACGAGCACCCATCACACCTAATCCGTGAGGAGTGTCCCAGTCTTGTTCCAAATTGGTAAGGTGAAAGTAGACTTTATCTCCCACTTTGATTCCTTCTATATTATCCGGTGCAAAATGGCTGCGAATAGAGGTCAAATAGATCCTAACTACGTCCCCTTCCCTGACAACCTTAGTCTCAGCTTCACTTTTAACGGCATGAGGGTGGTTATTCTCACTTAATTTGAACAATTTCTTACTCCTGGGGGCAACCAGGTCTGCCGGTATACCCTGAGCGTAATGAGGTTCCCCCACAGTGGGAAAATCCAGCAACAACTCCATTTTATTTCCGGAAATATCAAACAACTGAGCAGATTGATTGAGTTCCGGGCCAGTGGGCAAATACCGGTCTTTTGTGATCTTGTTTAAGGCCAACAGGTATTTCCCCCAGGGCTTTTTAGAATCCCCTCCGGGTATCATCAAATGACCTATGGAGTAGTAACAAGGAACCCTGTCAAGTACCTCCCAGGTACCAACTTTCCATTTCACCACTTCGGAGGAAATAAAGAAAGAGGTGTAGGCATTACCATCAGCATCGAATTCCGTGTGCAAGGGTCCCAGGCCGCCACTTTCGACCACACCCGCTACTACTTCTTCAAACTTCAATATCGGTATTCCATCAATCTCTCCCTCAAATGCTTCGTTCTCTATGGCACTAAGCATTTTATCAAAGGAGTGTACGGTAAGGTCCGCAGACAGTTTGCCATTTCCAATAATATACTCTCCTGTGGGATCGACATCCACACCATGAGGTGATTTAGGGGTAGGCAGATAATATATAAGCCCTGGGCATTCAGATGGGATCAATACTTTTACACCTTTAATTGTTTCTGAAGTGGCAGAATGTGTTTCATCCTTGTATAGATTATGGGTATAACTAGCGGGGTAATCTATTCCCTTACCTTGGGCCAGGTACTCTTCTGCTTTCTTCCAGTTTACCGCTGCTATGAAATCTTTGTCATTCTGAGATGCAGTTACCTCTTTTAGGGAGTTGGCCTGCTCTGTATTATAGGTAGTAAAGAAAGTCCAACCATGGGATTTTCCTTTACCTGAATGAGCCAGATCATAATCGAATCCAGGAACCAGGATCTGAAATGCCAATGACATTTCTCCGCTTTCCTGGTCAATGGATATATATGATAAAGAACCTTTGAATTTTTCTTTGTATGATCCAATGGCAATGTCTTCCTGTGGGATCGGCACACTGAATCGGGTACCCGCCACTATGTATTCCGAGTTTTCAGTGATAAACGGAGAACTGTGATTACCTCCACTATTCGGAATCTCAATAATCTCAGCAGTTTCAAAGGTAGACAGATCTATCCTGGCAATACGTGGAGTATTATTGCCATTAATAAACAACCACCTGCCATCAGGTACACCATCAGTTTGCGACAATTCAGGGTGATGTGAGTCATCCCAGGGAACAAAACCAAATGATGTGTTTAGCATTGGTTTGGTTTCTTCATTAAACCCATAGGCTTTTTCTGCATCTACAGAAAAAACAGGGATGATCTTTAACAGCCGGCCCGAAGGGAGTCCATATACACTTACCTGCCCGCTAAATCCGCCGGACATGAAAACGTAAAATTCGTCATGCTCACCTGGAGCAACGTAAACCTTTGAGGCCGCCGATCCAGATGTTAGCAAACCTTTTTCACTGCCACCATTTGTACAGGAAAAAGTCAAGAACAAAGACAGAAATAAGACATTTAATGTAAAAAGATTATAAGATTTCATAATATTTAACGAGTTAATTTAAGGTTCTAAAGTATTCTACAATTTTTCGGGCCTGATCTTCAGTTAGTCCCTGATTTGCCATTGGCGCCATATTGTATTCCACCAATAATTGTTGTGCAATGGGATCTTCTTTCACCATTTGTTCAGGATTCAAGATCATATTCATGATCCATTCCGGAGATCTTCTAGCCATTATTCCAAGAGGGGCCGGGCCGATGAACTTTTCTGTAGGTTTATGACATGCCATGCATAATTTATCATAAATGGCTTTCCCCTCTTCTGCCAAACTCTCATCCAGAGGTCCCAATTCAAGGTCGATGACCGGGCCAATGCCCTTATTATCCATGGGATCAGTTGAACCAGGTGTTTCTTGCTTCACCATTGATTTGGGTGCTTCCTTACCGGAATTGGTTTCCTGTGATGCTCCCCCTCCACAACTAAATATGGCTAAAGAAATTCCTGCCAGCATTAATATATATTTCATAATCATTACTTTTTATTAATTTTTTATAACACTTTAATTAATGCCAAAACTAACGTCAAACACAGGCAACAAACAGGACTTATCTTAGTTGGAATTATGACATATATCAATACTTAATAATTTGTACCTAACTTGTTTTTAGCTAGTTAAGTTAATTATATGACAAATGTCATTGGGAAAAACAAAGAGAGTAGCCTGAAGAAAAATATTAGATTACCAAAATCGGCATTTCCGCGCGTTGGATCATTTTTTTGGTAACACTTCTGTGAAACAAATCCCTGAAATTCGGGTATTCCTTTGGTGAAAGCACCAGCATATCAGCTAATTCATTGCCTACAAACTCGCTGATACCTGCTAAAGTGTCCTCATTTTGTACTACCTCAAACCGGTAATTGATGCCCTGAAAATGGCTGTTGAAATCCAATCTATCCAGCGCCCTTCTAACTCTGAGATCAGAGTGCTTACCAGTTACATTCATAATAATAATCTCTGATTGGTATTTTTTGGCCAACAATAACATTGGTTCTAAAACATCCAAATCCTCCACCTGGGTCAGGTCAGTGGCGAAGACGATCTTTTTGGGCGGTTTCACCGGATAGTGAAGGGGAACAATCAAAATGGGCTGGGAGATTCGCTTTACTAAATTGGCAGTGTTACTTCCAAAAAAAACCTCTTTTAATGCACTGCTACCCTGGCTGCCCATGACCACTATGTCTATCCCCTGGTCCTTGACTGCTTTTTTTATAGCAACCGTCGGCTCACCATAGGTAGAAATTGTTTCGATGGCCAATGACTGATGAGCATTTTTTATATTGATGAGGTTCTTTTTCAAACCCTTTTCTGACTGCTCATGCAAAATATCTTCCAGCGATATCAGCATTTCCGGGATATTGTGAATCAAATAATAGGAATTCAACAAGAAATAATTAACATCCTGATCCCCAAAAATCGACAAAGCATAGTCAATAGCATGTTGGGCATTTTCAGAAAAATCCGTGGACAATAAAACTTTTTTCACCGATAGGATCTTTAAATATATTTTTCCAATGGCGTAAAATTTCAGATTTTATAGTGGATAAACTATGATAAATGCGCAATGATAAAATGATTAAGATCATCTAGCCCTTATGTTAGTGGAATATAAGGGCTAGTTGTTAGATTGAGCATATCGGGAAAGTCCGGGGGGCACTAATACCGTAAGCTCGATAGTCCCTCAGGGTCAAGTATGGTGATCTCACTTCCTTTTATTCCAATTAGAGCATCACTTTTAAATTCAGATAATGTTCGGATTACAGATTCTTTAGCGGTTCCAACCATACTGGCCAGATCATCCCGGGACATGGCCATTTTAAAGGTTTCACTGGAGTCGGTTTGGTACCGGTGCCGCAATTGTAATAATGCGTCAGCTACTCTTTTACGCACTGTATTGTAGGCCAGGTTCAATAGTTCCTGCTCTTTCTCTACTAGATTTCGTGATAGCATTTTTATGAAGCGGGCAGAAACGTCTCGATTGGTGAACAACAATGCAAGAAAATCGCGCCTGGGAATCAAATAAACTTCAGACTCCTCCAAAGCAACCGCAGATTCCGGGTACTCAATGTTTTCCAGTAGTGCCAGATAACCTATAAAATCTCCTTCCTTGTATAACCCCGTGATTAGTTCTTTCCCATCCTCGTTCATCTTATAAGTTTTGATCTTTCCTTTATCTATAAAATAAAGGAAGTTCGGATATTCACCCTCATAAAAAAGAGCCCCCTTCTTTTTGTAACGCCTGCGTTTCCGGTCCTGGGACAATCTATTCATTTCGTCCAATCCCTCAGCAGTTTCAATAAAGTGGTCTACCCCATCGATATCAGCTTCAAACTCTTTCTGGAATTGCCCACTTTTTTTTAGTCTTATATCAACGGCCTCCAGCAGCTCCATCTCTTCAAATGGCTTGGTCAAGTAGTCATCTGCTCCAAGATTCATACCTTTGCGATAGTCGCTTTTCTCTGCCTTGGCGGTAAGGAAAATAAAGGGAATTGCCGAGGTCCTGGGGTCTTTGGCTAGTATATAGAGTACTCCATAACCATCCAGTTCGGGCATCATGATATCGCAAATGATTAGGTCGGGCATAGTTTTCTGAGCCAACTTAACTCCGATCTTGCCGTTTTCAGCCACTTGTACTTCATAGTTTGCCAGCTCCAGCATTTCTGTGATATTTTCCCGCATTTCAAGGTTATCCTCTATTAACAAAATCTTCTTCATGATTTCACAGGTTGCGTTAGTTTAACAATAAAGGTACTGCCAATACCAAGTTCAGAGTAAAACTCAATCTCTCCATCGAGCAGTGCTACATATTTTTTTACTATGTTGAGACCTAACCCGGTACCGGAGATATTGATGGCATTACTGGACCTGAAAAACCTTTTAAATAAATGCTTTTGATCCTCTTTGGAGATACCGATTCCCTGATCTTTTACAGTGATTACCAAACTGTCATCCAAAAACCTGGAAGTCAGATCAATTGCTTTTCCTTCACCGGAATATTTGCTGGCGTTAGATAGTAAATTTAGCAGTACGTTGGTTAGTATACGCTTGTCTAAAAAAACTTCCGCACGGCCTTGGTGACGATATCTAATATGTTGTTGTTTTTTTAAGGTTGGAGCTAACTGATCACAGGTTTCCTGAATACAAACCATTAGATCAAACGTTTCTGGTTGACTTTGTACTACACCAGTCTCCAACTTATCCAGGGAAAGGAAATCATTCAGTATCCCAGTAAGATTTTGCACAGAATTTTTAATTCTCTCTATATGTTTTTCTCTTTTTGCCTGATCTTGCGTGGTTTGATATCTGGACAGCAATGATGCAGATGAGAGTATCGTACTCAATGGTGTGCGGAACTCATGAGAAGCAGTGGATACAAACCTGGATTTCAGTATGTTCAGTTCCCTCTCGTGTTCCAGGGCCCGTTGTACCTGATCCTGCTCTTTCTTTCTTTTGGTGACATTTCTTTCTATGACCAGAATATGGTCTATTCTCCCATCATGGGATGGAATAGGTACAGCATCCAATACGTAATCATTTTGCCGGTATTCAATATCAATGCTTTTTGCTTGTCCGTTAAATACTTCCATTAAATCACTGGCAGTTGGTTTGGCTATCTCAGGAGCCAAACGATCTACATAGCGGGTGCCAATCAGCATATCACTGGAAATACCCAAAGCATAAAGCTCTTTGCCTTCCACAAACACATATCTAAGGTCCCGGTCAAAAACATTGATCATGCCGTCCGGAAAATTACGTGCAATGGCACGATACAACTTTTGACTTTCCCGTAGTCTTACCGTTCTTTCTTCCACTTCGCGCTCCAGTTCCTTAGAATACTCATGCAATTTCTTCTCCGCTGCCTTTCTTTCGGAATTGTCCAAAATAATGGCCATAAAAGCCGGCTTCGTATCAAATGTCGTCAATTGTAAGTGCACTTCAATGGGGTAGGTAGTACCATCTTTACGCTGATGAATGGTTTCAAACTTTACTCTAGGTGCGCCCTTTCGAAGAGGTTGAATAATTGATTCGAATTCAGCAGCAGAAAACTCAGGCTTAATATCTACCGGGGTCATTTGTGACAATTCCTTCATACTATACCCAATGTTATTTTTCGCTGCAGGATTCAAACGTACAAATTTGAGGGTATGGGAATCGAATATATAAATCTCATTAAATGACTGGTCAAACAATCGCCCCATGCTTAATTCTATCTGTTCGCGATTCCTGCGCTCTGTAATATCGATTATAAAAGCAATTACCACTGGTTTCCCCTCTACCTCACCCGGGCTTAGACTTACTTCCACTGGAAATACAGAGCCATCCCCTCGTTTACCGAATAACTTCAAATCCTGTCCCATGGACCGGGACTTAGGATTACTTTTGTAAGCACTTCTGTGCTTGCGGTGTGCATCCCTGGCTTTATCCGGCAACAGATCTTCAATAATCTTTCCCTCCAATTGCCTGGAGTATCCAAACATGGCATGGGCAGCGGGGTTTGCCATTACAATCTTTCCCCCTGCATCCACTATTACAATTCCCTCACTGGCGGATTTGAATAAGGTTTCAAATATTAACTTATTTTCAGCGGGCATAAACCGGGTTTAATTTATAGACAATGTAACAAAATCAGCCAATAAACCACAAAAGCCACTATAACACCAGCTGTCTAGTCTACATATGACCATACTCATCCAACCACATGACATTGATCAATCTCAAAGCTAGAAGCTCCATGGTGTTACTTTCCAACCCAATGATCACAACTGATGACAACAATCATGGCCAGGCTTGACCACAGTCATAGTAGTTTTATCACAGATTACCCAACTTTGGAATAACAATAAATTCATTCACTTTAAAATAGGAGGTCAAAATGACATTATTAACAAGAACTTCGCAAATGTTTCCAGATCTTTCCACCGGTCTAATGGGTTTTTTTAATGAAGATCGTGATTGGGGAAACGGATGGACATCCAAATTACCCGCAGCTAACATTACTGAAAACGACAAGGCTTTCAATATTGAGTTGGCCGCTCCCGGATTGGATAAGGATGATTTCGAGTTAACCATCGACAATCAGCAACTTACCATCAGCTGTGAAAAACAGGAGGAAAATGAAAGCAAGAAGGACCAATATTACAGAAAGGAATTCAGTTACGAGTCATTCAGGCGATCATTTATGCTCCCGGATACAGTAAACGCAGATAAAATCAAGGCTGCCTATAAAGATGGTGTATTAACAGTTGGATTGCCAAAAAAGGAAATGGCTATCAAATCTCCAAGGAAGCAAATTTCGGTAAGTTAGTTGCGAATGGGTAGGAATTTTGTTTCTTATCCAATAGGGCGGGCTTTGCCCGTCCTATTAATATTAAAAAATTCAATATATTCCATAAAATTCATCATACCATGACCTATTCAAGAATTTTAGTTCCCATCGATTATTCAGATTGTGCATTAAACGCTTTGGAATATGCCATATCCTTTGCAAAAGAAACTGAGGCCAAACTGATTTTGTTGCACGCTTACCATATTCCCGTCCCGGCTGCAGAGGCCACAATGTCCATCAATAGCCATTTAGTGGATGATTTTATAAAGGAAGGTGATGAAAAAATGAAGCGACTTTTTGAACGATATCCTGAATTGGATCACTTGGTAGAAGCCCAAAAAAATGTAATGGCATTTGCCACAGATGCCATTACTTCTGAAATAAACGAAAGTAAAGTGGACCTGATAATAATGGGAACACATGGAGCCAGCAATACCTTTGAAGAATTGGTCGGTAGTAACACTTTGCACATCATTAGAAAATCCAACATACCGGTGTTAGCGGTACCAAATGAAGTTAACCGCTTCACCATCAAAGAAATATTGTTCTCCTATGATTACCATTCTATAGATGGCAAAGAAATCATACAACCTTTGATTGATTTTGCCCTCTTATTCGGCGCCCAAATACATGTGCTTCATATTACTGATAAATTGGACCGAATACACTCCGGGGCCATAAGTGAGGCAAAGATATTGGAGCAGTATTTAAAAGATATTCCTCACCAGTATCATATGCTGGCTGGGGAACATGTGGAAAGTGAAATCCTGGAGTATATTAAAAACCATGGGATTGATACCCTGGCTGTTATGCCCAGAAAACACACCATGTTTGAACGATTGTTCCAGAGCAGTATTACCAAACAACTGGTTCATCACAGTAAAATTCCAATGCTGGCTTTTCATAGCTAATCTTCGTTAGTTATGCCCCGGCAGGGCTAAAATGCATGGTCAAAACAGGAATATCCACATGATTTACTATTCTTTCGGTCAGGCTATTATGGAAAAGGTGCAGTCCGGAAGATCCGCCATGTGTAATCAGACTTATAATGTCAATTTCATTTTCGGCACAGAATTTCTCCAGGCCCTCCTGAAAATTATAGAAATTAAAAACGTAGGTATCCTCAACTACATCCGGAGCATGCATGGCATAATTGCCCATACGGATCTTAGTAGTTAAAGTATCCGTAAAATTTGAAGGGGTATTAACAAAAAGCAGTAACAACTTAGCTTCCCATACCCTGGCTATCTCTACAAATATTTTGAACTGGTCCATTACTTCTTCTCTAAAATCCGAAGCAAAGACCATCTTTCTTACCTGAAAATCTTCCGAAAGGTTTTCTTTAATCACTAATACAGGTACCGGAGACATTCGCACCACCTTCTGGGTATTGGACCCCAACAAGAACTCCTTTAAACCGCTTGCCCCCTGTGAGCCCATCACCACCATATCAATTTTATGTTTCTTAATATGCTGAAGTATCCCCTGGTAGTTAAGATTATACACCAAATATTTTCGGGCAGAAACATGCTTAGACTCAGCCCGTGAAACCAACATGTCTAATTTATGTTGACAACTATTGACCATCTTAGTGACATCGGGATACATATCTGAGCTATCAACCAATGTGGCCCAATCTGCAGGAACTCCAGCAATATGCAGAAAATGAATCTCAGCCTGGGTTTTCCTGGCTAGATTTATAGCTACCAAAGAGGCCCTTTCTGCACATAGGGAAAAATCTGTGGATACTAATATCGTTTTCATAAGATTTTCAATTTAACAGTAAACGTTCCAGTAAAAACCCAACCAGGTATGCTAATGATGCAGCGGCGGCACCCAGAAGCAATGCTTCAGCAACGGCCCATCGGGCACTGGTATGGGTAACATAGGATTTGACCAATCCAACCAACACAAAAGCAAGTCCGGTCAACAAACAGGTAATTTGAAAAAGAGAGATTGGCGGAATCCATCCAAAATAAGAAAATATAAAGGGTAACAAGGGTATGGACCCAATCAATATAAATGACAAAAAAGTATAGATACCTGCGGTTATGGGTGATTTTTTTTCGGGTATTAATTGAAACTCACCGTGCATCATTTCCTTTACCCATAATTCTTTATCTGAGGTAATAACTTCTACTACCTTGTCTAAAAGTTTGCCCTTCAGGCCTTTAGATTGATATATCGATCTAATCTCATCCCTTTCCATATCGGGAATGTTCTCCACCCCCCACAGCTCATATTGTTTGAGTTTTTGGTAACTCTCAAGTTCTGATTTGATTGAAAGGTAACTACCTACAGACATGGAAAATCCATCGGCAATAAGATTGGCAAGTCCCAATATTATGATTACAGAATTGTCAAAATGTGCTCCTGTGGCACCGGCAACTACCGCAAAAGTGGTAACGCCTCCATCCATTCCGCCATACACGAATTCTCTTAAAAATTCCATGCCAGATTGGGCGTGATGATTCTTGTGAAAGTCCCTGGCCCTTTTCTCATCCATATTCAAATATTTACTTTTATTAATTTAACAACCATGATCCTGGTCATCCCAAATCATGACAACATTCAATATAGTAAAACGTCAAATTTTAAATCTCTCTGGTAGGAAGCGCCATAATTTCAGGATTTTTAACTAATATAGTAAAGCACATAGATTATTTTACAAAGCTATGCTAACATACTCCTGGCAAAATACATTTAAGTTAATACCAGGAATATTTTTTCTGCTTGCACTGCTTTATGTGGGTCAAAAACTCCTAATTCCATTGAGTTTTGCTCTTCTCATCAGTTTGATTTTGTTCCCAACCACCCGCTGGTTGGAACAGCGAGGGTGGCCAAAGATTCTGGCTATTCTCAGTAGTATGTCTATTTTACTGGTAATATTATCAGGTCTTATCATTTTATTGATCCAGCAGTTTAGCCAATTCTTAAACCGGTGGCCTCAAATGCAGGTAAAGCTGGAAACGGCAATAAGTCAAGCTGCAACAAACACCGGAGCTTTTCTAGGGTTTTCTGATGTGGAACAACAAGAGTGGATCAATACTTTGATAAATAATTTTACCGAGTATCTTCTGAATCGGCTGCCGCAAAGTTTGTATCAAACTTCTATAAATCTGGTTTTGATTTTATTGGTCCCTTTTTACGTGATTCTTATGCTGTATTATCGCAGTTTGTTGGTTGAATTCTTGCACAGTCTCACCAGCCAATGGTCATTCAAAGAACTCAAAGAAATACTAAACGACAGCATTCATACTTACTTTGGCTTTATTAAGGGAATGGCTCTTGTTTACTTAATTGTTGGGATCTTAAACAGTGTGGGTTTGGCCTTACTGGATATTCCGAATGCCATATTATTTGGGTTTATAGCCTCAATACTGACATTTATTCCCTACGTAGGGATCACAATAGGAGCATTGCTGCCCATTACCATTTCATGGCTTATTTATGATTCCCTCTGGTATCCGCTAGGGGTTATCACGGTATTTATTTTTATACAGGTTCTGGAGGCCAACGTGATATTTCCAATTGTAGTAGGCCATCATCTTAAGATCAATGCACTGGCAGCCATTGTAGTGATAGTAGCGGGGGGGTTACTGTGGGGAGCGGCAGGAATGATATTGTTTCTGCCTTTTATAGCCATCTTTAAACTGGTGCTGGACCGGATTGACAAAAATCACCCAGCCGCCATTTTGTTGCGTCCCTAATTGGGACAGTCGCGACAACCAGCTTAAGAATGGTGGTCGCTTATCCTTAAAACTTTGGCCCCCCTGACAAAGCCAAACTTGAGATCAAGCAAGGCTTGATTTGCATCTTTCAGGGCATATTCCTGAACATGTGGCTTGATCGGAATTTCAGCTGCCAGCCACAAAAATTCTTCTACATCCTTTCTGGTAACATTGGTTACGCTTTTGATTTCTTTCTCCATCCACAAATGATCGGTATAGTCAAGGGTTGTGAGGATATCCCGGTCTTGATTCTCTTTTCTAATGGCATTGACTACCAATCTCCCCCCTGGTTTCAGGCATTTCAGCGCTTCCAACAGTGGTTTCCATACTGGAGTAGTGTCAATGACCGCATCCAACAACTCCGGCGGTTTGTCGATGGTAGCCCCTGTCCAAAACGCTCCCAGTGCTCGGGCGAACTGGCGCTCCTTAGGGTTGCGGGCAAATACGAAAACTTTAGATTTTGGGAAATTATGCCTAACCATCTTTAGTACCAGGTGAGCAGAGGCTCCCGAACCCTGTAAGTCCCAGGTTTTGTCCGTTTTTGAGGCCGCTAAGCTGTAAAGAACGGTAACCAATAGCGCCGGCACACAATAGAGGAGCCGCTTCTTCATTTGAAAGGGCCGAAGGAATTTTATAAGCAAAATCCTCTAACACTTTCATGTATTCTGCGTAACCCCCGTTAGCGTCACGGCCAGTAGCTATAAAGTCGGCACACAAGTTCTCCCGACCGGATTGGCAATAGGCACAACTCCCGCAGGCAGAAAATATCCAGGCTACCCCAACCCGGTCTCCCACTTTCAGCTCTTTTACTCCTTTACCCAATTCCACTACATCACCAATAGCCTGGTGACCCGGTATCATGGGGAAACAAGCCGGCGGAGTGCGTCCTTCAATTTCATCCAATTCAGTATGACAAATGCCACAAACAGAAACCTTAATCAGGACTTCCTTATCACAGGGAACAGGAACAGGAACATCCACCAATACCAAAGGATTTGCACATTCATCCAATTTACTTAAGTGCGGGATTACCATGGCTTTCATAGTTACTGAATGTTAGAGGTTAACTCCTGACTTAAATTCACATTGTTGACAAGGCTAATTTAACAGTGGTTTGTCTCTATTGTTTATGATCGGAATCATACCTGTCTGTGATTCAGATCATAGCTTCCACTGGGGTTAGGTTGCAGTTTTGAAATTAATCCATTAAAAAGCTACTGAATTGGGTCAATCTCCACCACAAGCACCAAAACAAATAAAAGAACCTGGTAAACAAAATCCGCAGTTCAAGTTACCTAAGCATTCATGGTTACGGATTTACGTGTTTATTATGCTGGCCATACTGGTCGGTTATTTTATATCGGATACCTACAAGCCCTTAGATACTACCTGGCAACAGTTTAGCCAATTCATGTTAATAACTGACGAAGTGGCCCGTATTGAGGTAGTCAATAAAGAAAGTGTGGAGGTATATATCAAAGAAGAGCAGTTATCCCGGGAAAAATACCAAGAAGTATCCACCGCACCCCTTTTTAAGGGAGTCAATCCGGGGCCACATTATGTTTTCACTCTAGGCTCAATAGAAGTATTTGAAAAAAACCTGGCAGAGATGCAAAGTCAAAAACCTGCTGAGGATTGGGTCGAAGTAAAATACGTTACCCGCACAAATTGGTTAAGTAATCTTTGGATTTGGGTCTTCCCTATTGCGTTGGTAGTTATTTTTTGGAACATGATGGTAAGGGGAAGTGGTGGCATGAAAGGCAAGAACATGTTTAATTTTGGAAGTTCCACCGCTACAGTTTTCGATGCAAGTAAGCAAAACAAAACTACCTTTGAAGATGTCGCGGGATTGGAAGGAGCCAAAATGGAGGTAATGGAAATTGTTGATTTCCTTAATACGCCTAAAAATTACACCCGCCTGGGAGCTAAAATTCCCAGAGGGGTGATCTTAGTAGGTCCGCCCGGAACCGGAAAAACGCTTCTTGCCAAGGCAGTTGCAGGTGAGGCAAAAGTACCGTTTTTCTCACTTTCGGGTTCTGAGTTCGTGGAAATGTTTGTGGGCGTTGGCGCCTCCAGAGTAAGGGACTTGTTCAAAAAAGCTAAAGAAAAGGCACCTAGTATTATTTTTATTGATGAAATAGATGCTATTGGCCGCTCCAGAGGTAAAGTACAATCCCTCCAAACTAACGACGAGCGAGAGAACACCTTAAATCAACTGCTGACCGAATTGGATGGCTTCGAGGACAATACCGGAGTAATTGTACTTGCGGCTACCAACCGGGCCGATATATTAGACCATGCACTATTGCGTCCAGGTCGTTTCGATCGCCATATTTATTTAGAACTACCAAATAAAGTGGAACGAAAAGAAATTTTCGGGGTACACTTGAAGCCTTTAAAACTTAATCACAATATTGATGTTGACCAATTAGCCGCTCAAACTCCGGGGTTTTCTGGTGCAGACATAGCTAATATTTGTAATGAAGCAGCATTGATCGCCGCCAGGCATAAGAAGGAAAAAGTTGAAAAACAAGACTTTTCAGAGGCCATAGATCGCATTATCGGGGGGTTAGAGAAGAAAAGCAAAATACTTTCAGCTTCTGAAAAGACCAGGGTAGCTTACCACGAGGCTGGGCATGCAACTGTGAGCTGGATGTTAAAATATGTGGATTCTCTTATAAAAGTTTCCATAATACCTAGAGGTAAATCACTGGGCACTGCCTGGTATTTACCTGAAGAACATCAAATCATTACCAAGTCGGAGTTCATTGACAAACTTTGTGCACTTTTAGGGGGAAGAGCCGCTGAGGAGATCATATTTGGTGAAGTTTCTTCAGGGGCTCTGGACGATTTGGAGAAAGTAACCAAACAAGCCTACACTATGGTGGCTTATTACGGGTTTAACGAAAAAATTGGCAACATTAGTTTTTATGACTCCACAGGAGAGCAAGAAAGGCTTTTGCAAAAACCCTATAGTGAAGCCACCGCAGAATTAATCGATAAAGAAGTACGGGAATTAGTAGATCAGGCTTACAAGCGTACACTGCAGATCCTAGGTGATAACTTGCCTAAGCTAAAGGAACTAGCGACCAGGCTTTTGGATCAGGAAGTAGTTCACAAAGAAGAGCTCGAACAGATCTTTGGCAAAAAGATTAAACCATTGCAGACATTGCTTGGAGTTTCTTCAGCCCGGGAGGACCGGTTGGGCACTACAGGCGAACGGAAGATAGATTAATCTTTGATTGTTAATATATCATGGATTTACCAGGTCCCACAACCTCACATGTTCTATCTTATTTTTGAGAATCAATAAAGGCACTTGTTTTTCGATGTGTACCAACTCTTCTGTTTTACTTCCCAAGAAGAATTTGGACCATCGGGATTTTCCTCCGGCAGCCATCACAATCAAATCAGTGGATTGACGCTCGGCCTCCTGTTTTATGCTATTAGCAGCATAAGATTCCAGCAGCTCAGTAAAACATGAACTTAAGGGCAGCGTATTTGGATTATATTGCTTGGCAAACTCCAGATAATGGTTTTCTGCCTCTAGTTTAATTGCCCGCATGATCTCGTCCCTGGGAGACCCTTCATAGTAGTAAGCATTGGGTAATTGATATACATGGTGGGCCTGTACCTGGGCAGGAGGATCTACTTCCTGGGAGATTTGCAAAGCCCAGGTTAGTGCTTCACCTGATGATTCAGAAAAATCCACCGGCACCCAAATCTTACTGATTTTATTGGGAGCATTTTCCGGAATAAACAGCACGGAGCAAAAGGATTTCCTTACAAATTTTTGAGGAATCAAACCCCGTCCCTTATGCTTTTGTTTACTACCGGCGATAAACAAATCAATATCCTTTATATATGATTCGCGCCATAGGTCGAATTTTACGGTGCCCTCCAGGATTCTACAACTGATCCGGTCATTCTCAGAAAAGCATTTAAACACTTCCTTTTCAATTGATTGTAGCAACTCCTCATGAGAAGGATACTTCATCGAATTCGGCATGTGAATGTGAACGGAGTCCGATAATATATGAGCGATATATACGAACTCAATATGCTGAGGATGCAACACATCACTCATTAATTTGGTGTACTTAATGATACTTTGATCTAAGTCAGTAAGATCGAGACCAACCAGCCATTTATTTAGTGATTCCATATTCTGTCAAATATTTCTATTTAGCATTTCCAGGCATAACATAGCACAGAAGAGTCTGAAATAACATGAACTTAGCAATTCAAAAACATGATAAAAATCAACTGCCCGCGGTAAGCGGTAGGTTTTGAAAATCGACTGATTCCTGAAAATTTAGTAAGAAGTCTTTTGCTGCCAGTATCAAGGCCTTACGAGAGGAATACAACTCTCGATTTACATTTAGAACGGTACTAATTTCAATCTGAGTCAACCTTTTCCTGGAAAGATCGCGGGAGATACCTTGTAGTAAATCTTCATAAATATTCTGATTTTTCTGTAATAGGTCAACCAGGTCCTCAAACGAAGTGGGCGAATCAGGTTCCTCCATTAATTGCTTCAGATCTCTAAAAAACGGCAAATTACCTTCTTTAAATCCAAGGAAAAGCTTATTCAGTATTTCGTGGGTGCTGTTATTCATCTTCCAAAGATCTTTATGGATGTCTTTGGCCTCTTTTGCCGAATGAAGGAAAAACCGAATGGACGTGATCAATTGAGTCAATCGATTGTTCTCAGAGCTTTCCAGTGGCTGCTGCTGTAATTTTGTATAAAACTCAAACATTTCACCCTCCAGCTGCTTTATGGCCTTGTACTGTTCTTTAAAACCAGCTTGACTGGTTCCCGATGTTCTATGAATTTCAAATGAGAAAGTATCAGCTGGATAAGCTTCAAAGTTGGCTTCAACCAAGGATAATACCCTCTTAGATAGATGTTGGACTTCCGCATTGAGCGCCTGGATGGCTGCATCGGGAACTTCAGGTGTCAGATTACAGATGTGCTTTGCCACCCTGACTGTGATGTCCCTGAATCTCTTTTCCAGAAAATCAGCCAATAAGTTTATGAATGGATAAAACAATACCAGCCCCAGGGCATTGAAGGAACTGTGCAATAACACCAAGGCAAATAATGGATCTTGGACATTAATCAATTCTATTAAACCCAATAACCAGCCCAGTCCCAAAAATGCCAGGGTATCAGTAACTAAGTTGAAGATAAAGTGTGCCATAGCCACTCGCTTTTTAGCTGGCAAACCGGTCATGCCGCCAATTAATACTGTTACGGTGGTCCCTAAGTCTGATCCAATTACCATGGCAGCGGCCGAGTCTAATGGAATGATGTCATTGTAGAGGGCACTGAGGGTAATCACCATAGAGGCAGAGCTGGATTGGATGATGGCAGTCAGAACCACTCCGATGATGAGAAATACCAATGGTGGGTAGTCTACAAAAGGCGCCAGGTCCAAATTGTCGGCTAAATGTCCCACGCTGGTTTTCATGAACTCCAGTCCCAGGAACAGGAACCCCAGGCCTAAAAACGCCTGTCCCAAATGCCTCCATTGGTCTTTTCCAGTTAACATTACCATCATCAGACTCCCCACTGCTATTAATGGGAAGGCCAACAACTCAATGTCTACTTTAAAGCCCACCATGGCCACCAGCCATCCGGTAATGGTGGTGCCAAGATTGGCCCCAAAAACCATGGCAATGGCCTGTTTCAATTGTATGGCACCAGCACCAACAAAGGCCAATACAATCAGGGACACTACCGAGCTGCTTTGTAGAATGGCGGTTACACCGGCCCCGCTGAGGATCCCCTTAAGCTTACTCTTACTGTGTTTGCGTAGAAACAACTTAAAACTTCGACCGGCCAAAGACTTGATGGCATCCTCCATCTGAAGCATGCCGAAAAGAAATATTCCCAGCCCGGCAATGAACTCCCAGGTATTGAAATACTGCATGGTGAATAATTTTGTCTTTTTTCTGATTCCGGCCTATGAGCCAAATCATGGACTTGGATGACGGTGATCAATTTACCAACTTAAATAGCAAGGATAATATTTTTGATTTTGATTTTTTGGGTGGAAATTACATACAGGTTTTTATGCAGGGCCTCGGTGAAATTTTGTGAATCGATTGTGTAACTCAGGGTATAACTATTAAATTTGATGTCTTAAAATTCCTACTGTTTACAATATCAACTTTTATGAAAAAGACTTTAGTATTTGCACTTTTTACACTTTTTATTTTATTCCATGCTTATGATTCAAAAGCCCAGTCCAACTGGGAAGCAGGCATCCGTATTGGTGAATTCGTCTCCTTCGATGCCACCATACCCATAGGACTGGCTCCCAGATTACACCCGGCAATATATTTTGACCGTTTCGGAATCGCGTCCTATTTTGACTGGATGTTCGCAATTTCAGGGGGCCCAAAAGGTTTAAAGTTTTACCCCGGTGTAGGTCCTGAATTTTGGCTGGAAGATGATTTCGATTTTGATATTGCCGGTAATTTTGGTGCTGAATATTCTTTTGACTTTCCATTGACTGTAGGAATAGACTGGAGACCAGCTTTTCGCACCACCGACGACTTTAAATTCAGGGCCGGTAACGTAGGAGTCACCGCCCGGTTCCGCTTTGGTGAAGGAGTAAGGTTTGTAAAAGTGAAATAGCGTAAATCATGCTTCCGTAGCTTCAAGCTACGGAAAGCTGCTTAATTGTTAATTGTCAATTGTTAATTGACTACCCTTTCCCTCTCAGCATTCTATTCCAATAAAACCAGGGCAAAATGTACTTCTTCAAGATCCACATATCCCAGCGGGGCCTGGAAGTATCTATCGGCAATGTCGGTGCCGCCTTGTTTTCATAATCGAATTCAGCCAGCATCATTTTGCCATAACCAGTTACTATGGGACAGGAAGAATATCCATCGTATTGAGAATCGCCAATTTTATTACGATTAAGCCAACCAAGTACATTTTCTACCAGGATGGGCGCCTGTTTTCTTACTGCAGCACCCGTTTTGGCGTTAGGTGTGCCAGCTACATCGCCCAAAGAAAACACATCGGGATATCTTTTATGCTGAAAGGTGTACTTGTCCACATCCACCCAGCCGTAAGGGTCATCAGCCATGGCCAAGGCACTTTCTTTTATAAAATCAGGAGCGCTTTGGGGAGGCGCGGTATGCATAAATTTGAAAGGGATTACCACATGGTTCTCTCCTTCAATTCTCAATGCTAATTTGATGCTGACGGCATCGCTAAGGTCCGGTATATGTTCAGTATTGGTGACTTCATAAACGGCTTCCTGCTGCTCCGGCCGTACCTCTACTAACTTGTGGAAGAAGAATGTATGGATATTTCTTTCCTTTACGATATCTTCCAGAGCCTCTTTAAACGGTGTTACTGCAAAAATCGCTGAACCCGGAGTGGCAAAAATGACGTTGGTTTGGTCTCTAACTCCGCTTCTTCTGAAATGATGTTCCGCCAGGTACATAATCTTTTGCGGGGCGCCGCCACACTTAATAGGGGTATGGGGTTGAGTAAACAGAGCATTCCCACCGGAAAAATTTTGCAGCAACTCCCAGGTGTACTCAGTGTACTGTTTATCATAATTCGAGGTAATTCCATGGGTGCCAATGCCCTCAGCAAGCCCCGGAGTGACACTCCAGTTATATTGAATCCCTGCGGCCACAATAAGTATTTCATACTGAAGGTGAGACCCTTGTTTGGTAGTGACTACCTTACTGTCCGGATCAATTGATACTGCATGATCCTTTATCCAGCTCGCACCTTTAGGAATCAGGTTTTTTTCATCGCGACCAGTAGCCTTCAGGTCATAGGTCCCCGCTCCTACCAGGGTCCAGGCTGGCTGGTAATAGTGCTTATCCGAGGGTTCAATAATACCTAGTTTTAAGTCCGACTGTTTGCGCAATAATTGAGCTGCTACGGTGATTCCTGCGGTTCCTCCGCCAATGATTAGTACTTTATAATTTTCCATGGTTTTTATGTTTCTAATGTTTCTAATATGCACTGTCGCCTGGCTTGGACCAGTGACCTCTACTTCCATTAAATATGGATATAATGTAGTATACCTAGTCTATAAAAGGTTCAATTGCCTTTTTCAATTGAAAGGCCTGCTGCACTCCGGATTGGCGCCACATTAACTCGCCATTTTTGAACACTGCCAAGGTAGGTACTCCCTGAATGTGATACTTTTGTGCCACCGCTGGATTAGTATCCACATCGATTTTTACAATTCTTATCTTGTCACCCAATTGAGATTTCAACTCATCCAAAATTGGAGGCATCATTTTGCATGGCCCACACCATTCTGCTGAAAAATCGATCAACACTGGTTTGTCGCTATTGATTAAGTCCGAGAATTTGCTGCTTTGTTTCATTATATTAATCAAGTATTAATGCGGTAATTTATCTCTTAATACGCCATATGTAAAAGTGCCCACAGTAGCACTGGCTATAACCACCAGCATCACTCCCACCCCATGGCCAACCAAAACAAACATAGGTCCGGGGCAGGCACCAGTAAGGGCCCAACCCAACCCGAATATGATACCGCCTATCAGATAGCGGGCAATACCCCTGTTTTTCGGGGTAAAACTGATCTCCGTTCCAACTAGTGACTTCATATGGGTTCTTTTGATCAATTGAATAAATATTATTCCAATCACTATGGCCGATCCGATTACCCCATACATATGGAAGGAATCAAATCGAAACATTTCATAGATACGATACCAGGAAACCACTTCAGACTTACTCATTAAAATCCCGAAGAACACCCCTACTACTAAATATTTTAAGTATTTCATGTTTAACTCAGCCTTTAAAGATTCATTATTCCAGGTAGAAACAGGTAAGTCATGACCAAACCACCTATAAAGAACCCGGTTACCGCGATAATTGATGGAATTTGCAGATCACTAATACCGCTTATAGCATGCCCGGAGGTACAACCGCCAGCATAACGGGAGCCAAAGCCAATTAAGAATCCACCACCAACCAGCATGACTAGTCCTTTTAGTGAGAACAGGGTTTGCCAACTAAAAATAGCACTTGGAATATATTCAGCCCCGGGATTGTCAATTCCCAGCTCCTTTAATGCAATTATTGTGGGCTTGGCAAGCTGTATCCCTGGTTCTATGGTTAAATATTGTTGAGCAATAAATCCACCGATCAAAGCACCCACTATAAATACCAAATTCCAGATTCGCTTTGTCCAGTCAAATTTGAAGAAATCGGCTACCTTTCCAGCTCCAGCCATGGAACACATGGTAGCGAGGTTGGCGGAAACACCAAAATTGTTGCCAAAGTAGAGCAGGCCAAACATGACCAATGCGATTAATGGGCCACCTACATACCAAGGCCAGGGCTGGCTAATGTACTCTATCATTTTGTTTAATTATTAATTGTTAATTGCAAAATCTCATGCGGTAGCCTTTTCTATATATTCTTCCACCGCTTCACTTAGATCATATACCTTACTTTCAGGCAATGCCGCAGACAAAATACTGTAACCCGCTGCCGACCGGTAACCTCCGGCACAGTGCACCACAATCGGTTTTTCAGTGGTGATCTGTTGCACCCTTTCGCGTAATTCGTGCAACGGGATGTTTACGGAATGATCAAAAAACTTCTCTGATTTAAACTCAGAAGCGTTACGGATATCAACTATAAAATACCTTTCCTGGTGGTTTTTGAAGTTTTCCAGATCCAGCGTCTCACCGTTATCATCAAATTGATCAAGTGCTACTACTTTGGCGCCCGCTATATTCCTTTCATAACCGATCTTAGCGGCCTTTCTGATGACACTTTTCAACTCATCTTCATTCTTTGCCAGCAGGTAAAACTGCTCATCGGGTCCAACAATAGATCCCAGCCAGGTTTCAAATTTATCACCCTCCATTATATTCAGGGCACCGTCAGTATGGCCTGACTTCTTGAATTCCTCTTGAGGCCGTGTATCCACTACCAGGATATCAGGCTTTAATACCTCATCTTTTCCCAATCTCGGTACAGCATCCACACTTTCTTTATAAGGGGCACTGCCTGTGCGGTTAATCTCAACATCGTAGGGAAAATACTTCGGTATAAAAGGCTGGTCCTCCAGCAATGATTTCACAAACAACTCCTCATTGTCAATTTGAAAAGCCCAGTTTGTCTTTTTTTCCTGACCAATGGTACTGTAAGTATCCTCAGCCATCTGTTTACCGCATAAAGAGCCCGCTCCATGAGCTGGATAAACCAAAACATCATCATCCATCGGTTCAAAAACTTCGTTCAGCGTTTTATACATCATCCGAGCCAAACCCTCCCTTTTCATCTGAATATGTCCGGCCCCTTCTCTTAAATCGGGTCGACCAACATCACCAACAAACAGGGAGTCTCCGGTATATACTGAATGCGGTTTTTCATTTTCATCCAATAACAAATATGAATTGTGATCGGGAGAATGACCCGGAGTAAATAAAGCCCTTATGGTTACCCCTCCAACTTTTACTTCATCCCCATCTTCAATGGGTTCAAAGGGATAGGATACTCCCACCTTAGGATTGATATAAATTTTCACTCCGAGCTTTTCATGCAGTTCGAGGTGGCAGCTGGCAAAATCAGCATGCGGATGAGTTTCGAACACCGCTATTATCCTGGCCCCGTTAGATTCGGCAAAATCAATATAGGGCTGTGGGTCCCTGCCTGGGTCTACCAGCGCTACAGTGCCCTGGCTCAGAATGGCATATGATGCATGACCCAGTGCTTTGTCATAAAATTGCTCGACTTTCATTTCTTAGATTATTTAATATTTTAATAGTTAGTGCTTATAGACAACTGGTGAACTGTGTTTTAGGAATCATTTAAATCGCAATTCTCCATGCACTCAATCACCTTCAATACCTCTTTCAGCTTTAATCGATAGTAGATTCTTTTCCCGTCTCTTCGACTATCAAGAATGCCTCTTAACTTCAAATATGAAAGACAATGTGAAACCAGGGATTGTTCAGCATTTAATAGCTCGCTTATTTCACTCACAGCAAGATCATCATAAATGCTCAGCAAATCAACTATGCTCAAACGCAAGGGATTTCCAATGGCTTTCAGTATGAACGCCACTTTTTCAACCTTTTTAATATCCAATGTTTCCGTTCTCATACTTAAGTATACGTAATATATGAATATATGTTCATATTATCTTATATCATTGTTTATTCAACTAGTCCCATAACTTGCGCCGGCTGGTATGTCTCTCTACATTGGTTTGTACTGCATGTTTATTCTGTAGAGGTTGCTGACTGCTGTCACTGTCATAATTAGCTACTGCATCGTGTACATGCATAAACATATTACTTTCCTCAATCAGATCGATTAAACCACTTTTGTACATAATATCCCTAACAGGGCCTATAGTACCTGCCAGGTAGATTTTTATTCCTGCTGATCTAAGCTCGCTGAAACATTCAACCAACATATGAACCGCACTGGAATCCAGAGTACTTATTGCTTCGGTATTTAATATTACCAATTTCAACTGATGGCCTTTAGCCTGAACCATTTGCATCAGTTTGTCTTTGAAGTAATTGGTATTGGCAAAAAACAATGGTGCATCAAAGCGCATCACTAAAATGTCTGGTCTTTGTTCCACCTGGGGAAATCGCTCAATATTTCTGTAATAATTGGTATTTGGCACTTTGCCTAAGGAAGCGATATGAGGGTAGGCACTACCATAAATAACCATTGCCAAGGACAGCACAACTCCGACCATTATTCCTTGTTCAATGCCCAAACCTAAAGTAGTGAGAAATGTGATCAACAGCATGTAAAAATCGGTGCGATCGGTGCTCCATAAATTTATTGCCTCTTTGAAATCGATCAGTCCAAATACAGCTACCATGATCACCGATGCCAAAATGGCCTGGGGTAAATAGTAAAATAAGGGAGTCAGGAACAGCAATGTCATTATTATCAGTGCAGCGCTGATAATGGAAGCCAAACCTGTATTGGCTCCTGCCTGATCGTTTACAGCAGTTCGAGAGAATCCACCAACAGTCGGAAACGACTTGAAGAATGAGCCAATTATATTAGCCATTCCCAAACCAATCAACTCTTGATTAGCATCCACCTGATAGTCTTTATGTTTGGACTGGATAGCTTTAGCTACTGCAATAGACTCCATGAATCCCACCAATGCAATAGTCAACGCAATAGGCACCAGTGAAGAAACAGCCTCTTGATCAATGGTGGGAACGGAAAAACCTGGAAGCCCTTCTGGTACTTCTTGTACAATCTTAACGCCCATTTGATGGAGCTTTAACAGGTACACTGCGGCTATACCAAACACCACCGCCACCAATGGGCCTGGAATAGACTTTAGGAATTTTTTTAACAAGATAATGACCAATATTCCAGTAAGTCCAATGGCCAATGTTGGCAGGTTAATAAACTCAATACTGCTGAAAGCATCAATCAAAATTTTATGCACATAACTACTGCGTGGTATATCGATACCCAATAGGTGCTTTAATTGGCTCAGGCCAATAATCAGTGCTGCTGCGGAGGTAAACCCACTGATTACAGGATGGGACAAAAAATTTACAATAAACCCCAGGCGAAACAGCCCCAACAATAATTGAATGGATCCCACCATTAAAGCAAGCAGAATAGCCAGTCTTACAAACTGATCGCTGCCAGGCTCAGCCAGATGACCTACTCCGGTGGCTATCAGTAAAGCGATCATAGCTACCGGTCCTACTGCCAGTTGTCGTGAAGTACCAAAAATGGCGTACATGATCAATGGTACAGTGGAAGCATATAAACCATAAATCGGTGGCAGGCCGGCCAACATAGCATAAGCCATTCCTTGAGGGATCAGCATTACCCCTACCGTTAACCCAGCTGATAAATCTCCTCTAAAATTGCCGGGTTGGTAGTTTGGTAACCACTCTAGTATGGGTAAAAATCGCTTCAATATAAATTATTAGCCTGTTATGGATGGCAAATATAGGTATTTATATGAATAAATGTTCATATATTCATATAGTTAATTTGGGATATTATCAAAGTCCTATTTATTATTGTATCAAAAATTAACCTTATAATAACTAATTTATCCTCTAAATTCAATCTCTAAATCACCAGACATGGATAGAAGAAAATTTATACAAAGTTCTGCTTTATCAGCATTGTCAATACGGCCCACTCTGGAGTCACTGCAAAATGTGTCGGTAAAAGATAAAGAAGTGAAAATACTTAATCCGTTGGGACGGGTACCTGTAAGTATGATCATTGACGATTCCACCGCTCTGGTAAATTTGGCATATTATGGTATTCCTCAGTTTGCCGAAGTATTTCCCAAAAACTATCTTCAGGACTGGCGGAAGCTACCAAGAGAAATCCCGGATTCGTTCGTGATGGAATTTATTGAGTGGTGTGATGCTCATGGAGTAAAAGGCAAGTACAGTATGGTGCCCTATCCGGCATGCACAGGATGGCTCCATAGGTTTATACCTGGCTGGTCCAAAGAAGAGTTGAAAAATAGTCTTGATCTGGTTCGGAACGAGGTTACCAGAAACTGGGATATTCATCCTGAAATGATCAGTCATACCCGGGTAATCGATGTAAAAACCGGACTGCCCTTTGCCGAAGCTACTCCTGATTTTATGGAAAACTGGGAATGGAGCCAAGATAAGAGCGCCGATGAATTAACAGAATATCTGGCCTTTGCATTGAGCATATTAAAAGAAGCAGGGTTTTATTGTGATGGTGTAACTACCCCAGGTGGATTCGGCAGCAGAAACATGTCGAATTTGGCCGCTGCCACCATGGAAGCAGTAAATGAAACTTATAACACGGGCGTCAGTCATTTTTTCAGAAATGTAATTACGGACAAAGAGAAGAGTGTAGCCCCGGTAGTAATGCAACATAAAAACCTTCAATCTGAAAATCCATCTTGCTCTGTGCATATAATTGGCTGTACTTCAGATTGGTTTGGTGGTTGGGACGGCCTCACCCCGGGGGATACGGAAAAATTCATCACTAAGGATCTTCAGTCCGGAAGGATGGTTGAAGTTATCGATAGTGGGGAGCCAGCTTTATTGGTTTGTCACTGGCCCGGGATTTACTATAATGGTGACAGGTTGGGATTCAATATTTTTAAAACTGTAGTTGATCGTCTGGAGCAAAAATATGGTGACTCGATTTATTGGATGAAATTAAGTGAAATAGCCCAGTATTGGGCAGCTAAGGAATTTGTTTCCTTCGAAAAATCAACCAGGGGTTTGGTAATCAACGCACCATTTGCAGCAAAGGATTTTACCTTTACCATAGAAAAACGCTTTCGAAACCCAGTACTCTATAATGGAAATTCAATAACTGAACTAGCAGCTGTTACGGTCATTAAAAGTAACAGCTTCTTAAGGAAAAAGGGACAAACCGTATTTTGTCTGGATCTACCTAATGGCAGATCTGAACTGATGGAAGGTTAGTATTAGTTGAGCATCCAGGATTAATAAAAGGAATAATGAATTATCTTTGGTCTAAGGGACTAAATTAGTATTATAGGTTGAACTTTGCGTAAAGATATGAAGCAGATAATTGTACCCACTGACTTTTCTGATGGCGCCTGGAATGCGTTGTTGTATGCCGCAGACATAGGAGAAGTGTTAGGGGTTCGAAAAATCCTGGTATTGAATTCCTATCTGGCTCACCATGCCGGTGCGACCGCCTTGGGTTCTATTGACAGGGTCATGCTGCGAGACTCGAAAGAAGGGATGGATAGATGGGTGGAAAAAATTAAAGAAGCTGGCATATCAGCACGATTTAATTTTCACAAAAAGTCCATTCATTCTGGACTGGTGGAGGCTATTAATTCCCAAATCCGCGACTACAACAATAAGTTAGTAGTTATGGGATCGCATGGCGAAACTGGTAGTGTGGAGAGAATATTTGGCAGTAACGCGTCCAATGTAGCATTGCATGCAAACTGTCCGGTAATTATCATCCCCCCGGAGGCCCGTTATTCTAATTGTAAAAATGTAGTCCTTGGCTCCGATTATGACCATATCGACAAAAGAAATCTACAAATAATGCGGTCACTATGTAGAATTGATCCTACCACCAAATTACAAATTGTACACGTACAGCACCAGGATGAAGCACCTTCCATTAAAGCTTCCATGGGTTTGGATCAAGATGATATTCCGCATAGTATAAAAGTGATTTCTGGCGATGACGTGAGCGAAGCGCTGGACGAATATGTTTCTAATTCTGATACGGATTTACTGGTGCTAATAAAAAAAGACTCTGGTTTTTTTGATAAATTCTTCCATCGTAGTATTACTAAAAAACTGACCTTGCTGGGCCATACTCCCTTGTTAGTTCTTAAAAGGATCGATTGAAAAACCATCCGAAATTGGCAAGTCGTAATACTCGTAATTGGTAACTCCACCGGACGTGCAAATAACCTGCAAAGCTGCCATCGCTTCTGGCGATGGAAGTTTTATAATTGATGACATCCAAGTCCAGCAGCCTGTTGGTTTTGAGGTATTGATCCAAGTAAAAGCTGCTAGTCTTTGCCATACCGATTATGATTCGCTTAATTGGGGAGATCCGATCATCATGGGACATGAAGGCTCGGGGTTAGTGGCAGCAATTGGTGATCAGGTACAAAGTGTTTCTGTTGGTGATCCGGTAATACTAAATTGGGCCACTTCCTGCGGAAGCTGTTTCCAATGTAAGGCTGGAAACAAGCATATCTGTGAAAGTAATTCTCCGGTGGTTGCAGGCGCCAATGGTTATACCCCCGGCCATGCCCGGCTTGAAGGTTCGACCTGGAACAACCGAAGCATCCGAAGATCTTTTAACATTGGGACACTGTCTGAGTATACTTTGGTACAGGAGTCAGCGGTAGTTAAGAATCTACTGCCCAATATGTCATTTCCTGCAGCCAGTATTATTAGCTGTGGAGTAATGACGGGATATGGTTCCGTGGTGAAGGTGGCAAAGGTAGCGCCAAAATCATCAGTAGTAGTATTAGGTACCGGCGGGGTTGGCTTGAACGTAATCCAGGGAGCCAGAGTTTCCGGAGCTTCAAAAATAATTGCCATAGACATACATAAGGAACGCCTTAGAATGGCTGTAGAATTCGGCGCAACCCATACCATCCTCGCCAAAAAATCAGATAGAGGGTTACTCAACGCATCTGAACAGGTGAAAGCGCTCACTGACGGCAGAGGCTCAGACTATGCCTTTGAATGTACTGCCCTACCGGAACTGGGAGCAGCTCCTCTGGCCATGATAAGAAATGCCGGCACTGCGGTACAGGTCAGTGGCATAGAGCAGGAGATTGTCATAGACATGCAACTTTTTGAGTGGGACAAAGTGTACATCAATCCACTTTATGGAAAATGTGATCCACAGGTGGATTTCCCAAAGATCGTATCACTTTACCAAAAAGGCGAACTAAAGCTCGATGAAATGATCACACGAACTTACCCATTGGATCAACTACAGCAGGCCTTCGATGATATGCTAACTGGCAAAAACGCTAAGGGTGTGATTGTTTTTTAATTAACCAATCCATGTTCAGAACCATTGAAGTTTCCGATCCACAGTTTGAAAGTGATAACCTTCGATTTGTCACTGTGAAGACTGCTAACTTGAAAGGACGAGGTGACATTTGTCTTTTTATTCCTCCTGGCCCTGAAAATCAGGAATTTCCATTAGTCATTTTGTTACACGGGGTGTATGGGAGCTCCTGGGCCTGGGCGCTAAAGGCAGGCGTGCACAAGACTGCTGGGAAGATGATTGAAAATGGAACCATCAACCCAATGGCAATTGCCATGCCTTCCGATGGTCTCTGGGGCGACGGATCCGGCTATCTTCCTCATCACAATCTTGATTTCGAAAAATGGATCGTTGAAGACGTGCCCATGGCAGTTTCAGAAGTCGTTCCTAACATAACCAGCAACTCGCCATTATTCATATCAGGTCTGTCAATGGGTGGTTTCGGGGCCCTGTGTTTAGGAATTAAATACCAACCACGATTCGCTGGCATATCCACACACTCGGCAATTACTGAGCTAACCCAAATGAAACTATTTGTTGAAGAACCATTGGATGCCTACCGACAAAAGGAAGCTACAGAAGAATCGGTCTGGGGGATTATCCAATCAAGCAATGGACAAGTGCCACCCTTGCGATTCGATTGCGGTACCGACGATTTGCTCATCGAACACAACCGGAAGCTACATAATCAACTAAAGGAAGCAGGAATTGATCATCAATACCAGGAATTCCCCGGGGGACATGAATGGCCCTACTGGCAGGAACATGTGGCGGAATCGCTGTTATTTTTTAATGGGATCTTGTGATCCTAAACAGCTGTTCGTAGCTTGGAGCTACTGAAGCATCTACAAGCACTACTACCATCGATTGTCTTACTGGTAGTCCCGATTTTAATTGTTAATTCTTAATCTTAACAGTTTGCACCCAATGCCTGGGCTTGACCCCTGTGAAATGTTGGATCTGATGACGGCAGCTGAAACCGTTGGCTACGATAGTATGTGAATCTTTTAGCTGATTGACCGCCGGAAACAACACCTCCTCTCCTATTTTCCTGGAGATATCATAATGTTCTTGCTCGTAACCAAACGACCCGGCCATGCCACAGCATCCGGAAGGGATTTCCTGACAATGAACGGAAGTGTGCCGGTATATGCTTTTTAAAGCTGTGGATCCATATAAAGCCTTTTGGTGACAATGTCCATGGATCGCCACAGCTTCCGGAATTGATTCCAGCTCAATCTTGAGTCTGCCGGATTCCATCTCTTCTGACAGAAAGACATCAATCATTTTCACTCCGTTTTTTAATGAATCTCCAAGTCCACAATCATCAATGAGGTCTGGCAAGTCATCATTTAGTGCTGATGCACAACTGGGCTCGCAAACCACTACTGTATAACCCCTATCCAGCCACTGTTTTAGTCCAAGAGCAGTTTTAGTGCCCTCCTTTTTAGCTTCACGTAAGAAGCCATGCGATATTTTTGGTCGTTGGCAGCAACCCACATGGCCTAAAATTACCTCATACCCGCAGGCTTCCAGCAACTCCGTTGCCGCCATACCAATTTCTGGTTCATGAAAGTTCAAATAGGTATCTGCAAACAATACTACCTTAGATGAAGACTTCTTGCCAATTCTCCTTTGCTCAAACCATTGGTAAAAGGGTTCTTTGGTATATAACGGTAAAACTCTACGTTTGTCGAATCCTACGAACAACTCAAGAAGGTACCGGAAGAGACCGGTCTTTTGCACTAGGTTGACTATACCCGCTTTCCAGCCGGCCATATGTGCCGCAGTCTTAGTTGAGTCCCGGATCATCCGGTCGCTGAGGGTAGTCCCATGCTGGTCAAAATATTTCTGACTGACATCACTTTTCATCTTAGCCATATCCACATTACTGGGGCATTCTGACTTGCAGGCTTTGCATGAGAGACAAAGATCCATTACCTCACGCAGTCGCTTACTGGTAATCCCATCATGGTCCATTTGGCCTGACATTGCCAAACGAAGTGCGTTGGCCCTTCCCCTGGTAGAGTGCTCCTCTTCTCTGGTGGCCTTAAAACTGGGGCACATAGTTCCTCCAAGAATTTTTCGACACTCCCCTACGCCGGTACACATATGAACGGACTCCGCGAAACTTCCCTCTTGATGGTATTTAAACTCCGTGTTTATGGTCTGGTCCGTATAGTTTACTCCGTATCTAAGATTTTCCTCAATTTGTTGTGCCTCAACAATTTTTCCGGGATTCATAAGATTCTGAGGGTCAAACAACTGCTTAACATCCAGAAAGGCCTGATACAACTGTTCTCCAAAAAATTTGCGATTAAATGAGCTCCTGACCAACCCGTCTCCATGCTCTCCACTCCAGGACCCGCCAAATTTTCTAACCAACTCAAAAGTATCTTTCGATATGTTCTTTAATCTTTCAATGTCTTCAGCTTCCCTCAAATCCAATATTGGCCTGACATGAATTACCCCTACGCTTGCATGTGCATACATAGCAGCATTTGTACCATGTTTTTTACAAACCTTTAAAACCTGGTAAATGTACTCGGGTAAATGATGTGCAGGAATAGCTGCATCCTCAATAAATGCAAGGGGTTTCTTCTTGCCTTTTATGCCAAGCATCAATCCCAAGCCTTTCTTTCGTATCACCCAAACATCATCATAGTCAGGTCCCTCCGGAAACAATGGATAGGCATAGCCGACATTCCTGGCCTTTTGGTCGGCAATCATGGCTTCAGCCCGACCTAAAGCATCCTGTTTGGTTTCTCCGTAAAACTCCACGATCAGTACCGCTGCAGGATCTCCTTCGATGAAATGACTGTGGCGTCTGGTAGTCAGGTTCTCGCGACTTAATCCTACCACCATGCTATCCAGGATCTCCACCGCAGATGGCCTAAACTGCAGCATGGGCTGTACTGCCTGGATAGCCTCTAATAGTTCAGCGTAATGGACCACACAAACACACTTGTATTTCGGTAAAGGTTCCAGATTTAATTTTACCTCCAGAATAATCCCTAATGTACCCTCGCTCCCGCAAATAACTTTGCTGAGGTTCCATGCTTCATCCCCTACAAATTCATCCAGGTTGTAGCCTCCAACCCTTCGCATTACTTTGGGAAAACCTGAAGCTATTTCTTCGCGATTGGACCGGATAATTTTTCTAAAACCCTTATAGACTTCGGCTTCCCTGCCACCATTGTCAATCACTGTATGGTAATCCTCCTGACTTTTAGCAGACAGGTCCATCACGGTACCATCAGCCAATAGCACTTTGGCCTCAAGTAAATGATCCACTGTTTTGCCGTATAGTATACTTTTGGTTCCCGAACTGTTGTTCCCAACCATTCCGCCTATATTGGCACGACTGCTGGTGGCGGGATCTGGCGCAAAATGTAAACCATGTGTAACAAGCACGGCGTTTAGGTCGTCGCGGGCCAGGCCCGGTTGAACCTTTACCCACCTTTGATTCGGGTCTACTTCCAGCACTTTATTCATATACTTGGAAAAGTCCAGTACCATGGAAGCACCCACTGCCTGACCTGCCAGGCTAGTGCCCGCACCTCGCGGCAATATGGTTACATTTTCATCGACGGCAATAGCTACCGCTTGCTTTACGTCTTGCTGATGCTTAGGAAAAACCACCACCTTTGGTAAAATCTGATAGATGCTGGCATCGGTGGCATACAAACCCAGGGTGTAGCTATCATCGAGTACCTCACCATCCAGTTTAGATCGTAACCTTTTAGTAAGTGCAACAACCCCAGATTTTGTACTATATGCTACCACTTAAACAATAATTAATGAAACCTTAAGTTTATTAGATTAATACATTTCGGTAAGTATCAGGTGTTTAACAAAAAAATAATGCAAGCTAATAATTAAAGCTAGCCCAATGATAATCACCCACTCTCCATGCACCACCGCGCTCACCGGACAGTTGCGTAATCAGGGAGCTGGTGTGTTGCTGTTGGTTGTTTTCGTAAACCCGTAAGGTTGTCCTGTAGCTGGTTACAAATACGTCACCTTTTACTTCGGTATAAAGAAACTGGGTCTCCCCAAAGGACAATGAAATGTTATTTGTGGCAAGCAGTTGATCGAGAAACTCCTCAAAACTACTATTATTCTTTCTCCGTACTGATGGAATGTTTTCTGTATTGATCCTTATAGCACTGGTTGTATACTTTGGAAGGAAGTATTTCAAGAGATCATTAGTATTATTAGTCTTAAACATAGAAGCCCATCCCCGGTGCAGGTTCTGCACCAATGCTTCAATGGCTTCTTCATCGGCTTTGCTGGCGTTGTAAACTGGGGCCTCTCCTCTTAACTCATGTACTTCTTGTGCCAGGTCATGTACCACGGTTTGCAAACTGTCGGCACGCTCCACCGCCGAACGTGTTTCCATCAGCTGCTGCTCATAACTTATACTTAATTGACTGTTCTCTGCGGTCAAAACATCATATTGTTCGTTATCCTGACTACATCCAAATATCATCATACCTGACATCAATAATGTCAAAGATGATCGTCTGATCTTTAATTTCATTGTTGTTGAATTTTTTGGTGATTGCATGATACTTAATTAGATTGAAACTACAAAAATTAGCATGGGCATGAAATCTAAGAATAAACTAAAGCGAAGACAATTTATTAAGGCAGTTGCCGCTACCACCGCCACCATTACCATAGTACCCAGTCATGTTATTGCCGGAACGGGCCATGTGCCTCCATCAGACAAAATCAACATCGCCAACATTGGCTGTGGAACCCAAGGATTACGTGAAATGGGCTCACTGCTCACAAACGATCAGATAAAACTGGTAGCAGTTTGCGACTGCAACAAATATACTACCAACTATATCGACTGGTCACCCCACGGAATCCGTGACGGGATTCGTAAGGTACTGGGCGATGATTCCTGGTGGCAAGGTGTCAAAGGTATTCCTGGTGGCCGGGATGTGGGTAAAGAGTATGTCGAAAAATACTACGCAAAGAATACATCATCAGGTAAATACAAAGGCTGCACCTCATATGAAGATTTTAGGGAACTTTTTGACCAAGAAAAAGACATTGATGCAATAAAGATCATGACGCCAGACCACCTCCATGCGCCAATTGCTATGGCAGCCATGGACAAGGGCATCAATGTACTAACTCATAAACCTATTGCCAACCGAATGTCAGAAGGCCGGTTGAGCATTGACAAAGCCAGGGAAACCGGAGTAATCACACACTTGTTAGCCTGGAGTAAACGGCCTGAATATGATCTAATCCTATCGTGGATCAAAGATGGCGTTATAGGAGATTTGAAAGAGATCCATAACTGGTCATACCGGCCAGTTTGGCAGCAATGGACCAAACGCCCGCAGGACACTCCGCCAATTCCGGATGGTTTTAACTGGGACCTGTGGCTTGGATCTATACCAGACATGCCTTATCATCAAAACTATACAAATAATGTATTCCGGGGATGGTATGACTTTGGAGGAGGAAGCATTGCAGATATGGGTCATTACAGTCTGTTCCCATTATTTGAAGCCTTTGGGATAGAACGACCGCCAATAAGCGCCAGGGCTTTTGGAACAACCACCCGAGAAGCTATCGACAATGTCTATAAATGGGTAAAGAATGACGTGGCCTTCCCTCAAAGCTGCCTGATTCGGTTGAAATTTCCTGAACAGCAAAGCCTTCCTGCTTTTGATCTTTGCTGGTACGACGGAGGAATGAAACCATTCCCACCAGAGGAATTGCAAGAGGATAACCGGGACATTCCAAATGAGGGGATGATGTTTGTGGGTGATCAGGGAAAAATATTGGCAGGGTTCCGTGGTGAGCAACCTGAAATCATTCCTAAGTCAAAAATGGATAGTTACAGTAACACCAAAAGCCTTGATGAAGAAAACATTGATCGATTTAGAGATCAAACCTGGATAGAGGCAATTTTGAATAACCAACAATCTCCAGGTAGTTTCATCAGAGCCGAAACAGTAACTGAGACCATTAACCTGGCGGCTGTTGCATTGCGTGCCGGTAAACGTGTGGACTATGATTCTAAAAATATAAAAATAACCAATGATGAAGAAGCAAATAAATACCTCACCAGAGAATATAGGCAAGGCTGGGAACTTAGCTAATGTAACACCAGCATACCGTCAAAGTAGAAGGAATTTTATGCAAAAATCTGCTTTGCTCACAGGTGCTGCAATTATGCCCGCCACTCTGGCAAGTTTTAGTAATACAAAAATCACCTCCATAATGAAAAAAGATGACATATCCCTGGCACAATGGGCTTTGGTTGACGAGATCAAGGCTGGAAAATGGAAAAATCTTGATTTTCCTGCCATTGCCAGGGAAGTTTTTGATCTGAACGGTATTGAATTCGTCAATACCTTGTTTGAAGTGCCCCATGTCAATTATCTCAACCAACTCAAGCAAAACGCGGATGATCACGGAGTAGAGATGATTCTTATCATGGTTGATGCAGAAGGTGACGGGGCTGAACCAACTCTTGAATTGAGAAAACAATTCGCAGTAAACCACCGTAAATGGATAGATATTGCCCATTACCTGGGGTGTCAGGCCGTCAGGACCAACTGCAGGGCCCCCAAAGATGCGGATAAAAAAGAAGCCTTGAAATGGGCAACCGAATCCTACCATATGCTGTTGGAATATGCTAAACCTGCAGGAATTAAGGTGTGTATAGAAAACCATGGCGGCGTGAGCAACGATCCGGATTGGATGTTGGACCTGATCAAAAAGGTGGATGACCCGAATTTCGGTACTTATCCGGACTGGCGATCACCCAGTGATGAATTTGACAATATTGGTTATCTCAAGAAAACCATACCCTATGCGTTTGGTCAGTCTTACAGAAACCAGCCCACAGAAGAACAATCAGCTGAAATGATTAAAATTAGTCAGGATGCGGGGTATAAGGGTTGGTATGGGATAGAGTCGACCGGAAGAGAAGCGATTCATCAGGGGATTAAAATTCTTAAGAAATACCTTTGAAGTTATGAGTCATAAATTATAAGTTATAAGTTATTAGTTAAGTGATGAATTATAAGTTATTAGTTGTGAGTTTTTTATTTGTTGTGGTTGCCTATGATCTGGCAGATGCACAGGAAGTTAAAAAGATAAGCAATGAAGAGTTGGTAGCGCTTATGAAGCAACCGGACTTGCAGTTGATTGATGTTCGCACTCCGGAAGAAGTTTCATTTGGCATCATTGAGGGAGCGCAACATATTGATTATTACGATCCTGAGTTTGCATCTAAAATGAAGAGATTAAATAAAGACAAACCGGTAGTAGTCTATTGCGCAGCCGGAGGCAGGAGCGCCCAAACCGGCGAAGTTTTGAAAAATTTAGGATTTAATGACGTCTATGACCTCACCGGAGGATTTCGTCATTGGCAGGAAGACGGGCATGTTATAGAAAAATTGAAGTGATTTTGGCCTTGCATGCCAATGGACTTAAAAATCAACACTACCCCCTTAATGCTCCGGAAAAATCTCGGGGTCTTGGGCATCTCGTTGCCCTTTATACTTTGGTTTGGTAACAAATTTGAACTGCAACCCTCAATAAGCCACTTTTACTATACCGGTATGAGCGTTGTTTTTACCGGTATACTTTTTGCTTTCGGGCTATTTCTTTTCTCCTACCGCGGCTACGATAAGGAAGAAGGTGAGGTGATCAGCGATAATTGGGCTACTAATTTAGCAGGAGTACTGGCAATACTTACCGCTTTGATTCCCACAACCTGTGTGGGGCAGGGATGCACTGCTCCTAATGGGCATAACAACGAAATATTGGGGATGATTCATGCAATCTTTGCCGGTGGTTTCTTTATAATAATGGGTTGGATGTCACTATACAAATTTACCAAAGGAGATACCTCAGATCCCGTAAAGAAAAAACGAAACCGATTATACCGCCTCTGTGGTACAATAGTTTGGACAATAATAGCTGTTTTGGCAATTGGTATGTTGTTGCAACTGGAATTAACGGGGTTCGATGTATTTATTGGGGAAACTATGGTGCTGGTTTCCTTTGGTATTGCATGGCTAGTGAAGAGCAAAGCGCTAGAGAAAATTGGCTTCTAGGGTGATTGGGGATTTAATACCTCCCCTGCCTCAATAGCCCCTTCAATATCAATCCAATAGTTTAAGGTATTTGTATTACCGCAGATCAAATAAACCTTATATCCCCCCTTTTTTGTACCCGATTGCTTGATCCGTTTCACTTCTATGAATTGACCGGTCCAAGTGGCCGGGAGTGTATAGTTATCATCCCTTCCAGCGGAATTTTTCAGGATATATTGGAAGCTTTTATCAGTATATGATCCGGATCCCAGGTAAACGCGCATGCCCACTTTATACTCGATACCGTTGGAAGCCGGATAATTAATGAGCTTTATGTTTTGACCAATCCCAGTCATTGAAAGGAAAATGAAACAGTAAAGTATATAATTCTTAGATATCCAGATCATCTTATACCACCAAAGGCCTAAAATTAGATAAAAAGATAATCAAGGCCTGTCAACTTACTTACATGGTTGACTACCTAAAAGACACAATAGACAATTCCTTACCCACATCATCGCATAATTCAGATAAGGTTTTTTCCGTTAGCACCTGGCGAATCTTTTCTTTTACTACTTTAAATTCAAAATGAATGGGGCATGGAGTTTTATCCGAACACTTTTTTAAACCTATCCCACATCGGTCAAAAATATCCAGTCCGTCAATTAATTCTACAACCTTTATTAGTCTGAGTCGATCAGGAGATGCATTAAGTATAAACCCTCCATTCGGGCCTTTTATTGAGTTAAGAATTTTACCTTTCACCAACTGCTGAAGTATTTTACTTAGGAAATGAAGGGGGATCTTCTGTGAATCTGATATCTGTTTTAATCCGACTGCTTTACCATTCTTGGAATGGAGTGTTATATACAAAATACTTTGTAATGCGTATTCACAGGATCTGGAGAACATAAGGTTAATTGGTTCGTGCGCACATAAATTTAAGCAAATTGAACCAATGTACTAAGATTTGATGAAAGGAATCTTAATGATTATCAGGCCGCTTGTTTGGAGGCGATGGACACCGATTTCTGTTTGGCAAGTTTAATGATTTTCAACTTATCCAAGAGCAACATAATATAGTAAGTAGGATCTATTTCATGCCAACGGATTCCCCCAAAATTGGCCCGGGAAGCATACTTATGATGGTTATTATGGTAACTTTCTCCCATCATCAGGAAATCAAAGGGCAGAAAATTACGGGAAGTATCTCCTACATCGAAATTGCGGTAACCATATATATGAGCAAACCAATTGATGATGGCCCCGTGTATAGGTGCAAGTATAAAATGTATCGGCAGCAACAACCAAAGCCACCATACCGTAGCAAACTGCAAGTAAAATAAAACATAAACTGCGCCCCAACCGATGCGAGAGACCCAGGAGCGGGCAAATCGATCAAATGTTGTCCATTCAGGTATATTTTTGGTAAATCTGGGGTCTATATTAATTGTTTTGTTGGTAATTTCAGTATAAGTGGTTTTGGTCTTCCACATCATTTTAAAGATATTATCATCGTATTTGGGCGAATGTGGGTCCTGTGGAGTATCAGCAAAAGCATGGTGCATGCGATGCAAAATACCATAGCCATAGGCACTGAGATAGTTGCTGCCCTGGAAGATCCAGGTCAGCACAAATACTACTTTTTCCATACCCTTTGACATAGTAAAAGCCCCATGTGCAGCATACCGGTGCAAGAAAAAAGTTTGAAAAAATAGTGACAGGTACCAATGGGCCACAAAAAAGATCAGAATAGCTATCATGAAATAAGTTCTCCGTTTAAAATTGCTCTAAGAGCTCAGTTTTGATCCCTTAATATGATAGACCCTGTTACCAGTGATTTGTGACAAAATTCTGGACTTTTTTTATATGGATGGCTTAAGTTTAGCGGCTATCTCAACTTTCAGTACATTAAGGAAGTCTGCGGGAACACCAGAGGCACAGGCCTCGGTGAAATTGTTGAGAAAATTTGCTGGAAAGATTATTTCGTTCTTCAGGTCTTTGGTTTTCTGGCTTAACTTCTCCTTGGCACGGCAAAAGATCTGCCGACAATTGTCCTTCTTTTTGTCAAACAGTACTTGCAAATCATCATATTCGAAATCAAATACTTCTCTTAATATGAAGATGGCCTTTTCCAAGGGTTCTAATTTTTTGTGCAACACGTTCAGGGCTGCAGCAATTTCACTGTCCAGGTCAAATTTGCTTAGGTCAAAATCAATATACTTATCAATCACCTCACCCAGATTAAAATTTTCAAGATACTCCTCCTTTCTCTTTTTCAAGGAATTTAGATGGTCGATGCAATTATTAGTTACCGCTTTAGTCAGATAAGCTTTTACATTCTTAACTTTATTCTGATCAATAGAAAGCCATCTCAGGTAGGTATCCTGAACAATATCTTCTGCATCTGCCATGGAACCCACCATTTTCAGCGCAATGTGAGATAGTAGGGGATGATAGGAGGTTATGGTTTGTGATGGGATCACTAGTACCACAAAGATAAGCTTATTTTTGTAATTTAACTTGAGTTTTAAGCAGAAAACCAATGAATGCTACATCGAAATACCATAAATATTTTTATAAATCATTTTCTCTTATTATATGTTTGCTTACCGCAATCAACATTTCCAGAGCAGAAAACCCGATAAACAACGTTAATGTTATAGACTGCTGGCACTATAGTGAAACTTTTGGCGAAGTCCGTAATTTCCGGATTATTTTACCCCCAACCTATGGCGAAAACACCGCCAAAAGATTCCCGGTTATTTATTATTATCACGGATGGTCGCAACGCTACTTTGGCAGTACCAGAAGATCTGAATACCCGGACGAAGACAGTCTTAATATGAGTAACATTATTTCATTTGTTGCAAACCATGAGGTAATTGTTGTTCGACCTGACGGGTACGACCGGAGAGCCAACGAAGCATATGATTTAAGACCATACAACATTGGTTCAGATAATGCAACCCACAGACAATTTCCCGTTTATTTCCCGGAACTGGTTGATCACGTAGATAAGAACTTTCGTACTATTCCCGATAGAGAACACCGGGCCATATCAGGACTTTCCATGGGCGGATTTATGACCTGGTGGATAGCTGGGAAATATCCCCATATGGTTTGCGCAGCAGGTAATTTCTGTGGATCCCCGGAATTCATGAATGGCCCGGTAGATTTTCCTGTTGAATACAGGCATATTGATATGTTTAATAATTATGATGGGGTAAATGTGCGACTTCACTATGGTGATCAAGATTTCATCAGATATTATCACCAGGATGTGAATCGCGTGTGGGAGAGCGTAACTGACAATTATGAATATAAAATATATCCTGGAGTGCATCTGTCACTTGGCCTTCATGATATGTTTGATTTTATTATGAATACTTTCGAAAACCCTCCGAAGAAACCGGCAATTTGGAATCATATTGATGTTTATCCAAAATTCAATATTTGGGGATATGAGGTGATTTCAGATAGGAATACTCCGGGATTCACTGTGTTGGAAAATGTAGATAAACATGGTTTCAAGTGTTCCATTAGGGAATTTCTTCCGGATGGAAGCCTGATGACATTTGTAAAGGTTTCAATACTAACACCACCTAGATATAAAAGCAATCAACAATACGTGGTTACGGATTTTCAACTCGATCGTCAAAGAGTACTTCAGAAAACCTTATGGAGCGATCATGAAGGACGGCTAAAAATTGAAATTGACGGAGGGTTGCATGAGATTGGCATTAACAGTCCAAAGGAAAAACATCCAACTATCAGTGTGGCTTTTTTTGAAATTGAAAGTAACGGGAAGGCATCTACAAGACAAAAAACAAGACTTTCAGTTTCACTGTTAAACAAAGGGCTAGCTCCCGCCACGGGGATAAAAGCATTCATAAAAAACTCAAATAGTGACATGGTTCATATTTTTGACCATGAAGTGCAGTTCGGTGACATTGAAGTTAATCAAATAACCGACGGACTATCAAAGTTTAGTTTTACAGTAATTCTTGATTCAATAGAACTGATGAAGTTAAGCCTAATGATCACCGACAATAAATCCAATACATGGTCTGAATTAATACTTGTTCCAGTCACCAACAATTCTTCTTTAGATGATGAATTTGTGGTGGCAGATGGTAAAGAAATACTAATCTTTGAGCATGCTGACGATACCACCACCGTAGTTGTGGGACAAGGAAATGGAGATGGTGTGGTGAATCCAGGTGAACATATTGTGGTCCTGTTTAAAGATGGCAGGGCATTCAGGCGCGCAGAACTATCCACTTCGGATAAATTCGTTAATCCTTTTGGAATAAATATCAGGAAATCAGATAATTGGGGATCATATGATCATGTTGGCGCTTCCGCAAAATATTCTGTCCCTGTGATTTCCTCCAATACTCCGGAGAACCACGAAATTGAATTCTATTATAAATTGCAGCTTCCAAAAGAGCGGCCTGAACATTTTTTTAAATACGGGAAGTTAAAAGTAACCGTGACAGGAAAGGATGATACTGCTCCAACTGTGTCCTGGTTTAACATAAACGGGGATAATACCATACAATCAAGGCTTTTCGACGGCTCAGAAATCACCAAAGTTATTGCGAGATTTACTTCTGTAAAATATCCTGGAGACAATTTTGAAATATTGCTAACCGATGACGGCAAGAACGGAGACAGAATTGATAAAGATCTGGTGTTCAGCAAAAAGGTAACCCGGAGTAAGTTTAACTTGTATTCAGTAGAAATTGAAGCTATGGACATTCATGGAAATAAAAGCACACAATCGTGCGAGGGTATTTTCGAATTACAATAAGCCACAAATTTTATCCAATTCTCCTTGGGTCAATCACTCATTAACTCATTCCATCTCCCATTCATCTGTCCTAAATGAAGATGCTGGCAAACCCTCTGTATTATAAAGTTCGCCGATTACAAAATCTTCAAATGCATAGCGTACGGCCGCTGGCCTTTCCACTGATGGCGAAAATAGGGTAATACCGTCTCTGGTAATAAAGGCTTTGGCCGGATAGAAACGTTCGTTTTCCCCGGCAACTTTAAAATTGACCAGCTCCTTGCCAAAGGTAGTTAATCCATGTTCCGCATGGTCAAAGGTGAGCTTTACCACACTTCCTTCAACCGCCATTTCCTTTAGGGTTGGACCTGAATATTCAAATCCTGCCATTTTATATGTTTTTGCAAGCGCCAGAAAAGCCAGCCGCTCACCGGCCGCCTTTTTGTCTCCCGGATGAATGTTGTTTTTTTCACCAACATCCATCAAACAGGCCATGCCAATGTCGGGAATTGACGTTGAAGCTTTTAATTGGGCTTCGCGGAGGAATGCTGAATTTAATCCAATTCTACTTCCATAATCGTAGGGAGCAATCTGGCAGTAATAAAATGAAAAATCACCTATACCCCATTCACTTCGCCAATTTTCGATTAACCCTGGCATTAATTGCTCATATTCCTTAGGCTCGTTTCGGTTCGATTCACCCTGATACCACAACCCTCCTTTGATTGCATAACCTACCATGGGTGCAATCATGGCATTGAAAAGCACGGTTGGTGTTTGTTGGTTGTAATCCTCATTTTGGTTTTTGTCAGGTAAATTTACCCAGTCAAAGTTTTTTATCCCGCTTTCGCTTATCCATGGTTCTATGCGTGTACCACCCCAACTCGAACAAACCAAGCCTACGGGAACATCCAATGCTTGCTGGATCATTCTTCCAAAGAAATAGGCGGTGGCACTAAAATTACCAACACTTTCAGGGTTACATTCCATCCACTTTCCCGAAAAATCATCCAAACGTTCCAGGCTTTTATCCTTTTCAATGGTAATCAGCCGTATGGAATTATTAGTTGAGGTTGCAATTGCCTGGTTAGACCCTAAAATTGGTTGGTTGAAATAACCACTCATGGGCATCCACATATTCGATTGGCCAGAGCAAACCCAGACTTCACCAATTAATACATTATTTAATTGAAGGATTTCACCGTCTGAAATGGTTATAGAAAATGGGCCGCCGGCTGCCGGTGTTTTTACCTTCAATTTCCATTTGCCATCTGAGTCTGCTTTGGTAGAATAGCTTTGGTTATTCCAGGAAGTGATAACTTCTACCTTGCTCCTGGCTGTGGCCGTTCCCCAAATTGCTGCATCGGTTTGCTGTTGCAGGACCATGTGGTCTCCAAAAATTACCGGTAGTTTTACCTCTGCTTTCAGGTTTATCGAAAGAAATAATAAGCAAAGAAATGAAAGAATTGAAATATGATGTTTCATGTAAATATTTGTTATTTTTTCTATTTAAAAGGGTTTGGAATCTTCACCAAATCATCAATACTATTCCCATTGTGTTGGAATCGGGCAAGTGTATATATATTACCATCAGGGCCTACGGCAATAGAATTTACGGACGTAAGTCTTGTACCATCTTCGTATATAATAGGGCCGTGATCAGTATATTTTTTGTTCGGTATGTTGTAGGTTACCAGATGAATATTCTCAAGCACTTTGCCTTCGCCAGTCTGTAATTCCCCATCAATCCTTTGCCCGTCTGAATGTATCGGTCCACCGGTGAGATAATATATGGTTTGTCGGTCCGGGCCAAGCTCAAATCCCAGGTATCCATAATTGAATTGATCAAACATTCCGCTTCTCTTCGATGGTTCTGAAGTAATCCGTTCTAATAGTTCAACTTGTGGAATAGAGGGATCAAAACGGAATAGATACCCTGTGTTACCATGAATCCCATATGCTACATTTTCAGGGGAGTACCAGAAAATACTGCGCCAATTATATGACATACTTCCCGGCCTGGTTGGATCATGTTTTCCAAAATAATCAAGTTTTAAACTAACGCCTTCCACTTTTTTAATGGTTTCTGTACCAGGATTGTAAGTGAATACGTCTCCTTCAGCGGTTGAAAAATAGACTAAACCGCTTTCAGGGTCAATAAACATTGACCGACATACTACCCGATAATCATTCCCCGGAATCCCCGCCTCTCCATTTGCGGAAATTTTTCCCAGGTTTTTCAGTTGATTTTGGCCAATATCATAGTGAATAAAATATCCCGTTGGCCAGGTGATGGCATAAATTTGTCCTCTATCCAGGTCCATAGACATGGTAATAATTCCTTCCCCATGGGGAGCGGTTGCCAGATCTTCAAATTCACCGCTTGAGAGATCATAAGAAAGGAAATGTCCTCCTGGATAGGGCTTATATCCATCGGGAAGATTTACCGGGGCTCGTTCCATACCATCAATAAACTCATAGTACCCCAAATGGGTAGCAAAATATAATTTTCCATTATTTTCATAAAATTCAACATGGCTCTTGCCCTGAGCAACGGTTTTCTGTCCTTGCTCACCACAGATTTCGCTTAAGTCCGCCAGAAACTTTGTTTGATCCGTTTCAGGATCATATACATAAACTTTTCCTGCCTCATCAATTGGAACCGACGAAAGAACATAATATATTTTTCCATCGCTGGCAGATGAGATGGCATTATAAGTTAAATGTGCTTGATCAAATCCGGAATAATAGCGCTTTGCTACTAATGTTGCATCAGATTTAGGAGCATCCTGAGCATAGCAATTGGTAATTATAGTGACAAATAGAAATAGTAGTTGCCACTTAATTGATGTCTTGTTCATGGTGTTTTTTTTATTGTACTTCTTCATAAATTCAGCGGTTTTTCAATTTTCGGAGTAACCTAATTTTTAAGCCCTTCATTATTAAGAACATCATCGATAAAACTATAAGCATCCAACCTGATGTCAGCAGGAAAATCGTGTCCGAAATCCGGATAAATAACTTGAATTTTTTTATCAGCATCAAGTAAACTGTATATCTTTTTCGCTTCCGTGTAACTATTCAGTTACCTAACGATCTATTACTGAAAAATCAGAAAATTTGTGGTTTATCCACCAAAATTGCTTGCAGATACGCCAAAATAGACAAATTTATCTACATCTGTGGAAATATTATGGGCAAAATATCTGATTTACTGTTGCTTATAGCTCAAAAGTTAAAAAATGAAATTAGTGATTATAAAAAGGAATACCCCAAATGGTTTCAATTCATGACGCCTAATTTTTTTGAGTTAATAATCCGGATATTTTTTCATAACCGCCCAAGTAATTAAAATTGCCAGCCAATAGCCAACGAACGCACCCCCAAATAATACAGCCCATTCTTTAAGGCCTAAAGGCACTAAATAAAAGAAGCTATTTAGAGGAGAGTAGACAAGAGCCACATGTAACAAAACCGATACAACCAACCCCGCCACCAGCCATTTATTGGCAAACCAGCTTAGTTTGTCTTCATACCGAATGGCTGCGATCCGTACAAATTCATACAACACCACTCCGGTCAGCAAGGTGGTTCTAGCCACTTCTATCCCCATCGGTAATACAATCAAGAAGCTGGCTATCAATACTGCGGTTTTTTTGATCCCTATCAGACCAATCAGCCACGCTAACCGTCTGTTGATTAATGGCTCCCCTAGTTTTCTGGGTTTTTTGAGCATGATATCAGCTGCTGGAGGATCCACTCCCAAGGCCAAAGCAACCAGTCCATCAGTCAGCAGGTTAATCCACAGCAACTGTACAGGAAAGAGCAAAGGTTCGTTTAAATCGAAAAAGATGGTGGCTATGAAGATCAGCAGCACCTCGGCCAGGTTACAGGTAAGCAGGTAATCGATAAATTTTCGAATATTATTAAAAATAGTACGGCCCTCCATCACTGCATTGCGAATGGTGCTAAAGTTATCATCCAATAGAATCACATCGGCAGCCTGCTTGGCTACTTCAGTACCCTTTTTGCCCATAGCAATCCCCACAGCGGCTCGTTTGATGGCCAAGGCATCATTCACCCCATCACCGGTCATAGCCACCGTATTATCCTTCTCCAAAATCTCCAATAGCCGGAGCTTATGGAAAGGATTGGTTCTGGCAAAAATATTAGCGCCGGTGTCTAATTCTTTACCCAGGTCGTCATCATTGATAGTATCAAGAAAGGTTCCCTCCAAAACCTTATCACTCTGCAAGCCCACCTGTTTAGCAATGGCCTGGGCTGTAGCCGGGTTATCACCGGTGATCATAATCACCCGTATCCCTGCCGTTTTACAATCCTCTAGTGCTTCTTTTACCTCCGGGCGGGGAGGATCAATCAACGCCAGTAGGCCAATCCAGATTAACTCTTCTTCTAGGCCATCTTGTGGTTTATCAGTAGGCTTATAAGCAAAACCCAATACCCTTAATGCCTGTGAAGCAAATTGTTGGTTTTGCCGCAAGATCTTTTGTTTCACTTCATCTGATAAATCAATGATACCGTTAGTATTATAAATTCGGTTACATTTTTCAATCAACACCTCAGGAGCTCCTTTGGAAAAAACAGTAAAGTTCTGTTCATCATCCTTCATCACAACGGTCATCATTTTGCGTTGGGAGCTAAAGGAAACCTCATTGACTTTTTTATAATAGCCGCTAGCATTTTCTGGAAGGTACTTAGCGACGAACTTTTTAAGGGCTATCTCGGTTTGCTCTCCAAAATATTTAGGGGCCCCCTCCTTATCATTTCCCAAAGTAGCATTATTGCAAAGGGTCGCGCATTTCAATAAGGCTTTACCTGTTTCGTTCCATGAAAAATCGGCATTAATTTTAGAGGATGTTACGGTTTGATCATTGTAAAAAAGTTGGGTCACAGTCATCTCATTTTTGGTAAGCGTACCGGTTTTGTCGGTGCAAATGATATTTACCGCTCCAATAGACTCTACAATAGGTAGCTTACGAATCAAGGCCTTTCTCTTTACCATAATCTTGGCCCCGGCGGCTAAGGCTAATACCACTACCGCAGGTAATCCTTCAGGAATAGCCGCTACAGCCAAGGATATGGCAGTTAACAAAGAGGAATACAATCCGAACTTAAAGATCCCTACCACTGCGATCACGATAGTAATGATCAAAGTGATGATAGATAGCTTTTTACTCAAAGACTCCAATTCAATCTGAAAAGTGGATTTTTCCTTCTTGAGCTCCTGTAGTTTTGAGGCTACCTCACCCATTTTGGTTTTCATACCGGTGCGAAGGACCAAAGCCTTGGCGTTGCCGCCTGTCACATAAGTATGCATAAAGATCTCCTCATTATTTTGCTTGCGAATGGCCACTGACTCACCAGTAAGTACTGATTCATCTACTTCCAAATGAAAGGCCTCTAACACATTGCAATCACTGGTAATCATGTCCCCGGATTCTATCAAAAGCACATCATCAGGCACGATTTCTTCAGAGCTAATTTCTACCTCTTTACCATCCCGGAGCACTTTAGCCTGTGGTGAAGCCATTTCCTGCAACGCCTCGATAGTTTTTTCTGCATTATAGTCTTGAACGAAACCCATAATTCCCGAAAGAAGAACGATAATTAGAATCAACATTGCATCTACCATATTGGAGTCCTGGCCGGGAAAGAATCCTATCGACATAGAAATAATAGCCGCAGCAATCAGTACTAGAATCAATGGTGAAGTAAACTGCGTCAAAAAGATCCTAAAAGGGCTTACTGTTTTGGTTCTTATCAATTTATTTAAACCAAATTTCTTTAATCTTTCTTTGGCTTCTGCGCTAGTAAGACCGGTAAAATCTTTCATTTTCTTATCAATTTTTTGCGATATTCCACCTCACCAATAGGTTGGCGAATAGAGGTGGTACGATAAATGTAACTATGATGGTGGTGGCAATAATGATGGAAAATAGCTGGTCATTTATAAAACCATATTTATAGAGAATAGTAATGATTATAATGCTGGTGCTAAACCGTATGGATAGGGCGATACCCATTAATATAGATCGCCTCAATCCCAGTGCATTTCGGGCGGTTATAATACTACCCATCAACTTTGCGGCTAAAGATAAAGCAGCAATTGCTAATACTGTTGGTATGTTATTAACCAGGTAAGACATATTCATCTCCATTCCTGCCATCTCTCCTATCCCTAAATAGGCAAAGAAAATGATCAACATAAAAAATACCACCAAGCCCATGTGATCGGGAATTTTAACCTTGGGAAGGACCTTTTGCATGATAAATAAAAAGATGGTCAAAGCAATCAAGATTATTATAGATCGACATAGAAATAATAGCCGCAGCAATCAGTACTAGAATCAATGGTGAAGTAAACTGCGTCAAAAAGATCCTAAAAGGGCTTACTGTTTTGGTTCTTATCAATTTATTTAAACCAAATTTCTTTAATCTTTCTTTGGCTTCTGCGCTAGTAAGACCGGTAAAATCTTTCATTTTCTTATCAATTTTTTGCGATATTCCACCTCACCAATAGGTTGGCGAATAGAGGTGGTACGATAAATGTAACTATGATGGTGGTGGCAATAATGATGGAAAATAGCTGGTCATTTATAAAACCATATTTATAGAGAATAGTAATGATTATAATGCTGGTGCTAAACCGTATGGATAGGGCGATACCCATTAATATAGATCGCCTCAATCCCAGTGCATTTCGGGCGGTTATAATACTACCCATCAACTTTGCGGCTAAAGATAAAGCAGCAATTGCTAATACTGTTGGTATGTTATTAACCAGGTAAGACATATTCATCTCCATTCCTGCCATCTCTCCTATCCCTAAATAGGCAAAGAAAATAATCAACATAAAAAATACCACCAAGCCCATGTGATCAGGAATTTTAACCTTGGGAAGGACCTTTTGCATGATAAATAAAAAGATGGTCAAAGCAATCAAGATTATTATAGCAATAACTTCCTGGCCAAAATTGATTTCACTCTTCGCACTCTCCCCCAGCAATACACTCAACCAAACTAAGGTGATCAGTTCGAAAGTATCATCCAGAGTCGCCACCCCAATGATCGCTTGTCCTAGTTTTGTATGTAGAATTTTAAATTCATCCAAAATTGGCAGTAATATAGCCTCTCCCACAGTAGCAAAAGACAAGGCTACTAATATGGAAGTCATCCAATCCAAATCAAAAACAAAGTGTACAAACAAACCACCAAATAAAGTGGCTAAAGTCATGGTGGCCATGGTAGTAGTTATAATTAGTTTCCTTAATTTCTTCATCTCTTTCAGATCAATCTCCAATCCAATAATAAAAAGCATAAAGTACATACCAAGGTCTGCTAAAAAGATAAAAGAAGGGTCTTCTACTACTTCAGGAAAGGGATTATAAATGGCTAATGCGGCGCCAACAATTAAAGCGGTAAATATCCAGGGAATATGAATTTTTTCGATCATTGGCCCCAGGATATATACAGCCAAAAAAGCAAAACTCAGAAATAAAAAGATGGGAAAACTCATGGTTTATAAGTTGACAACCGATTAAGAAGAGGCGAAATCAAGAATTTAGCGGAGGTCTCTTTATGGATATACAGATATTTGTTTTCTGTGCTCCCTGATTTGTTTCCAAAGTTATGCTTTCGAATATTGGGCCTGCTCCGTCTTATCAAATTTTTTCTCTGCTTCATTGATATTTTCAATGCCGGTGATCAAGGCATCGGGATTAAAGGAAATTGTATCGATACCGTTTTCAACCAGGAATTGGGCAAATTCAGGGTAATCACTGGGCGCCTGCCCGCATAAGCCGATCTTAGTATTCGTCTTATGGGCTGACTCAATCACCATAGTGATCATTTTTTTAACCGCCGGGTCATTAATATCAAAGATCTCGCTTAGCAATTCAGAGTCCCTATCTACTCCCAAGGTTAATTGAGTAAGGTCATTGGAGCCAATAGAGAAGCCGTCAAAATATTGAGCAAATTCTTCTGCCAATATCACGTTGCTGGGAATCTCCGTCATCAGATATAGCTGCAGCCCGTTCTCACCCCTCTTCAATCCGTAGCTTTCCATTAGTTCCACCACGATTCTTGCCTCCTTTAGTGAGCGACAGAACGGGATCATGATCTTTACGTTTTCCAACCCCATTTCTTCCCGTACCATTTTCATAGCCTGACATTCCATGTTAAAGCCTTCTTTATATCTGGGATGGTAATACCGGGAAGCACCCCGGAAACCAATCATTGGATTAGACTCTATCGGTTCAAATTGATGCCCACCAATCAGATTGGCATACTCATTGGATTTGAAATCACTCATGCGTACGATCACATCCCTGGGGTAGAAAGCTGCAGCAATGGTAGCCACTCCCTCTGCCAACTTATGCACGAAATAATCTTCTTTATTTGGATAGTGGTGTGTAAGCCTTTCAATTGCTTGTATAGTCTCAGATTCCTCGATTTTATCAAAATGTTTCAAGGCCATGGGGTGGATCTGAATGGAGTTGTTAATTACAAACTCCAATCGCATCAACCCAATACCCTCGGTAGGGTAAAATGAAAGCTTAAAAGCCTGATCAGGGTCAGCCAGAATAAGCATGGGTGATGTTTTGGGCTTTTTTAGAGCCTCAATATTTACTTCCGTTTCCTCCCAATTCAGAATTCCTTCGTACACTATTCCGGTATCTCCTTCGGCACAGGAAATGGTTATTTCCTGACCTTCCTGAATCACTTCTACCGCATTCCCCGTTCCCACAATTGCCGCGGCTCCCACTTCCCTGGCCACAATAGCTGCATGACTGGTTCGCCCCCCCTGATTGGTAATGATTCCTGCTGCTTTTTTCAAAATAGGGTCCCAGTCGGGATCGGTTTTTTCTGTAACCAGGATCTCGCCTTTCTGTAATTTAGAAGCTTCCTGCGGGGAGTGTAAAATGCGGGCTTTGCCTGCTGATATCTTGTTACCCAGCCCCATTCCTTTGGTGATCTCTCTGCCCTTCTTCAGTAGTTTATAGGTGTGTATTTTAAACTTCCCTTTTTTTGCACTATACACCGTTTCGGGGCGGGCCTGCACAATAAACAGTTCATTGGTTATACCGTCTTTGGCCCATTCTATATCCATGGGCCGTTGGTAATGATTTTCGATGATCAAAGACCATTCTGCCAGCTTAATCACTTCTTCATCACTCAAAACAAATTGCTCTTGCTTTTCTATGGTAGTATCGAGATTTTCCGTACCACTACCCGAACTATGGTAGATCATGGTTTTTTCTTTACTTCCCAGTTTGTGCGATATAATAGGCTGCCTGATCTCTTTTTGTAAGCTTGGTTTAAATACTAAAAACTCATCAGGGTTAATGGTTCCCTGCACAATATTCTCTCCTAAACCCCATACCCCGGAAACTAGTATTACATTATCAAAACCAGTGTCTGGATCTAAAGTAAAATTCACACCCGAACAGGCCAGATCAGAGCGTACCATAAGCTGTATTCCGATTGATAAGGCTACCTGAGTATGATCAAATCCATTATCCTCCCGATATTTAATGGCACGGTCTGTGAACAATGACGCATAACACTTTTGGCAAGCTTCTAATAACTCGTCCAGGCCTTTAACATTTAGGAAACTCTCTTGTTGTCCGGCAAAACTAGCGTTAGGAAGATCCTCTGCGGTAGCGCTGCTACGTACTGCCAGTGATATCTCCGGTCCATATTTCTTTACAAGATGTTCATACCCCTCTTTTATGGCATCATTGATAGCAGAAGGAAACTCCGCCTCGACAATAATAGTTCTAATTAAACCTCCTATTTCGCTTAAATTGGAAAATTCCTTTTTGTCCAATTTCCTTAAATGGCGGAATATCTCCTCCTTGCAGTGACCCATTTCCAAAAAATACCAATAAGCCGCTGAAGTAATAGCAAATCCGTCCGGTACCAGTACCCCTTGCGAAGTAAGTTTTTGGAACATTTCTCCTAAAGAAGCGTTTTTACCCCCTACTTCAGGTAAGCTGGTCAAATCAATCTCAATAAAGTGTTTAATGAAGTTTTCCACTGTTATTGTTTTATCACTAATTGGTTAATAAGCGTTTTAGTTTTTCGGCCACTATAATATTTTTATAAATAGAATTTCTTGGAACAATCTCGGATGATTTAATAGTTAAAAAAATGATTAGGATCAACCACACATGATGACCTTTGTCATACAATAAAGAATTACTCTATTATTTTTAAATGTAGTCTTCCCCGTTCATCATCAGAGCTTAATAAAATAGAATACGTTATTTTAAAACCCCATATCTAAAATAATTCATTACAGCATTAACTAGGGCTGAGATTTCAGGGCTTCCAGTAGTTCACTTAATTTCACACTGGCCGCTGCTATGCATTGGTCGGCTGCGCCGTAATAGATATAGAGCTCATCGTCAAAAAGAGCTGTTCCGGTGGGGAAAACCACATCCTTAATTGTACCTGATATTTCCCAGTCTCTGGTTGGTGAAAATAAAGGGTCCTTCAAGCGGGCAATCTCAATGGTAGGATCATCTTTATCTAGTAAAGCCGCTGAGGCATGATATACTTTGCCCTCATGAGTATAACTGACACTGTGATAAATCAAGAGCCAGCCGGCCTCGGTTTCAGGTGGGGGGCAACCACCACCGATATAGGCAATTTCATGCTCGTGTTTTGGGTCACATACCATAAATTCAGAAAAATTATGAAAATAATTCAGCCAAAATTTGGTGGTTAAATCCTGGATAGAATTGACATATACGATTTGTATGCCAGGATAAATACGGTGTAAAAAAGCATATTTATTTTGAATCCTTTTAGGAAAAAAAATTACATCCTTATCCCTTACATAGCGGTCCTCCGTTAACAAATTTATTTCGCGATAAATATGGAACCATTTCAAATATTTAGGATTTAATTCAACCTTAAACTTGATTTGATGTCGTTCTAGAAATTCCTTGAATTTAACATAATTTATTCCTGGGGTTATGATCCCTTTTTTTGTAAAAGTTTTCATATCACGAGAAGTAGCTACAGCGCCCATGGCGTTTTTCCCGTCGTAAGCTGTGTAGGTCAAAAAAAAGGTGTCATCAATTTTAACAATCCTGGGATCTTCAACACCCTGAATTTCATAAGAGTTTTCAGGCACGATTACCGGCTGAGTACTACGTTCTCCTACTTCTAGCGGTCCATCTAAACGGCAATAGCCGATCGTTGAAATATTATTTTTATCCACCGCACGATAAAACATATGCACTGAATCACCCTCTTGATAACAACCTGGGTTTAGTACTCCTTTATTCTCAAAGGGCTTTTCGCTTTTCTGTAATACTATGCCATGTTTTTTAACTTCCAGCATTTTACATTTCTAAATCTCCACAGGATGTGGATTATTTGTAATCCAACATTATAAATATGGCATTTTTATCGAAATGAAAGGTATGTTAAAATGTCCAAGACAACACTTTTGTGAACGGTAATCAGTGATAAGGATAATAAGAGGGTGTCTCAATCTCGTATTCAGATTGAAGAAAGGTGACTAAATCTACCAATTCTTGTACAGTCATCACTTCATTATATGTCTTCATTTTGAAACCATCAACTAGTTGATTATTCTTGTCAATCTTATGAGCAGGGTTAATAATAGAAGTAACCAACTCTCCATAGGTTTTAACAATGCCCACTGAACCGCCTAAAGGGACTTTAAGATTTTGGTCAAGGCCCTTAAATTCAATATCACCTGCACTATGGCAATTATTACAGCCGAATTTTGTAAAGGCAGTTTTTCCAGCCTCTAACTCTCCGGAAGGTAAAGCAAATCCGCGTCCTTCACCACATCCGACAATGAGGGTTAGTTGAGTGGCAAACAAAGTAACCAATAATAGCGAGCGAAAGGAATTTTTCTTGAAAGCCATGATGATCTATATTTAGGTTGATAATTTTGGATTACCTTAAAGTACGAATTGTTCAAAACATTTGTAATGATCCTAATCAAAAAACCAGATGATTCACATCATGACAAGACTACAATTCGATTCAACCGGAAGATGAAGATTTTTGCCCAGAGGAGAAAAGTGACAATATCAACCAATTCTTGAACAGGTGATCACCTCACCACCTGATATTGATTAATTTGTTAATGATTAACATTAATTTATTTTAAGCCAAATAGGCTATTAGCAATTTCCTGGCGGGACTATTCATTAATTTCTTTAAAGCCCTGTCTTTCAATTGTCTCACTCTCTCTCGAGAAATACCCAGTTCCGCCCCGATATCTCCCAAGGTCACCGGATGATCCTGTTCGAGGCCAAAGTGTAGTTTAATGATTTTACGTTCTTTTTCATCCAAGACTGTAAGCAACCTTTCAACATCTGACTTAAGCGAATCATGGTAAGTCAAACTTTCCTCTACATCATCTGCATTGACGTTTTCCAGTACATCCAACAAAGAACCCATCTCTCCTTCTCGAAAGGGTTTATCCACTGACGAAAATTTAAACTCATGGTTTCTAACATTCTTAATTTCCCTGATAGACTTTTCCGTCAGCTCAGCCAGTTCCTCTTCAGTGGCTGCTCGTTCATGGTGTTGTTCCCAGTCTATATCCAATTTTTTCAACTTGGACATAGCGGCAATTTTGTTCGCCGGTAAACGAATGAACCTGGAATACTTGTCGATATATTGCAAAATACTCTGCTGAATCCACCATACGGCGTATGAAATAAATTTAAAACCCCTGGATTCATCGAATCTGTGGGCAGCCTTAATCAAGCCCATGTTCCCCTCATTGATCAAATCGCTGAGAGATATCCCGCTTCTATGATATTGTTTGGCCACTGATATCACGAATCTTAAATTCCCTAATACCAATTTTTCCAAAGCCTGTTCATCCCCTTCACGAATCCGTTTAGCCAACATAACCTCCTCTTCTGGGGTTAACATTTCAATCTTGGCCACGTCATTGAAGTATTTCTCCAAATTATTACTATCCCTCCTGGTGATAGTTTGTATAATTTTTATTTGTCTCAATTACTCTTACCTATAGTTATTTTGTTATTTTTCTCTTGTTTTCTGTTTCAGAATTATATAGTTCCTCTTATTATTTAGTACGATTTTTTTTCCCACATAAGTTCCCCAAGGGTACAAATAATCTGAAAAATGCTCTTGTACCAATCATCCTGATACTCAGGGATTGATAAAAACATCACTAAAAAACCATTAAATATCATATGTTAAGCTAGCAGACATCATTTGTCATTTGGAGAAAGTTGCTTTTTTTGATCTTAATTAGCTGCCGGGATTTAATCAAAACCTGTTTTAAAAGTGATGTATTATGAAAACCATGCAATATTACCCGCATACAGCAGATGTAAGGTAAAAAATAACTGTCGACACCCTACCGGAGCTATTTGAAGCCGGCTTGATGATTGACTTTCTTTCCGAAGCACTTACGCTAAGTCATATTATCCCTGCGGTATTCTGTCAACTGGAAGTTCAGGAGTTATCTCCAGTGCGTTTGAAAGGGGTACTACTTGGTAATGAATTGACCTCTTTTGATGATGATATCAAAGCGGTAACCTATCACAAAGCTGAAGTCAAGCAAGGACCGTATGGATCTTGGAGTACCAATATAATATTTGATATATAAAAGAGTCATGGTAGAAAAATCACAACTTAATAAGATCTCGGATTATCTCTGGGAGATTCCCCAAAGCACCCGATCCGATATGAGGGTTCCCGCACACATCTATGCCATTGAGGAACTGCTGGAGGGCATTTTAAAAGATAAGTCTCTGGAGCAATTGATAAATGTAACCACCCTACCGGGTATAGCAAAGGCTGCCATTGTAATGCCCGATGCCCATGAAGGCTATGGTTTTCCTATCGGCGGAGTAGCTGCCACCACCTGGCCTCATGGGGTGATCTCACCGGGCGGGATTGGCTATGATATTAATTGTGGAGTGCGTTTGTTAAAAACTCAATTAACCTTTAAGGACATAGAAAAGAAATTGGACATACTGTCCAAGGAAATCTACAAACAAATTCCTTCCGGAGTGGGCAGAGGAGGTATGGTCAAACTTTCCTCTGAACAAATGGATGAGGTTCTACGACAAGGTGCCCATTGGGCAGTAAAAAATGGCTATGGGCTTGAAAAGGATCTTTCTCATATCGAATCCCGGGGTGTATTGGAGGCGGCTGACCCCAGGAAGTTTCGGATCACGCTAAAAGCCGCGGTAAGGACCAATTGGGAACAATCGGGGCCGGGAATCATTTTGTAGAGGTAGACCGGGTGCAGGAAATTTTCGATCCTGAGATTGCTGAAGCCTACGGATTAAGCCAGGGTCAGGTAGTGATATTAATTCATACCGGTTCCCGGGGCTTAGGTCATCAAATCGCCACAGATTACATCCGATTAATGGTTAAGGTTATGGGAACTTATGATATTACATTACCGGATCGAGAACTGGCTTGTGTCCCATTTTCATCTCCTGAAGGGCAATCCTATTTTAAAGCTATGTGTGCGGCCGCTAACTTTGCCTGGTGCAATCGGGAGGTGATCACCTGGGAAGTCCGGCAGGCCTGGAAGAATATCTTTGGTGATGCCGGAGGTGAAATTGACTTACTTTACGACGTGGGCCACAACATGGCCAAGTTAGAAACTCATCAACTAAACAATCAGGAAAATAAATACATTGTGCACCGCAAAGGAGCTACCCGGGCCTTTGGGCCAGGTAATATCGAAATACCTATTGATTTCAGGCAATACGGGCAACCGGTATTTATCCCCGGTAGCATGGGAACCTCTTCTTACGTGTTGGCGGGAACTGAAAACAGCATGGCGCTCACCTTTGGTTCCACCTGTCACGGGGCAGGGCGCAGACTCTCCAGAAGAGCAGCCAAAAGACAAATCAAGAGCAGGGAGCTTCAAGACCGACTTAGGAAAAGAGGGATCTACCTAAGAGCGGGATCGTCCCGAGGAGTGGCCGAAGAAGCACCGGCAGCATACAAGGACGTGAACTCTGTGGTGCAAACTGTAGACCTGGCGCAGATAGCTAAAAAGGTAGCAAAATTAAAACCACTGGCGGTGGTCAAAGGATAAGATGTTTGTTTTGAGTTAATAATTAATCAAAGATTAAAATCATGGAATATACCACTGAGAATAAAGTTTGGAAAAAATCCATTTTGGAAAAAGCCAAAGAAAAGCAGCAGGCTCTAATAGACGATTTCAGGTCAAGAATTCGCGACATATTGAAAACTGAGGTTCAGATCAGCGAAGAGGGCATGGATTTAAATCGACAAGCCCTGGAAAGTGTTAACAAACAAGCAATCAATCCCCTGGCTGATCAACTGAATTTAGCAGTTGAAGAAATGGACCTTCTCAATAAAATAAAGATTGAAGAGCCTCTGCATGACACGGTACAGTTTGGGTCAGCAGTAATCACCGATCAAAATGTGTTTTTTGTTTCAGTCAGTTTGGAAGAATTTCTGGTAGATAATCGCAAAGTGGTAGGAATTTCTACCAAAGCGCCCATATATGAGGAATTAAAAGGCAAGAAAGCCGGGGACACTTATCTCAATCAAACCATTAAAGAAGTTTTTTAAGCCTGAAATGACACACCGTATGTCCGTGGAGCTTATTGCTTAAACGCGCTCACCACTACAAAAGAGCCTTCGCCATATCCTTCTTTAACCGGTTCAAGCTCGTTTATCTCATCCAGAGGTTGAAAAAGTGTTTGAGTGCAATTTAAGTTTTTAAAACGAGCTTGTTTTAGCATCATCAATACTTCATCTACCCTGTAAAAGTGGGCTTGTTTATAAAACACACTTCTAGCCTGCCTTTCACGATAACTTTTACCTATTATACTTCTGCCATCGATAAAGGCCAGTATCAAACGGCCAGTTTGTTTGAGAACACGGTAAGTTTCCTTCAAGGCTTTTAGGGGTTGCGGCAAATAGCACATTAGTGTTACCATCAAAACAAAATCGAAATGCATATCTCTATACGGTAAATTCTCTACTTTGCCATCCATAACCTCCAAACCTCTACGGATAGCCAACGCTCTCATTTCAGCGGCCGGCTCAATGCCCTCTTTGATTCCCAAAGGCTTGGCGAACCTGCCCGTTCCTAAACCCACTTCGATCCCTTGGGTAAGGGCCGGTAGTTCTTCCATATGTTGACGTATGGCCAGTAGTTCTGATTCATATACATATTCATGATTATCAAACCACTTTTCATATTCTTGTACATTAGCATTAAAAATATCCTGCACTTTCATGGCATTATTTAGTTTTAAATAGAGCATAAATTCTCTAATAGTATAAAAATATTGAATAGATCCCATGTTATTAATTATAGATCTACTTGATTTTTATCATATGAATTGAATTGCATATGGTTAAACTTATTGCCACAAATTAAAACCAAATGTTATGGCAATTTTAAAAGTAATAGAACTGTTAGGTCAGTCTAACCAAAGCTGGGATGATGCAACCCAAAAAATGGTAGAAGAAGCATCTCACACAGTAAAGAACATTCGCTCGGTTTATATCAAAGAAATGTCAGCTTCTGTTGAAAACAACAAGATCACAGAGTACCGAATCAATGGAAAAGTAGCTTTTGAAGTAGAATAAAAAAAAATTCAGGTGCAAAACAAATTCGAAGAGTTAAGACAGCATATGATAGAACACCAATTAGTGGCTCGCGGCCTTCGTGATCAAGCGGTACTCGATGCGGTTAATGCCGTTCCCCGCGAAGAATTTGTACCCGCCGATTTGATTGAATTTGCCTATAGGGATTCCCCCTTACCTATTGAAGCTAGCCAGACCATCTCGCAACCCTTTATCGTTGCTATGATGACGGCAGCGCTGGAATTGAAGCCAACTGACCGGGTACTGGAAGTCGGTACCGGTTCAGGTTATGCTGCAGCCGTGTTGGCTCAAATAGCCCAGGAAGTATATACCATTGACCGGCACCAGATTCTCGTTGATACTGCCCGCAAACGCCTTGATGACTTGGGTTTTGACAATATTGGTGTACTGCATGGCGACGGTACCCTGGGATGGCCCGAGCATGCCCCTTTTGATGCTATTGTGGTTGCTGCCGGTGGACCGGAAGTACCCGCCACCTTAAAGGAACAACTGGCAATTGGCGGCCGTATAGTCATTCCGGTAGGGGCTACGCTGGCTAGTCAAAAACTACTTCGCATACGTCGTGTCAGCAAGGATGAATATCAGGAAGAAGATATGGGGGCTGTACGATTTGTCCCCTTGATCGGTGCTGCGGGCTGGGAAGATAAATCGGCTTTTAAGCCGGCTTCGAGAGAAACCGCAGTAAGCTTGCCTGAATTAATCTACCATTCCAGTGAACATTTTGCCAATATTGATAGAGTCAATTTAGACAATTTGATGGAACGCATCGGTGATAGCCGGGTCGTATTGCTGGGAGAATCTTCACACGGTACCGCCGAATTCTACAATATGCGGGCGCGCATCACACAGGAATTGATCGAAAAGAAAGGTTTTAATATAATTGCTGTTGAGGCTGACTGGCCTGATGCCGCACATATTGATCGTTACATTCACGGAAACGAATCTGAAGATCTCCAGAAGAGCAAGCCCTTCACCCGCTTTCCCACCTGGATGTGGGCGAATCACTCGGTGTTGAAGTTTACCCATTGGTTAAAAAAACATAATGACAAAATAACCGACACCGATCAGCAGATTGGTTTTTATGGCCTTGATCTATACAGTCTTTTCAGTTCCATCGAAGCGGTACTTGTGTACCTGCAAAAAGTAGATCCTCAAACAGCCGAAGTTGCACGCCTACGTTACGATTGCCTTATGCCATGGGCAGATGATCCCATTTTGTATGGTCAGGTAGTACTTACCAAACGGTACCGGGAATGTGAAAGTGAGGTGATGGATATGCTGCATGACCTCTTAAACAAGCGCATACAATACACGTTGGCAGACGGTAAAAGCTTTTTCAATGCCGAACAAAATGCACGTCTGGTAAAAAATGCCGAACGCTATTACCGCACGATGTATTACGCCGAAAATAATTCATGGAATCAACGTGATCAACATATGTTTGAGACCCTGGAGGCTGTGCTTAACTTTCAAGGGGAAAAAGGGAAAGCAGTGGTATGGGAACATAACTCTCATATCGGTGATGCACGAGCCACGCAGATGAGCGCCCGTGGTGAGTTAAACGTTGGCCAACTGGTACGTGAAAAATATGGCGACAACGCCTATCTAATCGGTTTTGGTACTGACCACGGAACGGTTGCCGCAGCCTCGGAATGGGGCGGCCCAATGGAAATAAAAAGAGTACAGCCGGCACATATGGAGAGTTATGAGCGGGTATTCCACGAAGTGCATACCGACAATTTTTTACTTCCTCTACGCAAGCCACTTAAAGAAATAATCCGTCAAAAACTATTGCCAGAGCGCTTGGAACGAGCTATTGGTGTCATTTACCGCCCCCAAACCGAATTACAAAGTCACTATTTCTTTGCTTCCCTGCCACGCCAGTTCGATGAATATATCTGGTTTGATGAAACCCGAGCGGTTGAAGCACTTAGCCGGGAAATAGGTTCCAAAACCCTGGATACATTCCCGTTTGGCATATAATTCAAAAATATAAAACCAGGTTCTATGATACAAACCAATATTCGCATCAATAACATCATGCGTGAATTCGCTTCACGTACCGGACTGTCAGATGCTAACAATGAACCCAAGCGTTATCTTTGGACGGATGCCTTTGCGGTTTGTAACTTTTTGGAGCTATATCGGCAATCCAGCCAGACAACATGGCTTGACCAGGCCAAACAACTGGTAAATCAGGTTCATGATGTGTTGGGTAAATATCACAAAGACAGCGAAAGGCAGGGATGGCTGAGCGGCCTTGATAATGAAACCGCTCGCCAGCATCCAACCATGGGAGGCTTGAGAATCGGTAAACCATTGAAAGAACGACAACCGAAAGAACCTTTTGATTCTTCATTGGAGTGGGAAAGAGATGGACAATACTTTCATTACCTCACCAAGTGGGCACATGCGTTACATAGCATATACCGGGCTACAGAACAACCTTACTACCAGCAATGGGCCATGGAATTGATGAGCGTTTGCTATGCTGCATTCAGTTATACCCACCCTACAGGAGGTAAACGCCTGTACTGGAAAATGAGTACTGACTTATCCCGGCCTTTGGTACCCTCAATGGGGCAGCATGATCCGCTGGACGGGTTATTGACTTGTATGGTACTGGAAGCAACCAGGTCAGCTTTATCTGAAAAATATTCCGAACAGAGTCTGAAACCGGAAATAGATGAACTGAAGAATATCTGCATTGGTAAGACATGGGCAACCAATGATGCTTTAGGAATCGGAGGGCTATTAACTGATGCTAATCGGATAGTTCAATTGATTACCCTGGATTTCCTTTATGACACCTCCCTCCTGGATATTTTATTGAATGACATCATCATAAGTCTTAAAGCATGCGTCAATGAAAGCCCATTGGGCCTGCCTGCTTCCAATCGTCTTGCTTTTCGGGAATTGGGCCTGGCAATCGGATTACAGGCCATCAACTTAATGCTTGATGGGATTCAGCAATATCCTACAAAATTCAAAGATGCAAATCGCATAAACACAATGCTTGAACAACTAAGTCCTTATATTCCCATCCATCAGCAAATAAATAATTTCTGGCTACAGAAAATATCTCAAAATACACCAAGCTGGGTGGATCATGAAGACATTAATAGTGTCATGCTTGCCAGTAGTCTCTCTCCGCATAGTTATCTAGCCATTTAAATTGTATTCAATATGGCTTCGTCCGTTATTTGAATCAGTTGTCCACTGTGTCAACAAGCTGTGAGGCTGGCAGCATTCAAACAAATGAAAATCATACATGGAATTGACAGTTGTCATACCAAAAGTGTTAAGTATTATCAATTTTAGTCTGAATTAATATTTTTCCGTTGCCATTGAGAAATGAAAAAGTTGAGTTATGTGCTTTGGGTTGTTTTGGTAATGTTTTCATCATGCAATGCACAGGAAAAAGATCAGGGAAGAGTCCCGGTTTCCGGAATTGACATAGATGAATTGCAAAATAAAAAGCAATCCCATTACAAAACGGACAGTAGTGCTTTCAAATATAACTCCAAAAATTACAGCTCGCCTGTTGATTTCAGGTATGCTGCCAAAACGGTAACCCCAGCTGTAGTTCATATAAAGTCTACTTATTTACCGGAAAAAGGGTGGCAATCCCAACCAGAAGAAAAAGACTTTTATCACGGTTTACCCGGATCCTTTTAAGGATTTCTTTAAAGATGATCCTTCCTTTCGCCAATTTGAATTTAGAATACCTCAATCTCCCGCAATATCAACCTCAACCCAGACAAGCAGCAGGCTCCGGAGTTATTATTACGGATGATGGATATATACTTACTAACAATCACGTAATAAATCAGACTGATAAAATTGAAGTGGTGCTTTATGACAGACGATCTTATGATGCAATAGTAATAGGTGCCGACCCACAAACTGATTTAGCTTTAATTAAAATAGAAGAGCAAGCATTACCTTTTGTGGTATTCGGAAACTCAGACAGTCTGGAGGTAGGTGAATGGGTAGTTGCTGTGGGTAACCCGTTTAACCTGGCTTCCACTGTCACAGCCGGTATAGTCAGTGCAAAAGCAAGAAATATAAACATTATCAAAGACCAGGGAGCGATAGAATCCTTTATTCAAACGGATGCAGTGGTAAACCCGGGAAACAGCGGTGGCGCATTAGTAACGCTTGATGGGAAACTAGTCGGGATTACTACTGCAATTGCCACACCAACAGGAGTGTATGCTGGTTATGCTTTTGCCATACCTTCAAATATCACAAAGAAAATTGTAAATGACCTTTTAAACTATGGGGTAGTACAAAGAGGATTTCTGGGCATTATTATAAGAGATTTGAATGGGGAACTGGCTGAAGAGCTTGAGCTTGATATAACTACAGGTGTCTATGTGGATAGCCTTATGGCCGATGGTGCTGCAAAAAAAGCAGGTATCAAGGAGAAAGATGTAATTATAAAAATAGATGGCATTGGTATAAAATCTACTCCTAAATTACAAGAATTGGTAGCGCGAAAACGTCCGGGAGATAAAGTGAAAATTACCCTAATTAGAAATGGAAATACACAAGAGATAAAGGTTACTCTGAAGAGCAGGGAAGGAAAAACAGAACTCGTAAAAAACGAACGTAAAGAAATATTGCAGGCGCTTGGAATTGAACTGGAAGAACTATCATCAAAAGAAAAAAGAGAGTATGATGTATCCAATGGCCTGAAAGTAACCAAACTATACAGCGGTAAAATAAAAAAACATACGGATATGAGTGAAGGCTTTATAATTACTAAAGTCAACAATAAATCCATAGAAACGATAGAAGATTTTACCAAAGAGGTTGAGGGTAAAACCGGTGGAATTATGCTGGAAGGGAAATACCCTGATGATCCGCTTACATATTATTATGCATTTGGATTATAAGTTGTAGTTAATATAAACAAGAATACCATTATGACTGAACTAAGAATACGCCCCAATAACGATTACCTGCACACTGCTACATGGCAGGAGCTTTATGTACTTGGCGAACATTGGCAAAGCGATATTGCCTTTTACAAGGATGAACTGCGGTTTCTGCACCATTTGGTAAATAAGTATTTTATATGGCTGCTGAAAGATGAACCTATCCAAAAGGTGCAAACCATGGCGATTAACATCGAGAAGGCAAATAAGGAAGCCAAACGGCTGGATGAGAAAATTACCAGGCATCTTAGGCATCTGGGACTGCTAATGGAAAACGTTTTTAGCCATGATGAAGAACAGTTCAGAATAGATCATGCAAGATTGGAGAAGGAACTTGTTGAGTTCAATAATACCTCCAGGCAAGTAAAGAAGGAAGTGTTTGCCATTACAGAGCATATGATGGCGAGTGAGAAATTACAGCATTTATTGAGCAATTAATTATTTACAGATGATTATCGATGGGGTGGAGCAGGTATGGGAGTGGATTAATCAAGATGATTAAATATGGACTACAAGGATTATTATCTCGGCACGGACAAAAGGACTCACTAGGTGAGATAAAGAAAGCCTAACGGAAACTGGCTGAAAAATAACCATCCGGACAAGAAGCTAAATGATAAAGCTACGGAAAAGAGGTGTGTCCATTTCAAGTCGTTTACAGGTCCGTTAAAGGAACTTCCAATAGTGCCTACACCATGTAGGAATACGGGCAGCCTGCGTATTCTATAAGGACACAATAACAAGTAAAGGCTTAGTCCAACGACCGTTTTCTGAACAATTCCGTGGACGGTAAAAATGCCACCTCCAACTGATTAATATTACATTTTATTTTTGACAACCGCCTTTATGCTTGGGATAAAATAGTCCTTTCCAATGGTCATGACACCACCCTAAATGACCAATATTTTAATAGGTCTTTTTGATCATCGTGCTTGCTTTACATTTTACGAGGCTACAGGTCCCAGCCTATTAGTTTTGGAGTGTTTGAATTTGACTACCTCACACTTACTTTTTTTTGAACCCTGGACAATAATTCGCTTTACATTTTTCCATTTTAGAAAATACTCCAAAACTTTCTTACGGTCTTTATCCCTAGCCATGACCAAAACATCCAGATATTCAATGGTTTCTTTTCGGCGAAAGGTGATTATTCCTTTGGGCTGGGGATTTTAACCGGCTTGATTCTGGGTCGTGATCTGGGCTTAATTTCAACAGAATCTGCAGAAACCATCACCAATTGGTTGGCATTCCCAGGAAATTTTGCAGATGGTCCGGAATCAGCAAGGTCTCCATAGAGTAAAATCGTAGTGGCTGTTAAATCGGAAACTAATAGAGACTCTTAAGTTATCGTATATCGGTGTTTGAAGCTTGACTCAGCCGTATTACCTAGGACGATTAACTGGTAGTGACAAAGGTCATATTAGCCTTGGCAGCTAGTCATTTACTCCCATACCATGTTGAAAGATATTACCGCAAATGCAATTGATCACAGAAATCAAAGCCCTAATACCGGTTTGGCTCGTTTTGTTACTGCCTCTATCTTCCTGCAATATGCAATCTCAAGATTATGTGGACAACATCTCTGATTCCCTAGTTGTTAAGTCCCTAATCTTGAAACTGCGGACTGACCCCAACCAAAAAGTAGCTGGTGATTATATACTGAATATTACGGATGTCTTAAAATTCTACCAAAACCGACATTTTACAAAAGCTTGGAGCAATAAGAATCAATTGACGGAAAATAGCCTGGCATTGATTGAGGAGGTAAGTATGGCTGAAAAAGAAGGGCTGACGCCGGACGATTACCATATAGAAACATTGATATCCTTACAATTCGCACTACAACAACAATCCCCCGATTCAAAGCAGATCGAATTGTATTTGGATTTGCTGCTAACCGATGCTTACCTTCTTTATGCCAAACACCTGTACTCCGGAAAAGTATGCCCTGATGACCTCAATCAAGATTGGCATGTGCCCTGTAGGGAGATCAATTTTGATTTTTGTGAATTCCTGGAACAAGCGATCTCTCAAAAATCGGTCAACGCAAGCTTGGAATATTTGAAGCCACAATTGAATGGATACAAGCAATTAAAAAAGGCCCTTGCCAGATATCAAAGTCTAAAGCAAGAAAAATTGCCGGATGTGGTGTTTTCAGGGTCCCATAAAAAAGACTTACAGGATAAGGTTCGAATACAACAACGATTAATCACCTTAGGGGATCTTAAAGAAAAAGACCAAAATCATCCAGGTAACTTCGCAGAAGCCCTCAATAGTTTTAAAAGCCGACATGGTCTGAAGGTCAATGGGGTCATCGACTCATCCACTTTGAAAGCGCTTAATACCAGCATCACAGACCGTATTATCACCATTGAGTCCAATCTTGAAAGATGGCGTTGGTTGCCCAAGGATCTGGGCAAGTCTTATATAATGGTCAATATTGCTAATTTCAGCTTGGAAGTGTTTGATAGCTCCCAATTGGCATACCGTAGCAGTGTAATCATTGGCACACCCTATCATGCGACCCCTGCATTCACCGCTCACATTACACACATCATATTGAACCCATATTGGTATGTTCCCAGGTCCATAATTGAGAACGAAATACTGAACCGCAGTGATCTCTCAGCCTATTTAAAACAAAATAATTTTGAAATACTTGATAATCATAAAGAGTCGGTTCCTATAGACTCTGTCTACTGGGGCGGTATCAACTCCGCTAATTTCACTTATACTTTACGACAGAAACCAGGCCCCGATAATGCCTTGGGAATGTTAAAGTTTGTATTACCAAATCCTTATTCGGTATTTATTCACGACACCCCTAACAAAAAGCTGTTTGAAGAGGAGATTAAAAGCTTCAGTCACGGTTGCATCCGACTGGAAAGGCCCTTTGAACTTGCAGCCTATCTTTTAGAAGCTGATTCTCAATGGGATTTGTCATCCCTTCGGGATGCAGCAAAACAAAAGTCACCTACCAGAATCAATCTTAAAAGTCCCATTCCTGTGCATGTATTGTACTGGACTGCCTGGCTAGACCAAAACCAACAAATGCAATTTAGAGAGGACATATACCAACGTGACCAAGTTTTGATAGCAGCCTTAAAAATGCCTCCGTAGTAGGTTTGTTTTGTGTTTATAGAGGTTAATTGGTACAGGTTGATAAGATGTAGTGAGAATCTTTTCACTTATTCATATTGTTTGATTCCTTTAAAAATGACTCGAATCATGGGATCGAATGACAGGCCATGATTTTGCCTTAGCACCAAAAGGATCCCTGTTGTGTGCGTGTAACGATTGAATATTATCACCTTTGGGAATATCACAACCAGTTAATCCGGGAAAATTACTCCTTTAGGAGTTTGGATTTTAATCATTTTTATACTGAAAACTGGAAATGAATACTTTTGTCCGATTTTTTCGGTATGACTCCCTGACAACAGGTGGGGTAATCCTTTACGACCGTGGGTAGTCATGAATACTAAGTCGATCTTATTTTCATTGCAAAACCATTCGATGCCCTCCTCAATAGTGTGGGCATTGACAATCTGCAGCTGATAATCATGAAGGAGAAACTCTGAAGCGAAATCCTCAATGGTTCTTTTACTGTAATAAGTAGGCTCAAAATCTCTGGGAGTAATCACTTTTAGCAAATGTAATTTAGCCTTAAACAGCTCCATAAATTGATAGAGGACCGGAAATGAAAACGAATACTCCTGGTTAAAGCTGGAGGCGAACACAATATTCTTTATTTTATCAATTCCCAAGTATTCTTTAATGGTTAGTACCGGAACTGCTGATAGCTGCACTACTTTTTGGGCAGTAGAGCCCATTAGTAGTTTGTCGATACCAGTAAAGCCGTGCGTGCTCATTACAATTAAGTCAGTTTTTAGTTGGCTTTCATCCAATATGGTGCGATACACCTTTCCTATACTGATTTTTACCTGCAGATTTATACCTTTTAAGTTAGGGGATAATTTGAGCCTGTTCAACCTTGTCTGTGCTGCGTTACAAGCAATTTCTTCCAAGCTGGTACCCTGAAAGAAATCATCTTTCAGATGAAAACTCCCAAACTCCGGTATATCTACTACATGCAGTAGTGTTAGCTTGGCATTTAGCTTCCCTGCAAAATTAGCAGCAGTATTTACTGCCGCATCGGCAGCTTCCGAAAAATCAGTAGGTACTAATATCTTTCTAATTAGGTCAGACATGCACTAACTATTTGGTTAAATGGTCAAGTCTATGATTTCTTGTATTTCCGTAGGCAATTCCGCTACAATATCCTTCATTTCTCCAGGTGAAATATAGCGTGATATGTTTTTGAGGACCCTGTTCAACGCAAAAATTGCGAAAGTTTCATTTGGGAAATCATGTGGTTTGCTTAGATGTTCCGAATCAATTAACGCTTGAAGCAGTGATTCTTTGGTTCTGAATTTAGATGGTCGCTCTGTATATTTCCAATTTTCTACATAAAGACCTTTGATAAGCATTGGCAACTGCGCCAGTAACTGAAAGGACTCCGCAATAATAATACGGTCTCTAATGGTATGAAGAACCGCTTTTAAAATTCGCTTGGTCTTATCAATGTCTTGTGGGCAACCCAAGTCCACCGCTAGTAACTCTACAAATTTTTGGGCCTCATCTGAATAATGTTTAAAGTCTCGTGCCATTACATACAATATTTTTTTTCAGAGCTTTATGATTAATTAAACAATCGGCTCCCAAGTAAATAGTAGTATAAATTTAGCTTTTTATATAAAAACGATAAATGATCTAGTGTGGTAGTATTATTGATTTTAATCAAGGTATTCTCTTAAGACCCAGGGCTGGATCAAACAACTATAGCTCAACCAAAAATGGTATATGTGGAAGGTCCTTTGGTCAAGTTCTAGCTTTGCATGCTTTGAAAGCTTACTCATTCAGTCAACAAATTTATCTTTATTGAAAATATTAAGGTTTCTGTTGTTTTTTAGCCTCCCTGATGTACACAAACCAATAAACCATACCCACTAGAACACCTCCTCCAATAATATTTCCAATGGTAACTGGAAGTAGATTGACCCACAAAAAATTAAACCAAGAAAGCGCTGGAAATTGCGCAGGAACCATGCCCACGTTGGTCCAAAACTCAGAAGTAGCATAGGCTTTTACCAGCAACCCCGCTGGTATGAAATACATGTTGGCCACACTATGCTCAAACCCTGCCGTGACAAAGGCGGTGATGGGAAATATTATGGCCAAAATCTTATCTGTGGTAGACCTCGCACTAAGGCATAACCAAACTGCCAGGCAAACCAAAGCGTTACAAAGAATCCCCAAAGCAACCGCCTGCGTAAAGCCCAAATTACACTTTGAAGCAGCTATTTCCAAAGTATTAATTGCAACACTATGTTGCCCATAATGATGTATTCCAGTAAAGAACACTAAAATAACCGTCCCCAAGGATCCTATTAAATTCCCGATATAGACAATAAGCCAGTTTCTAAGCAGCTGTTTTAATTTGACTTTCTTATCCGCCCAGGCCATAACAATCAGGGCATTACCTGTAAACAACTCGGCTCCTCCCACGATTACCAGAATCAGTCCTAAACTGAAAACCAGGCCTCCGATTAACTTAACCAGGCCATAAGGTAAACTCCCAGTCAGGCCAGCTGTGGCTGTGGTATAAAATACAGCTCCTAAGGAAATAAAAGCTCCGGCCAAAATAGCCAAAACCAAAATCCGAATCACACTCATTTTTACCTTTTTGACACCCAATTTCTCAGCCTCAAGTGCCATATCAGGAGGTAAAATCGTATCCAGTCCTGCCATCAGTTAGAGTTTAATTATTAAAGAAGGTCCTTTAAAGGATTCAGGAATTAAATGACCCGTTTTGTAACTTGTCCATACACAGGAGCCTACGCCTGAGCCGCCACAATAGCTTGCCCTACTTAGTGCTCCAATCCCTTTCTAACATGGTTTCCTACAGCCACTATATTTTTGCCATTTAAAGGCTTCGCCCATAACTATTTTATTTTATTTATATCCACCGAGATTACCTTGTATTCCGGACACATGGTCTCACTATCGTAAGTATCACCTGTGAGCTTATTGACCATGACCTCAGGAAAATGAAAAGTAGTACTAAGTATTCCGGGGTTTACTGCACTACTTATGGCAGCACGAATATGGACCCTTCCCCGGGCAGAGGACATTATTAAGGTCTCACCATCACTAATATTTTTTCTTGCGGCATCCTGAGGATTAACAAGCAACAAGTCCTCTTTCATTAACTTCCGTAAGTGAGTCCTACGGGTCATGGTTCCGCAATTGTAATGTTCCAATTCCCTATTAGTGGTCAGAATATAAGGATACTTATCAGCGTGCTCTTCAAGCTCTAGTGTTTCCCGGAATGCCCTAAATGTTATATTACCCTTACCCCTTTTGAATGATTCGGTATGTAAAACCTCAGTTCCTTTACCTTCCTCGCTAACGGGCCATTGCTTGCCGTTTTTACCCAGCTCCTCCCACTTGATTCCGGTAAAGAAGGGAACCACCTGGGCTATCTCAGTTAGTACTAATTTATGATCATAATCTGGTTGAGGGTAGTTCAATTTTTGCATAATTTCCGTAATAATTCGACCGTCACTCCTGCTGTTTCCTACAGGGTCCACTACTTGATTTACTTGTTGTACCCGTCTTTCTCCATTGGTAAAAGTGCCACTCTTTTCCAAGAAAGAAGCTCCTGGCAACACTACATGGGCCTTTCGAGCGGTATCTGTCATGAATAATTCCTGCACAATCAAGAGATCCAAACTGTCCAAAGCCTTTTTAACTTTTTCGACATTGGGTTCGGTTTGTAATACATGCTCACCCATGATCCATAAAGCCTTTAATCGACCCGCAAGGGCAGCATCCAGCATTTCAGGAATGGTCATTCCCTTACCACTAGGAACCGGTACTCCATACCGCTGTTCATAGTATTCTTGCACCACGGGGTCAGAAACTTCTAGATAACCGGCCCCCTGATTTGGTTGCACACCCATATCTGCTGCCCCTTGAACATTGTTTTGCCCACGCAAAGGATTTACCCCTACTCCCAGGCGTCCAATATTCCCAGTGATCATGGCTAAATCAGCAATAAGCAGTACAGCATAAGTGCCTTGAGTATGTTCAGTTACTCCCAATCCATGAAAAGACATGGCAGCGTGTGCCTGGGCATAAGCCTTGGCCGCTAACGCTACCAGGTCTTTGTTAACTCCAGTAACTTTTTCCAGGGCCCCAATATCAATATCAAGTATCTCCTTTTTGAAATCGGCAAACCCTTCACATCGATTGGCCAGAAATTCTTTATCAATCCAATCATTCTTTACTATAAAATGGAGCATCATATCCAATAACGCCACATTGGTTCCTGGCCTTAATTGTAAATGATAATCAGCATAGCGGGCTACTTCTGTTTTCCTTGGATCAATTACAATCAAGGTCTTTCCTTGAATAGCATGTTGTTTGATCTTGGCGCCGGTAACTGGATGGGCTATAGTAGGATTCGCACCAATTACCAATATACAGTCGGTGTGTTCTAAATCCTTTATGGAATTGGTAGCAGCCCCTGTACCAAAAGCATGTTGCATACCGCTAGCGGTGGGAGCATGACATAATCGGGCGCAACCATCAATGTTATTTGTTCCAATCACAGCCCTTAAAAATTTCTGCATCAAATAGTTCTCTTCGTTGGTACATCGAGAAGAAGAAATTCCCGCAATGGCATCCGGGCCATATTTTTGCTTAATCGATGCTAATTGATTAGCAATAAACTCATAGGAATGGTCCCAACTTGTAGCTTTAAAGGATCCATTTGTTTTGATCATTGGGTCTTTCAGTCGGTCTGGATGATTATAAAAGCTAAATGCATATCTTCCTTTAAGACAAGTGTGGCCTTGATTTACCTCCGCATCGTAGGGGGCTGTTATGCTTAAAACTTGGCCATCATTCACAGCTACTTCCAAATTACACCCCACCCCACAGTAGGTGCAAATGGTGCGTATATTTGCTTGGACAGCAGATGCATGAAACTTAAAAACGTCTGAAATAGCAGACGTAGGGCAGGCCTGGGAACAGGCGCCGCAAGAAACACAGTCTGATTGATTAAAAGAAGTATCATGCCCCTTTATAATGCGGCTATCAAACCCCCGGCCAAACATGCTAAGCACAAATTCACCTTGAACCTCATCGCATGCCTCCACACATCGATAGCAATTGATACATTTGGATAGATCTGAGACCATGTATGGGTGTGATGTGTCCTTTGAAGATTGCAGGTGGTTCTTTTCAGAAGCATATCGTACCTCCCGAATACCCACTTGCGCAGCGACTGTTTGTAACTCACAATTACCGTTAGCCTCGCAGATAAGACAATCCAATGGATGATCTGTTAACACCAACTCTAGAATATTTCGTCGTAGTTTGTTGAGTTCAGCTGAATGAGTGCTTATAAAACAATTAGACTCCGCAGGTGTATGACAGGCAGCCACAATCCTGGAATCGCCATGTTCTTGAGATTTGACCTCTACACTGCATAAACGACAGGAGCCTATGGGTTTCAAATTCGGAGCTTGGCAGAGTGTAGGTATTACTTGGGAACCTTTATGCCTTTGCAAAAACTGCAATACAGTCTCTCCATTGATCAAAGGATAAGGCTTTGAGTTAATAAACGCTTGCTTGTCAATCTTACTTTCCATGAAAGTAAGATTTTAATTCTTCGTGAAAATACGTCAGGGCGTTTTCCACAGGAAGTGGCAGTGCTCTGCCCAATCCGCATAGTGATCCCAATTTCAAGGTCTCCAATAAGTCTTTAAATAACTCGCTATCAATTTTGCGTATTTCTGCCTGTTGTAGTAATTCTTGGCCTCTTATAGTACCCAAACGACAAGGGAAACACTTGCCACAGGACTCGTGCGAAGCAAACTCAAATAAATGTGTCAGGTATTTTATCATGGGAAACTGCTCCGGAATAGATACAATGCTAGCATGTCCCAAATCGAATTCATGAGATTTGAAGGATTCAAAATCTACTTCCAATGATGAGATTTTGGAAATAGGCACAATCCCTCCCAGTGGTCCACCGATGTGCAGGGCTTTCACTGGTAGCTTGAACCCGCCGCCCATTTCGTAAACCACCTTATACAGTGGGGTGCCCATTTCTACTTCAACAATCCCGGGATTATTGAAGTAGCTATCCAAGGATAGGAGTTTTGTCCCTGGTGTTTTGTCAGTACCCAAATTTCTAAAATCCTTAGCTCCTACATTAATTATATAGGGAATATTAGCAAAAGTTTCAACATTGTTTACCACCGTAGGCTTTTGAAACAAACCTTTCTCGGTGGGATATGGAGGTCTTATTCGAACTTCCGGACGTTGCCCCTCAAGGGACGAAAGCAAAGCTGTTTCTTCTCCACATATATACGAACCAGCCCCCTTGACGATTTTAAACTTAATAGGAGGTGCACTCGGTTCTTGATTTTTCTCAGAAAACCAATTTTTCCAAAGTGCTACCGCATCTTGCATTATGGAAACAGATTCTGGATACTCTGCCCGTATATAAACAATGGCAAAATGAGCGCCAACCACATGGGCAGCCACCAACATTCCAAATAATACCGCATGCGGTTGGTTTTCCAATAGATAACGATCGGAATAGGATCCCGGATCTCCTTCATCCGCATTGCAAACCACGAATTTTGGTTGTATGTCTCTGGCTTTGCAGGCTTCCAATTTGTCAGCCATAAAAAACCCAGCGCCTCCCCTTCCTCTGAGGCCTGAGTCTTTTATCTCTCGGAGGATATATGAAGGATCTTTTCCTCTTATCCTGGCAAACAGTGCCTTGTAAAATCCAAAATGGTTATTCCTTTCTACCAAAACCGGGTTTCTAAGCGCCGATCTTACAGCATAAAGATCTGTGAGTTGCTGGTTCTTATTATCAATAATGTCCTTAATTACCTGCTGGGGTTGCCCAGAATAATTTTTTCCCTGATAGTGAAACGCAGCATTTTCGTGACAACGACCCAGGCAGCACATCTCACCAATTTCATGGTCCTCGAAATAGGAATAAAACGCTTTCTTAAGCCTTTCCTGTGTTCCTGCAACCATGCAAGCAGTACCATTACATAAAAATATCTTCTTATTTAGATGCTCCGGTTTGAAGTGATCATAAAATGAGAGTGTTCCCAAGGTATTGGCCTCTCCCATTAAGTATTCCTTCGCAACTTCCCGGAGATGCTCTTTTTGTAACTCATGGTCTTCGCTGACAGCACCACTTAACTTTTCAAACAATGCGGGAGACCATTCTTTTCTTGCGGATAACAGGCTCAAATTGGTGGACATACCATTTACTATCCTTGGTGGTTTTCGTCTTTAAAAGTCTCTTTAAAATTGTGGAATGCCAGTTTGGTGGTCTCTAATAATTCCTCTGTTTCACGCCTAAACTCCTCCCATTTTTCTTCAGTGCGCTGAGAAGATTTGGTGACACTTTCTTTAAACTGGTCAATTTTAGCCCTTAGAGGGTCAAGTTTAGTCTCGATCAAAGATCGCCCAGACGTTGTTAACTTGTCACAGCCTATTTTTAAATGCTGAAGCCGTTGTTCATAGGCCTCCTTAACCTGTTCTTGTGAATCACCGGCTTTCGTTTTTATTTCTTGAATCTCTTCTTGATATTTGACTCTCGACTTGTCAAGAAATTCGCTGATCTCTTGCATAATTTCCTGAGCTTTTGAATCGACTCTGTTCACATATGCTTTAATTCTTTCTGCTGTTTTTGTTTGAGTTTCCATTGTAGTATCTTTTTACCAAGGTCTTACTCGTAAACCATACTTCCAATGATGTATGTCACATGCTTGAGTGATCTGAATCCATTACATTGTTAGAAAACCCCCAGTTGCCTAAAAACCAAAGGATTTTAATGAGATATACATGGGACCGGCAGCCTCCGTTCAATTATCTAATATCATCCTCTTTATTGAGCATTTCGTCAATGACAAAACTACTTTAATCTCGATGCGCGATACAGAAGGCTTTACCCGAGATTGCCATGGAGATCTTCGCTCCGGTAATATATTTTTACTTAACAACCCGGTATTGTTTGGTTGCATTGAATTTAATGAACACTTCCGTCAAATAGATGTCTTTAACCGGAGTAACCTAATTTTTAAGCCCTTCATTATTAAGAACATCATCGATAAAACTATAAGCATCCAACCTGATGTCAGCAGGGAAATCGTGTCCGCAATCCGGATAAATAACTTGAATTTTTTTATCAGCATCAAGTAAACTGTATATCTTTTTCGCTTCAGTTATACCTTTTTTAACCCCTTCTACGGAGAAGTTGCTATCGTGTAACGGTGAGTTTGAAAAGAAAGGTCGCGGAGCCAGTGCAGCAACCACTTCATAAAAGTCAAATGGGACAAGATCTGGATCTAGGCGATAATTTTCTTTGAGTCGTGGCATGTAACGTAAACTGGTCCAGCCATTTATATCTCCATCATAATAATCATGAAAAGGAGTCCAGCCACAGCTTGATACAATAACTTTCAACCGCTGATCAAATACGCCAACAAACATGGCGTTATGTCCACCCAATGAATGACCGATCACTCCAATTTTTTCAGGATTTACGTACTCCAGTGATTCCAACAAATCAACACCACGCATGTGATTGAATATTCCTTTCATAGTACCAGAAAGGTATTTGTCCTGCTCAAAATCATATTCATAGTCACCAAATGATGGATAGTCAGGGCACAGTACTACATATCCACGCTGCGCTAATTCCAAACCGTACTGTCTGTTGTCTAATGGCCCTTCTCCAGCAACAATCAGTTTTCCCAATGGTCCTGTAGGATGCAAAGCCAGCATGGCCGGTAGTTGGTCTTCTTTTTTAGTGCCTGAAGGAATGTATAGTAGTGCAGGAATTCTGTCCCCAGACTCACTGGCAAACGTGATGGATCGTCGTATGAATCCTTTGCCTTTGTTTCCTTTACTATTTCCATATCAAGGTCCACCAGACTTGCCTATCCGGCAAATTACCCATTGCCAACTGCATCCATCAAGCACTCTGTTTGCGCCTTTGTCCAGTCAGTTGGGAGTAGAAACAGGTATCGGCCTTCCTTTATTATCGTAATACTCCAGTAAATTCGCATGGTCGATATTCTGCTGTGCCCTGAGGGAAATGAACAATGCAGCAAGCCAGTTAAGAAAGCAATAATGAAAACCCCTTTACTCTTCACATTTCTTGAATTTTGGAAATTCATCAGGTTACTCAGGTTCGTTCATATCCAATGCCCAATAAATTGCGTTAATTAAAAGTCTGCGAAATTGGGGCAGTTTAAAATCATCGGGATAGCCAAGTGAAGTGTAGAAGACTCTACTGTTATTCTCATTGCGTGTCCAGGCTATTGGTTCTTCTTTACCTTCCGACTCACCAGTTAATAAAACTAAAGCGCGCTCATCAAGCAAAGGCGCCACATGATAAATATTGCCAGTACTATGCCAATTGGCAGGCTCAAAACCCTTGAGGATAGAATGACCATTGGCTTCAGGGTTAACAGCCACCTCAGTACCAGATTCAACGGCACCATATCCTTTGTTATCACAACCCAGGATATTAGGCACAAAATCCCACCATGACTCATAACCGTCAGGTACTTCATCTCTGACTGAAAAAGCATGATTCGCGGTACGAATTCCGATGAGCGGTTTGCCCTCATTCAAGTAACTTTTAATTATTTCCATTTGCTCATGTTTAAGGGCAATACGGCGAAAAAAAACAATCACCAGATCTGCTTCAGAAAGAATTTCAAGACCTGGAAAATGAAATGAAGATAGATCACCCTTTCCTTGAAGCACTGTAACCTGAAAGTCCAGCTTGCTAGTGAGCATATCTGCAAACTTCGGCATGGTTTTATGGGCCTGGTAGTTCAACGGATCTTCACTAATTAAAAAAACAATGTGGGGATTTTTGATTTGCTCTGGAAGCATAGAGGACATTGCCGGTGTAAAATTCACCGAAATCAATATCAGTAATAGGAATAGGAATGTAAATCTAAAGAACTTAGCGGCCGTAATCATTCTTTGTTTTGTAGTGATGCAAATCGGAATATGGAATTTATGCCAATTAAGCTATTAATTTTTATAATAAATAAGGATATAACAATAACGATTGCTGAAATTAGTCTCCAGGAGGAAACTTCTTTAGGGTCTTTTTGACCGCCCGTTTTAGTCTGCTGTTGGTAATATCGGTGCTAATGTCCAAATATTCAACTGCATCTGACCGCCACACCATCTTACTTTCATTAGCATCTGCTATATCTATAATCAAAGAGCCTTTCAGGTAAACATAAGTCTGATCCACCCATTTCTGTTTGGAAAATACCCAATACCAATCATCTGGATCACCGGAACTGTAGGGCGAAGCCATAACCCCTTCTTGTTCTTCCACAACAATGTGCATATGCAGCAGGAAGTCAGGATTATTCTGATCGTAGGTAAAGCCTTTTCGCTCTAATTCATCCACAATAGCGGTTTTGAAAATTTCCACGGTTGCACTGTCCTTTCTTATGTATGCAGGACCCTCAATAGTGAACTGACAATTCTCAAACCAACAGAAGGTCTGGTATGTTTCGAAAGCTGCAGTCTGATCATAAAGGGTGTTTACTTTTACTGAGCAACTTGACATGATTAAAATTACGCTCATCCAGCTAGCTACTCTACTGGTCTTTGTTGTGTTATTCATAATAGACCTGTTTAGAAAACGTGTTCCTCGATACTGAATTAACATAACCGATTTCCTTGTAATAATAGTTGACTTTAATCAGAGCGGTCGATGAGTTATCTCAAATAAAAAGGGTAGCTACAAAGAACAAGTTTGAAGATGAGTAAAGATGAAAAGACAACATCAGCGCTAAGCGCCGGTGTTGTCTTTGAGCCCCCTTCAGGGATCGAACCCGAGACCTACTGATTACAAGTCAGTTGCTCTACCAGCTGAGCTAAGGAGGCAATTTGCTGATATTCAATAATTTATACTTAATATTATTTTGAATGTTTTTCGTATGGTTACGAAAACGTTACAAAATATAGTATCTATCGTGAAGTACATATCAGTTAATTAGGTTGCAAATATAATGAGGTGGGACAGATTTTAAAGTATTTAGGTGGAATTTTAGCATAATTAATAATCATTAACGATGCATTCACTTGGAATGCAACTCGAATTTATGTAATGCTATATAATCACCCATATAAAGGTAATGACGAATGTTTAAAACCCTTTCCCCTAAATCCTTAGGGGCTATGTTGGCGCTGCCCTGAGGGCACCATTTGGATTACCAGATTCCCCTTCTTTTGAAAGGCATAATTCCATTGTCTATTTATAGTAATTTACAATAATCAGTATCCCTGCAACCTGCACTTTATTCGATTACAACTTTCATATCTCCGAAATACGGATTGCCTTCTTCTTTTTCTGGTCCTACATATTGATAGATAATCTGAGGGACATCGACTGCATGCTCATGCTCCTGTTGATCTCTGTAGCCGTGTACGTTCTTTAGAATAAATATACACATAGCTGGATTCAAGACCTTAGTAAGCCCTAAAAGACAGATCCTTTCTTCTTGGACTTGCTTTGCTTTTTTTATAAGGTCTAAAAACGAAGGGAAAGTTCTTGATAGATAACCTATTAAATCTCTGTAGAGACCTCGTTTTCTAAGAAACTGTTCAAAGAATATATTGGTACTATCTTCGTCGTACCAACGTATTAATTCGTCTCCTATTTTGAGTGCTATATCTTCTGTCCATTTCTGGGCGTTCTTATTACCGATCTGTCCACCCTTCTTGCCTGTCTTAACCATTTTATTCCCCATATCTAAATTTACTTAGTCGCAAGCAACATTCTTAGTTTTTCAGCAAGAGAAACGGGTAAATAAGTCATTGTTTGACTGGCGCAGGTTCGTTACTTTAGTGTAGGTTGTCTGACAGCGCCAAACGTCGCTTACGCCCATTAACGCAGTATACCCAACTATATCAGTAAACATGATGGCAGCTAATTGACGGGATCGGATAGGCATGAATACAAAGTACAAAAAATACTAGAAAGGTGTATCTACCCGCTGATAATCAAAGATTGGTGAACGGCAGCTTTCGGCCAAAAGCGGCCGTTCACAGAGCCTCGGATCATGTTTTGATATTAACCTGCTCCTTGAGATTATTAATGAAATAAGTGCATTTCTAATTACCCAGAATATCTCCATCATTAGATTCGGACCGTCCGGCTATAATATATCCTCCGTCGGTGGTTTGCTGGATATTTGATTCAGCGCGGTCGTCCTCACTACCTCCAAGGCTTTTCTGCCATTGAATAGTACCTGACCCATCCAGTTTTACTATCCAGAAATCACTATCTCCATGATTACCTGAAACATCGCCATCATCTGATCGGCTACTACCAGCTACAATATATCCTCCATCAGTGGTTCGCTGGATTGATTCACCAAGGTCATCTGTACTACCTCCAAGGCTTTTCTGCCATTGAATATTACCTGGTGCATCTAGTTTTACTATCCAGAAATCAACTGTTCCATGATTACCTGCAATACTCCCATACCCATTTGCAATATATCCTCCATCGGTGGTTTGCTGGATTGATTGAGCAGTATCAAACCCACTACCTCCAAGGCTTTTCTGCCATTGAATAGTACCTGACCCATCCAGTTTTACAATCCAGAAATCTCCTCCTCCATGATTACCTGAAACATCGCCGTCATTAGACCAGGTATATCCAGCTATGATATATCCTCCATCGGTGGTTTGCTGGATTGATTGAGGTTGTTCCGATTCGCTCCCTCCAAGGCTTTTCTGCCATTGAATACTGCCCGACGCATCCAGTTTTATAATCCAGAAATCATCTTCTCCATGATTACCTGAAACATCGCCGTCATTAGACCAGGAAGTCCCACCTACAATATATCCTCCATCGGTGGTTTGTTGAATTGATTCAGCACGTGCTCCCTCGCTACCTCCAAGGGTTTTCTGCCATTGAATAGTACCTAACTCATCCAGTTTTACTATCCAGAAATCATTCCGCCCATGATTACCTGAAACATTGCCATCATTAGACAATGTATTTCCAGCAACAATATATCCTCCGTCGGTGGTTTGCTGGATTGACTTAGCACGATCGTTCTCGCTGCCTCCAAGGCTTTTCTGCCATTGGATATTTCCTTGCGCATCAAGTTTTACTATCCAGAAATCATCTTCTCCATGATTACCTGGAATATCAAAATTATCGCTAATGTTAGGGTCATCTTTATCACATTGTGTTGTGAGTATTGCAAAGACGATTAAAATTTGACTAAATCGTTTCATTCCTTAATCATATAAATCGGATTTAAGGCATATATACAAATTACAAAAAATACCATCAAGGTGTATCAAATATAATTCATGGTGTCATACCGTGGCCAAAACCAAGCGAGATTGTATATTTTTTTTGAGGATCATATTCAGTACTATTTTTCCATAAAGCATAGATAAGAAGCAACAGTTTTTTAGCCACCACCATTATCCCTTGTTTCTTTGCTGCTTGTCTTTGATTAAGCTGTTGATAGATTATTTTCATCAGCTCATTGCTCCTGGATGAACTCAATGCGGGCATAAATAAAGCTTTTCTAATATGGGGATTTCCTTTTTTGCTTAGTCTTCCTTTGGATGATTTCTGGCCTGATTGATTAATGAGTACATCCAGTCCAGCATACCCTACCAACTGCCTTCGATTTCTTATAATACCAAACCCATTGGTTTCAGCAATTACCGTGGCCACAGTTAGTAGTGATAGACCTTTGACTTTAGTGATTCTGTTAACCTTCGAGGAGAGCATTTCAGAAGATTCAACTAAGGTTTTCAACTCTGAATCAATACTCATGATTTGTTTTTGTAACAGTTTGAGTCGCTGCTTAGATCTTCTTAGGGTGCTTTTGGCTATTTGGTAAGCGCTCTGTTGGGCGTGTATCTTATTCATGATCACTGTCTTCTCCTTCATAAGACTCTCTCTTTCCCTGGTTAATGAGCGCATCTGGGCATAGATGGGATCTGCTGGCACCCAGTTATCCAACTGCCTTTCCAGTGCAAGTTGGCTAAGTAATCTCGCATCAACCTTGTCTGTCTTTACTTTTTGAGTGATGCTTTTAAAAAATGCTCTGGATTTGGAGGGAAGGATAATGGAAACTTCATAACCGTGCTGATATATTTTATGCGCTAATAGCTCATGATATACACCACTGGCTTCCAGGATAAATTGGACTGGTACCTGTGCAGTAAATAGACGGCTAACTTCCTTTAAGAAAACAGTAACGCCTTTAAGATTATTATCATAGGCTTTTTGGAAACTGAAAGCAACAGAAAGCTGCTCATCCAATTTGCCCAGGCATACTTTGAAATCACTTTTTGAAACATCAATTCCTACCGATTGTTTTAAAATTTTCATAACTTTTCAATTAAGACAAACAAATTTTTAGTTGGACCTTTATTCCTTTTGAGGTGGTGTTAATACAAGATGCGTACAGCTCTTTAAATACCGTTCAGAATATAAAGGAAGGAGAGGAAGGAGGATTATTGACGCTCGCAATATCTCTCATGGAGTATTATCCGCTTTGTGTCCTTCTTTCTCTCTCCGACTAAAATTTAGTAGATTCTAT
>PVMK01136212.1_pt1 | contig 102652 bp, 86 predicted proteins | sample 1853481 | NCBI WGS metagenome assembly PVMK01 (sample SAMN08533507, study PRJNA380276) | Marine sediment metagenome, whole genome shotgun sequencing project.
TCAAGTGCAATTTCAGTAAACTTCACTACCAGGTTATCGTTATCATCAATCAAGCCTATACCTATGCTGCTGGGATCTTCGCATGAAAAAAGGGCTGATAGTACGATCAGCCCAATGATTTTGAAGGATGTACTTTGTTTAACTAACCAATTCATTATACAAGTTATAATAGGAGTCCAGCAATTTATCATCTTTCTCAATGGTCTCAATTTTCCTTTGCTTCTCCAGACTTGCGAATAGTTTGAGGAGGCTTTCACTGACCTCTTCTTCCGCTCTAATTACTGCATCCGAATACTCTGCTCCCAACTTTATCAAACCCTCATAATCTGCAGACATCAGGTTGGCCAACATACTGTCTTCAATATCGATCATTTTTGCTTTTTCGATAATTTTAGGGTTAAATTTATGGTTGAAATCGTTATCATAAACGGTAAATACACATTTGGCATTTTGAAATATTGGATCGTTCTTATAAGTGGTTTTCAGGTACATAGGGATCAAGCTGGTAATCCAATCGTTGCAATGCACAATATCAGGTGCCCAGCCCAACTTCTTAACGGTCTCAATAACTCCTTTGCAGAAAAAGATGGCTCGTTCATCATTATCTTCATAAAACTTGTTTTCCTTATCAAAAAAGACGGATTTTCTGTGAAAATAGTCCTCGTTGTCGATAAAGTATACCTGAAGTTTTGCGTTGGGTACCGATGCCACTTTTATTACCAGCGGCTTTTCCTCATCTCCCACAGCTATATTGATACCTGAAAGCCTTACCACTTCGTGCAACCTGTTTTTTCTTTCGTTTATAATCCCGAATCTGGGAACTAATATTCGAATTTCCATTCCTCGTTCCTGCATACCCTGGGGCAATCTTCTTACAAAATCTGCCACTTCAGAGGTTTGAAGAAATGGATTTATTTCACTGGCTACATAGAGTATTCGAAGTTTGGACATAGTATGTGTTTTTTGATAAAGACTAGTTACGGGACTACAAAATTACGAAATTATTGCCGTATATCAACATTATTTGCGTTTTTACCCGTAGTTTTAGGTCCTTGGGTGTTAAGGTAACCAGGCCATTAATGCAAATCTTCTCCACTCCGGAACCCTTACAAGTATTCATTACAGATCAACGAAGCCAGCACAAAAAAATAGGGTTGGTCCCCACAATGGGCGCCCTACATCAGGGACATCTAGAACTGATTAATACTTCTATTAATGACAATGATGTTACTATCTGCAGTATTTATGTAAATCCCACTCAATTCAATGATCAACAGGATCTTATCAGTTACCCCAGAGATTTTGATCAGGACCTTGATAAACTTAAACAAAATAATTGTACGGCAGTATTTTGTCCTGACGATAAGGTGATGTATCCACAAGAATCCAGGGTAGCTCTGGACTTTGGTGCCTTGGAAAATGTTATGGAAGGCCTCCACCGGCCCGGCCATTTCAGGGGAGTAGCATTGGTGGTGTCCAAACTTTTTCATATGACACAACCTGATAGAGCTTATTTTGGCGAAAAGGACTGGCAGCAGTTGATTATCATTAAACAATTAGTAAAAGATCTTAGTTTTTCACTTAAGATTATAGGAGTTCCTATTGTTAGAGAGGTTGACGGATTGGCCATGAGCTCCAGAAATCAAAGACTAACACCAGATCATCGAATAGTGGCAAGCGAGCTTTTTAAAACAATCTCAATAGTAAAAAAGCAATTACAGCAATCAGCAGGTATTGCTAATGCCAAAGCCGCAGGAGTTGATCATTTAAAGCAATTCCCTATGATTGACATTGAATATCTGGAGGTGGTCCGAACCTCCACTCTCGATTCCCCGGAGCACGCTGTGGGATCCGAACCGCTTTCTATTTGCATTGCTGCATTCATTGGTGACATCCGGCTAATCGATAACGTGCAGGCATTTCAAAAATCAGAATGATAATGCTGTCCCTCTTCTCAACCAAAAATCTGTTTTCTGCTCTAAAGATACTGGTTCCTCTGGGGCTGGCGATGTTCCTATTTTGGTATCTCTATAAAGATAGCTTCTCAGATACTTTACAACGCATGAAGGAGGTCAAATATAAATGGGTTGTGTTGTCTATGGCCTTTGGAATTATCAGTCACATCTTGAGGGCTTATCGTTGGAAACTCCTGATGGAACCAACAGGTCATTACCCTAATCTTCCAAGAAGCACTATGGCATTGTTTATAGGTTACTTAGTCAATCAGGGAGTGCCCAGACTAGGAGAAATCACTCGTTGTTTGGTACTGAAGAGAACGGATCAAATCCCCGTGACCTCTTCCTTGGGCACGGTGGTGAGTGAAAGGGTTCTTGATGTGCTATCACTGCTAATAATAACCGGAATTACATTCCTGATTGAGTTCGAAAAATTAAATGAATTTTTCAGTCGTTTGTTTGCAGAGAAATTTTCAGGAGTCTTTTTGAAAATGGAGCAAAATATTATGTATTTAATAGTTTTTCCCTTTTTACTTCTGGTGTTGTGGTATTTTATTAAGAGTAAAATTAAAAAGAGTTCCTGGTGGATAAAATTTAGGACTTTTGCCAAACAAATGTGGCTAGGGTTCACTAGTATCACCAAATTGAAAAACCCCAGAGCTTTCTGGCTGGCTACTGTTGGTATCTGGGCAATGTACTATATGATGAGCTTGGTAGTGTTTTACTCCATGGAACCTACCGCCCATCTTGGATGGCGTGCAGGGCTCGCGCTGTTGGTAATGGGAGGGATTGCTATGTCAGCACCTATTCAAGGTGGGATTGGAGTCTACCATTTGTTGGTTGCAGGATTGTTGGTTTACTATGGTGTCGCCAAAGAAGATGGACTATCTTTTGCGTTTTTGTTACACACATCTCAGATGATATTAGTAATGCTGGCAGGATTGGTATCAAGTATTATTTTCCTTTATTTAAGGAAAAGGCCGGTAACCGAAGGTGACTCTCCTCCATAGTCTAAGTGAAATTTATTTCATAACTTAGATTACTTTCAAAACTAGTTATTAACCATAAATTAATTACCAATAGAAATGGGCATTAGCGGTATTTACATAATATTTGGACTGGTCATGGTGGTCAGCATGCTAGTCAGCAATCGCCTTAAAAGCAAGTTCAAAAAATATTCCCAGACACCTCTTCATTCGAATCTCAGCGGAAAGGAAATAGCTGAAAGAATGTTAGCAGATCATGGAATAACAGATGTAAAAGTCATTTCCGTCAGGGGTCAACTGACCGATCACTACAATCCGGTAAACAAGACCGTTAACCTTAGCGAAGCAGTCTATGGAGCCAGAAACGCTGCTGCTGCAGCGGTTGCCTCACATGAATGTGGCCACGCCGTGCAACATGCCGAGGCTTATGGTTGGCTAACTATGCGTTCCAAGCTGGTACCGGTAGTCAGTGTAAGCTCCCGGTGGATGCAATGGATACTTCTTGGAGGAATAATTTTTGTGAACACTTTTCCCCAACTTCTGCTAATCGGGATTCTGATGTTTGCCACCACAACTATATTTAGCTTCATAACACTCCCAGTGGAATACGATGCAAGTAACCGGGCGCTGGCGTGGATCGACCAGAAAGGGATCGTAACCAGTCAGGAGCATGCAGCTGCCAAAGATGCACTGAAATGGGCAGCACGTACTTATGTAGTGGCAGCTATTGGCTCACTGGCTACTTTACTGTACTACCTCTCAATTTTCATAAGCCGACGGTAAATCTTCTTGGTATGAATTTTGAATTAAGTGAGGAGCATTTGGCAGTAAAAAAAGCTGCTTATGAGTTTACTCAAACCGAATTGCTTCCTGGAGTCATTGAAAGAGATATAAACCAGGAATTCCCAAAGCAGCAGGTGAAAAAAATGGGTGAATTGGGATTCCTTGGTATGATGGTCGACCCTAAGTACGGTGGTGGAGGAATGGACACGGTTTCATACGTGCTTGCCATTGAAGAAATATCTAAGGTTGATGCCTCCGCATCGGTTATTATGTCCGTAAACAATAGCCTGGTTTGTAGTGGTTTGGAAAAATACGGTACGGATGAACAAAAAGAAAAATACCTGACCCGGCTGGCTCCAGGGAAAATAATTGGAGCCTTCTGTTTATCGGAACCGGAAGCTGGCTCTGACGCCACTTCCCAAAGGACCATTGCAGAAGACAAAGGAGATTATTATTTGTTAAACGGGACCAAGAATTGGATCACCAATGGGAACAGCGCTTCTGTATATCTGGTCATTGCTCAAACAGATCCAAAAAAGAAGCACCTAGGAATTAACGCGCTTATTGTTGAAAGGGAAATGGCGGGCTTAGAGGTAGGGAAAAAGGAAGACAAGCTAGGAATCAGGGGCTCCGATACCCATTCTTTGATGTTCACTGATGTAAAAGTTCCAAAAGAGAACCGTATTGGCGAGGATGGGTTTGGTTTCAAATTTGCCATGGACACTTTAAATGGTGGACGTATCGGGATCGCTTCTCAGGCCTTGGGTATTGCTTCAGGAGCATACGAAAGAGCTCTAGCATATTCTAAAGAAAGAAAAGCATTTGGCGTGGAGATCTCTAAACACCAGGCAATCCAATTTAAGCTTGCAGATATGGCTACTGAGATAGAAGCTGCAAGGCTTCTTTGTTTGAGAGCAGCTACCGAAAAAGACCACAAAAAAGATTTTGCAAAAACCAGTGCAATGGCCAAACTTTTTGCCTCTCAGGTGGCTATGGATGTAACAATAGAGGCAGTGCAAATCCATGGTGGATACGGTTATGTAAAGGAGTATCATGTAGAGAGACTAATGAGGGATGCAAAGATCACCCAGATCTATGAAGGAACATCTGAAATCCAAAAAATTGTAATATCGCGGGAACTTATTAAATTGTAACTTCATACTGGTTATTTTAATTCCAGATAGGAGTTAGAATTACCTAGAATTATAAAAATCTATTTATTAGTTGTATAATTCAAAGATTCTTATTAGTTTTGTACAAATATACTTAGTGATATTTATATTTTCAATTAAATATAGCCCATGGAAGATTATAACAAGATAATCGAATCCTTGAGTGTACGGTTCATAAAAGCCAATAATATCAGGATTTTAAAACCGGTGACAATTGCAAATTTCTACGATGTAGAAAATACTGTGGTTATTCTAAACAAGGGTTCGATTAGGTTCGGAAGTGATGTTGAAAGTGTAAAGGAAGGTGAAGTGTTATTTGTACCTGGGGGTAAGAACGTATCTTTGACCTATGGATCAGGTACACCTATGACCTTATCCAATGACGATTTTATCAACAACAAGGAACTCTATTTCCAATCCTACAATCAGGATAGCGGAACGATGGATGAAAACTTTAGTTTCATCAATTTCGAAGCCAAGGTATTCGATTCTGTAAATTTCTTTGCTTCACTTGATTTGCCTCCATTCGTAATTAGTGGTAATGCATTAGTGACTTCTCTGGTAAAGGCTGTTTTGGAAGAGAACAGCTCTGACAGACCTGGAAAAGGACGGATCGTAAAAATAAATACCGATTACCTGGTAGTTGAAATTATCCGGCATATTTTAAGCAATGGCTTGTTTGTGGAGCAGTTAGCTACGAATTCTACCTACTTTAAGGATCCTCGATTAATTGATATTTTCGGATACATCAAGCATCATTTGGGTGGAGATTTGTCAAATAAGACTCTGGCGAGTGTGGCAAATGTTTCTGAAGATTATGTGGGTCAGTATTTCAAAATGTTGACTGGTATAAACCCTCAGGATTATATTGAGTATCAGCGGATGGAAAAAGCGGTTAATCTATTGCGGACTACCAAGAAAAGCATTCGTGATATCGGGAAAGAAGTTGGATACAAGGACACGGCTTACTTTTGCCGTCGTTTCAAAATGATGTTTGGTATTCCAGCAGGTAAAATGCGACGGCGGGAAAGCCTAATGAATGTCTAATTCTTGATTTAAGTGGTTAACGGCGTCTGAAACCTCAATCAACAGGCTGGGGTTTTCTTCTATTCCATTACCCACTACCAGCATATCCGCACCGGCCTTAAGACTGTTCAGGGCCTTGTCAACAGAATTAATTCCTCCACCAATAATTAACGGGACATCAATAGATTTACGTACAGTGGCAATCATTCTGGGGCTAATGGGGTATTTTGCACCGCTGCCAGCATCCATATAAATCAATTTCAAGCCAAGCATTTCACCCGCCATGGCGGTACAAACCGCCACTGAATATTTGTCTGCAGGAATTGGCACTGTATTACTCATATATGAAACGGTAGTTCGGTTATCTGCATCTATCAACAAATAACCAGTAGGAAGCACCTCCAGGCTACTGCGTTTTAAAATAGGTGCAGCGATGACTTGTTGACCAATCAAAAGCTCCGGGTTCCTTCCTGAGATCAATGAAAGGAATAATACAGCATCGGCAGAAACATCAATATGCATGGTGCTACCGGGAAACAATATTACCGGCAACTGACTATTGTCTTTTATTAACTGAACTACGTGATGCAAATTATTGCCAGTGAGTAAGCTCCCTCCTACAAAGAAGAAATCCACTTTATTCTCAACGGCAATATTGATCAACTTGATCAGCTTCCCTGAGTCTTTAATGGTATCAGGATCAATTAACAGCGCAAAGGACTTTAGACCCTCTACTCTTCTTTTATAAAGCGTCTCCAGTATCTTCTTGTTCATTTTGATTGGGGCTAGTTTCTTTGAGGAATTCCTTTAGTTTTTTAAAAGCAAGGGCCAACAAAAATAAAGCAATTTGTTCCTTAATCTTCAAGACCATGGGTGATGACTCCCAGACTCTTACAACCTTTTGGGTCCCATCACTTGTTTCAGGATCATCGGCAGATGATCCACTTAGCAGTTTGGTTAATTTGTAGGCTAAATACAATGAGCCCCCGATATAAAATATATTTTTTCCAACCCGTTCCAGATCGAACTTTAAACGATTCATATCAGAAGTCATCGCTGATTGGTACTGGCTGGATTTTCGATATAACTCCTTTTTCCTATTGGCTATTACCTGAGATTTCAGACCTTCTTTCATTTTTTTTATTGTTTGAATCTTCAACTATTCGATCGGTTATTGAGACTATCAGACCCTGATACCAACTGGTTTGCTTGATTATCAGAACACTCATCCATAACAAAAAGAAAAATCCAGCTATTATTACAAATCCTAAGTAAGCACTGTCCAATAATTGATTTAGAAATATACCCAATGCCACGCTAAAAAAAATAAAGAACAGGGTGCTAAGAAGAACAATAACCCCAATTGTCAATAATTTTGCTATTAGCCGAACAAACTCTTCCTTAAAATCAAGCTTTAATATTTCAAACCTGGTTTCCATAAAACCCACCAGATGATCGATCAGCCGGTCAATATTGAATATGGATTTGGAACTCTTCAACGTTTAAGGAATTTAGCCTTGGTTAAAGTTAAAAATATATCTTAAAATCTATGCATTTAAGTTTACCTGGCAAGGCTAAATTCCTGTATAAGTTATGATTGATTCAGAAGGCGAATTCGAATTGCAACCTGAATTGAAGGAAATCACTTCCTATTAGTTGATCCAAGTAGGCAATGTCTGACTGCACCTTCAAATTGTGGTCTGAAAAATATCGAGATACACCAAGGTTATATTCATCACCGTCATTAATATTGGAATATGTTCTCGAATCGGACCTTACATGAGCATATCGCAAAGCCAGTTCCAAGTTGCTATTAAATAAATATCCTCCTTGAAAGAAAAATCCAGAACCAGTGGTATATCTCAGTCCCCCCAATTCAGTAGGAACAATAATGTTCTCAGCAGCGGATTTATGGGCATATTCTGTTTGAAATGAGAAGCCATGGTATTTCAAAATAGCATCGAAAAATACCGTGTGGAGGTCATTGGTGAATTGGTTTCCCAGGCTGTCAATCATAAAAAGACCCAGCTGACCCCGTTGTTTTCCTGCACCGTCATTGAAATCATAGGTAACGCCTACAGCCAGTTTGGGACTCTTTTCCCTTTCCAGGTCAGATGAAGAATAATCACCTTTACCCGCGAATTCCCCAAATACCAAATATTCTAGCCGAAAAGTATAATCATAACCTCCAATGTTAGTAATAATTACATCTCTTCCTTCCCCGGTAGACAATGAAAATGCTTCTTTCAAAACACCCCTGGAGCCAATAGCATGTTTATGTCTTAGTTGAAAGCCAATATCTCGATCAATATTGAACCATGTGCTCACTAGGCTGCGGTCTACAAATTGTTGATTCTGTGATGAGATCACACGCTCTCTATTACCAGGCAATTTGGTTTGGCCCACCCATAAGGACCAGTGCTTATGGAAGCTCCACTTTAGTACAGCATCCATAATGATGCGTGAGGTGAACCCGCTTTGAGTATTTTGTCCTCCACCGGTATCTCGATTGGAAAAGCCCAATTGAAATTTGTATTGTAATTTAGGGGAAAGAGCAAATCCATCGAATTTTAGTCTGGCTCGGCGGACCAAAAATCGGTCATTCCAATTATCCGTATCAAGATTATATGCCCCCCGGTACAGGGTTTGGAAACGTACTCGCATCTGGAGGCTAAATGTAGAGTCTTCCGCCATAACGCGGAGCCCGTCACCAAACGATTTGTAGTAGACACCTTGAGCAATGCCAGCAGAAGACCAGATTAGCAGGCAGGCCACCAGCAATAAGCTAGGTACAGTTAATAGCTTAAAACAAGTCGCGCGTAAGGATTTGGGCATAAATATGATTCGAAATTTTGGAGCAAAGTAATGGTTATGGCCTTAGAAATCCAAAATTTCAGATCACTAAGTCTCCCTCAAACCAATTTGTTAACATTCCGGTAACATGAATATTACTTTCATTCTTTACTTTTACCTGCGATAATTAGCTTATTATTATTAAGTTATTTTAATTAAGATCAAATGAAATTCGGAATATTTGACTTATTGACTTTACTGGGCGCCCTGGGTTTCTTCATTTATGGCATGAAGATAATGAGTGAAGGGATACAGAAAATAGCCGGTGAACAATTACGGCAAATCCTGGCAGCTATGACTCAGAATAGATTCCTGGGTGTTTTCACAGGTTTTATGATTACCGGCCTGGTTCAATCTTCTTCAGCTACCACGGTAATGACGGTTAGCTTCGTCAATGCCGGACTACTGTCTTTAATGCAATCTGCAGGAGTAATGATGGGCGCGAATATTGGAACCACAGTTACCGCCTGGTTTCTGGCTATCCTGGGATTCAAAGTAAAAATTTCCGCCATAGCACTTCCCTTAATCGCTTTTGGAATTCCGTTAATGTTTTTGAAGAAACAAAAACTTAAGAATTATGGGGAGTTTTTGATTGGGTTTGCGCTATTATTCCTTGGTCTGGATGAGCTGAAAAGCGCTGTTCCGGACTTAAAGGCAAATCCAGAGGCATTGAACTTTGTTTCCAAATATGCAGACGTGGGCTGGTTCGCATCCCGTTTGATATTTATTGGAATTGGTACGCTTTTAACAATTCTTATACAATCCTCCAGTGCTGCAATGGCCCTTACCTTGGTAATGTGTAATGAAGGGTGGATACCATTTGAAATGGGTGCTGCCATGGTATTAGGAGAAAATATCGGTACTACCATCACTGCAGAACTAGCATCATTAGTAGGTAATGTGCATGCTAAAAGATCCGCTCGTATTCATTCCATGTTTAATATAATCGGGGTATCCTGGATGTTTTTCATGCTACCGGTTTACCTTATGGTAATTGAGAAAATTATGGTGGGCAGTGGTATTGGAGATCCTTTTACCAATGCCGAGTCTGTACCCATCGCCCTTTCATATTTTCACACGGCATTTAACTTGTCTAATGTGCTGCTTCTAATTGGCTTTGTGCCATTACTGGTAAAATTAGCATGTAGGATAGTCAAGGCCAAAAGTGATGAAGACGAGGAATTCCACTTGGAATATATTGGCACCGAAATTATGCGCACCGCAGATTTGTCCCTGGAAGAGGCCAGAAAGGAAGTAGCCAAGTTCGGGAAAACCACCAGTAAAATGTTCAGGTTTTTACAAAACATGCTCAAAGAGGAACGGGAGGACAAACAACTTAAACTTCAGGGAAGGGTCAAGAAATACGAGGAAATAACCGACAGGATGGAGGAAGAAATTGCCAATTATCTTGTTAAAGTAAGTGAGGGACGACTTAGTGAAAGCGCTTCCATAAGGATGCGGAGTATACTCAGTATCGGTAATGATCTTGAAAGTGCGGCCGATCGATTTTATCAGGTTTCCGAACAATTTGGGCGTAAATTCCGCAAAAATATTGTGTTCACCCCTGACCAAAATGAGCAGTTGCAAAATATGTTCAAACTGGTTGATGAAGCATTGAATATTATGCTTGAAAACCTAAATAAAGAATATCCGAAAGTTTCAATTGATGAGGCTTTTGAAAAAGAAATGGAGATCAATAAGTTCCGCAATAAAATGAGGAAAGCCCATTTTAAAAGTGTTGAGAGAAAAGATTATACATTGAAAAGCGGGATTGCCTACAATGAGATGTTTTTACTACTGGAGCGTGCTGCCAATCACGTATTGAACGTAACCAGAGCCATAACCGGGGAAGTTAGCAAAGATGATGAGGATGAATCGATGCCTCAGGCTGCCATGGACAGATAAGGAACCCGGATCTTTCTAGGGGCTGAAATTCTATTGTTTGGGAATGCATTAATAGGTATATTATCGGTTACCACTTAAAAAATTAACCCTGTTGGAATGGCCTGCCTTGGCGGTAATCGCCATAGTCATTATAATGATCTTCTGTTTTATCACAGAAGTTATCCCTATCGATACTACCGCGTTATTGGTCATGACGGTGTTGATTGCTACCGGCCTGGTCTCACCCATTGAGGGTATTTCAGGATTTGCCAATGAAGCCACCATAACCATTCTAGCCCTTTTTATTATTGGAGCTGGTCTTGACAACTCCGGGGCCATAGATTATTTAGGGAAAAAATTACAGCGGTTCTTTCTTAATGATGAATGGGTAGTTATCGCCATGGTAATGCTGCTGGTGGGTTTCTTATCTGCTTTCATGAATAATACTGCTATTGTGGTGGTATTCATGCCAATACTATTGCGAATCTCCCGGGTAACAGATCTAAGCTCAAACCGTCTGCTAATGACACTTTCGTTTGCAGCTATGATGGGTGGAGCTTCTACAGTAATTGGTACCTCAACCAATCTATTGGTAAGTAGCTTAGCTGTTCAAAGTGGGGTTGAAGGATTTAGGATCTTTGAGTTTACTCCATTGGGTATAATCCTTTTCCTGGCTTTTTTTATTTTCATGCTTACCATTGGGCGCTTTTTAATTCCCAAAAGAAAACCCGCAACCTTATCCAGTGAATACCAATTGAAGGACTTTGTTACAGAATTCGTGGTCCCGGTATCCTCTCCATTAATAGGGAAAACACTGCGAAGTCTACCATTCTTTAACGACCCTGATGTGACGGTAATTGAAGTAATAAGAAAGGGAAAAACCTTATGGCTTCCACGAGGAAACGAACTGATGCAGGCACATGACACCATACTTATCAAAGGAGGTGTGGATGATATCGTCAATATCAAGTCTTTGCAGGGACTCACTTTCCCCAAAGATTTCAGTCAAATTGATCGTGATCTTGAAAGCGGTGAGTTGGTATTGGCGGAAGTAATGGTCCTGCCAAGTTCAAAAATTGTAGGCCGTAAAATGAAAAGGATTGCTTTTAATGAGATCTACAACGCGGTACCTCTGGCGGTTAAGAAAAAAGGAGGAGTATATTCAGGAAAACAGGCCAACTACAGACCTCAGATTGGAGACACCATTCTTTTAGAAACACAGAAAGACAACTTAGTCTTTCTTAACAACCATCAAGACCTAGGAGTGCTGTATGAGCATAGCCGACAATTGTTTGATTGGCGTAAGATAGCCTCTTCCTTTTTTATAGTAGCATTAGTGGTGTTTTTGGCCGCACTGGAAGTGGTGCCCATTTTAACCAGTAGTTTGATAGGTTGCGTCCTTATGCTACTCTCAAAAAATGTGAGCTTACAAAAAGCTTATCAGTTCATTGAATGGAAAATAATTTTTCTTTTAGCAGGTCTATTACCATTGGGAATTGCCATCCATAATACTGGATTGGATCAAGTTGTTGGGGATGCGATTTACAATCTTACCGATGGCTGGCCCGTTCAGCTGATTATTTCGTTTCTATTCCTTATTACGGTGGTATTAACCAGCGTGATCTCTAATCAGGCCACAGCGATTTTAATGGTGCCAGTGGCTATATCACTGGCCACGGATATAGGTTTGTCCACCAAGCCATTTTTATTAACAGTACTATTTGCGGCCAGTACATCATTCATTACACCGATTGGGTATCAGACCAATACCCTGATCTATGGAGTGGGCAGTTTGAAATTTATGGATTTTGTAAAGGTCGGGGGTGTGTTAACTTTGGTTATCTGGTTGCTAGCATCCTTTCTTATCCCTCTGTTTTATCTATAGAATAAAATATGTTTGATCTCTGATCTAGGATCTCTGAGCTCTTAGATCAGAGATCTTAAGAATTCAGTTCATTAACAGCCAGCCAGGCCATCAAACCTGATCCTACTTCCAAGGCTTCTTCATCAATATCAAATGTGGTGGTATGTACCCCTGAAGTAATTCCTTTGGCCTCATTTCTTACACCTAGTCTATAAAAACAGGCATCAACTTTTTGCGAGTAAAAGGCAAAATCCTCTGCCGCCATCCAAATGTCAAGATCCACCACATTCTCCTTACCAAGGTACTCTTCAGCTTGCTTCCTGCTACGACGGGTTAGTTCCGGATGATTCTCAAGATAGGGATAACCATGTAAAATATTCACCTCACAACTGCCGCCCATCGCCTCAGCAGTACCTTTTGCAATCTTGCAGATCAATTCTTTTGCCCTGGCTCTCCATACTTCATCCATGGTCCGGAACGTGCCTTCTAGTTTAACGGTATCCGGTATCACGTTGGTAGCACCATCTGCAATTATCCGGCCAAAGGACAATACTGAAGGCATTTTGGGATCAGCATTGCGGCTGACTACCTGCTGTAGTGCTACCACAATATGGCTGGCTATTAAGACAGAATCGATATTTAAATTGGGCATAGCTCCATGACCACCTTTACCTTTCACAGTAATATATATCTCATCAGCACTGGCCATGTATATCCCTTGTTTAAATCCAACCTTGCCAGAATCTATCAATGGCATCACATGTTGTCCAATGATATTTTGCACCTCAGGGTTCTGCAGCACGCCTTCCTTTATCATCAGGGAGGCACCTCCAGGAATTTTCTCTTCTCCCGGTTGGAAAATCAGCTTAACCGTCCCTTCGAATGAGTCTTTTATCTTTTGCAGAATATTTGCAGTGCCCAACAGGCTTGAGGTGTGAACATCATGTCCACATGCATGCATCACTCCGGGGACAGTAGATTTATAGGGCACCTCATTGGACTCCTCAATAGGCAAAGCATCCATATCCGCTCTTAATGCCAAGGTCTTTTTCCCAGGATTTTGGCCGTGGACATAAGCCACTACTCCAGTATCTGCCATCTTGATAGGCTTCAAGCCAAAAGATCTTAGTTTTTCAGCTACAAAGGATGCTGTTTGTATTTCCTGGAATGATAATTCCGGATGTGCGTGCAGGTGTCGTCGGTACTTAACCAGTTCACCAGCTTGTGCAGCCGCTTGTTCTTTGATAATTTGATTTAAAGCAGTCAATTCAATCTGATTCTTGCGGGTATTACAATGGCATCAGGAAACTCCCCAAGTAACTCAGCATAGGCATTTTGGGCCTCCAATCTATTGCCAAATTCCCCACACGGACTTTATATATGGGTTGTTCGTATTTCGTTTCTGGCCTGGAATTGGGTAAGATCCTGTATACTTGTGTCTTAGCTTGTGAAGCCTGTTCACGACTTGTCCCAGAGTATACCTGAATGGTAAATCCTTGTGCGGTCCTGGAAGTCCCACTATGGCTAGTAATTTCTTTTAACTTGTTGTCAACAACCGCTGTTTGGTCATGACTGGGGGTCACATCCTCTACTTTTTCTTCTATTGGATCCTTTTCAACAGCAGCTACTACTTCTACCCGGGGTCTTTGAGATGAAAGGTCCTCATTGTAAGTGGCGGTAGTGGTACTGGGAGCGAACAATGAGCATCCGGTAATCCCCATAAATCCAAAAATCCAAAAATATCTAAAAAAAATCATTTCGATTTTCAATCCTCTAAAAGAACACATTTGTTATTATTTATATCGTCCTCCACGGTTTTGAACTTAACGTCCTTTTTTATGTTTCCGTCTATGTATTGCACGGTCACCCTTTGATTTCGCCCAGCAACTTTGGTCGATTTCACCGGCATGGCCTTTTCGGCGGGTGGCCTGTTTCTGGTGTCTGGACCGCGGCCACTTAATAGAGATTCACTAGCAGCTTTTGATTCTTGCAGCCTTTGCCTGGATCTTGGTGCCCTGGCTTCCTGAACCTCATTTGATTCCTGCACCGGAAGATCGCCGTGCATCAAGAATGTATTGGTTTCCTCGTTTACTTTAGCAAGGAACCGTTTAAACAGCTCGAAGGACTCAAATTTGTAAATAAGCAACGGGTCCTTTTGTTCATATACCGCGTTTTGCACAGACTGCTTCAGATCGTCCATCTCACGTAGATGTTCTTTCCATGCCTGGTCGATAAAGGCCAGGGTTACCATTTTCTCCATTGAAATGATCAATTCTTTACAATGGTTATTCAGGTTTTTTTCCAGGTTAGTGACTACTCCGATTTGCTTTTTCCTATCCGTAAAAGGGACCATAATGTTGTCCACGGTGGCACCGCGTTCCTTTTGAATATTTTGAAAGATAGGATACGCTTTTTCGCTAATGGCCTTATTCTTTTGTCTATAGTGATCATAAGCGGTCTCATATAATTGCTCGGAGAGTACCGGAGAATCGATCTTGAGAAAATCTTCTTTATTGATTTGATAATCCAAAGCAAGTATCCCCAGGACATTCAACTTGAATCCATCATAGTCCTCCATCTCTTGGGTATTTAGCACGATATCTTCACAGGTGTCGTAAATCATATTCATGATATCAAGCTGCAAGCGGTCTCCAAAAAGGGCATTTCGCCTTCTTTTGTAGATCACTTCACGCTGTGAATTCATTACATCGTCATACTCCAGCAACCGTTTTCTAATAGCGAAATTATTTTCCTCTACTTTCTTCTGTGCGCGTTCAATGGATTTGGTGATCATGCTGTGCTGGATCACCTCACCTTCTTCCAAGCCCATACGATCCATAAGCTTAGCGATCCTATCAGAACCGAACAAGCGCATTAGATTATCCTCTAAGGAGACAAAAAACTGTGAACTTCCCGGATCTCCCTGTCTACCGGACCTGCCTCTTAACTGACGATCAACCCGCCGGCTTTCGTGACGTTCTGTACCAATAATTGCTAAACCGCCGGCATCTCTGGATTCCGGAGTCAATTTTATATCAGTTCCCCGCCCCGCCATATTAGTTGCTATGGTCACATTACCAGAATGACCAGCGCTTGCCACTACCTCAGCTTCCCGTTGGTGCTGCTTGGCATTGAGCACTTGATGCTCTATACTGCGCAAGCTGAGCATCCTGCTTAGCAGTTCTGATATTTCAACGGAAGTAGTACCCACCAGTACCGGTCTTCCAGCCCGGGTAAGCTCTTCAATCTCTGCTGCTACTGCATTATACTTCTCACGTACGGTTTTGTATACTTTATCTTGGCGATCATCCCTTATTATATCCTCGTTGGTTGGTATTACCACTACATCGAGTTTATAGATTTCCCAAAACTCTCCTGCTTCCGTTTCGGCTGTACCGGTCATTCCGGCTAACTTATGGTACATCCGGAAATAATTCTGCAAGGTGATAGTGGCATAAGTCTGGGTAGCATCCTCTACTTTGACGTTTTCCTTGGCTTCAATTGCCTGGTGCAATCCATCGGAATAACGTCGACCCTCCATTACTCGCCCTGTTTGCTCATCGACAATCTTAATTTTCCCGTCGACGATAATATACTCCACATCTTTTTCGAACAGGGTATAAGCCTTAAGTAATTGGTTGGTGGAATGAATCCGCTGCGCTTTCTCGGAATAATCCCGTATCATACTCTCTTTTTTGACTAATAGATCCTTCTCCTTAAGGTCCTCGTCGTTTTCCAAGGCAGCAATTTCTTCACCAATGTCAGGAAGAATAAAGAAATTTGGATCTTCGCCTTCTCCAGTAATGAGATCAATACCTCTTTCTGTTAACTCAATATTGTTGTTTTTCTCATCAATGGTAAAATAAAGTGGTTCATCAGCTTCAGGCATCATTTTTTGATTATCCTGGAGATAGAAGTTTTCCGTTTTTAGTAAGATCTGGCGCATACCTGTCTCACTCAGGTATTTTATTAACGGTTTGTGTTTAGGTAAACCCCGATACGCCCTAAACAAGGCCAGCCCTCCCTCCTTTTCATCACCGGACGATATCCGCTTTTTAGCATCCTGCAAATAATGCGAAGCCAATTTTTTCTGTACATCCACTAACTTGGCGATCCGGGGTTTCAAGTCGTAGAATTCATGCTCATCTCCTTTAGGGATGGGGCCGGAAATTATCAATGGAGTCCTGGCATCATCGATCAACACCGAGTCCACCTCATCAACCATGGTAAAATGGTGCTTACGCTGTACCAACTCCTTGGGGTCACGAGCCATATTGTCTCTTAAGTAATCAAATCCAAACTCGTTATTGGTTCCGTAGGTAATATGTGCCTGGTATGCTTTTCTTCGCTCCTCTGAATTAGGTTGGTGCTTGTCGATACAATCTACAGAAAGTCCATGGAATTGAAAGATTGGTGCCATCCACTCACTATCCCTGGTAGCCAAATAGTTATTTACGGTAACGATGTGCACACCTTTGTCAGCCAGAGCATTTAAATACGCTGGAAGTGTTGCCACCAGAGTCTTACCTTCCCCGGTAGCCATCTCTGTAATTGTTCCCTGATGCAAAACTATACCACCGATAAGCTGAACATCATAATGTAGCATGTCCCAGGTAATTTCATTTCCCCCGGCAATCCATTGGTTATGCCAAATAGCCTGTGATCCCTGTATCTCAACATTATCGACATTTGCAGCCAACGCTTTATCCTCAAGTGTTGCGGTGACCGTCAGTTTATGGTTTTCTTTGAATCTTCGTGCGGTTTCTTTTACAACCGCAAAAGATTGGGGTAGAACCTGCATAAGCACCTCTTCCAAGAGTTCGTTTCTTTCTTCTTCCAAATCATCAATCCCTTTGAATACTTCTTCCTTTTCATGAATATCCAAGTCGGGATTATCAGTTACCTTCTGATTTAATGCTGCCATTCTGGCATCAATTTCGCTTAAGGATTCGGTAATGGTTTCCCGTATTTTCCGGGTTTCATCCCGCAGATCATCATCGCTGATATCTTTGAAAGCATGGTATATCTCATTGATCTGTCCCACATAGGGGTGGACCTTCTTAATATCTTTATCTGATTTGGTTCCAAAGACCCTAGCAATTCCTTTGCTAATTAAATCTAACATGGGCAAAAAATGTTAATTCCTTAAATTTAAACGGATTTTTACGTAATTACTGATAGCAAGACACAAAAACTGTATTGCGGTTGGTACAATATATCAAAATGGCTGAATTCACGGTCCTGGCATTAATAATCAAGGACACCTTCAAATACTTTTTCTGCAGGGCCGCTCAAATATACTTCAGTAAAGCATCCATCCGCTAGCTTATTAAATGAGACTTGTAGCTTTCCTCCTGCTGTCCTAATATGCACCGGACTTTCAAACCCCTTGCCAGCCATCACTAAAGCAACGGCTGTCACACCACTTCCACAGGACAAAGTTTCGTCTTCTACCCCTCTTTCGTAGGTATGTACCAGGACCTCACCTCCATGTGGTTCCACAAAATTTACATTTGTACCCTGAGGCTGATACCTGACACTATTCGAATTGCCCGGCCTTCATTTTTTACGTCTACCGCCGATATGTTTGAGACTATTTTAACATGATGCGGGGAACCGGTATCGATAAAATACTCTTGACCTGTTTGGATCACCGCCTCTGCAACTTGCAGATTAACAAATATTCGGTCCCCCTCAATTCGTCCTTCATGAGGGCCATCAACAGCAAGGAAAGTACAATGATCGCCTATCAATCCCAGGGTTTTAGCAAATTTCACTGCGCAGCGACTGCCATTCCCACACAAACTCTGTGAACCATCAGGGTTGAAATACAACATTTCAAAATCAAACTCATCATGCTCTTGAATCAATATAACTCCGTCCGCCCCGATGCCAAACTTTCGATTGCACCATGTTTTGATCAAATCCAAACGAGCCATGTCGAATGATTGTTCTCTATCATCAATCATTATGAAATCATTCCCGGTACCCTGATACTTGTGAAACTCTAATTGAGGCATGATGCAAAGATAAAATTCCACTAGATCATTAGGTGAAATTAGATGAGTTTTCTAGTCCGTTAAAGAATAGTCGTACACTTGAACCCGGTCCCACAGGTGTTCACAGTCTTCAACAAACCGGAGGTGCACGATATGGTTTTGATATACCTCATGATCATTCATGTTTTCGAAGGTAGTTTGATAGGAAAAGGCAAAGCTGTGATCCACCACCTCCCTGGGAGGAGTTGATGCCGGAATGCCAATGTAGCCAGATTTTATGGTCTCAATAGTTAGTAGACTTTCCAACCCCTTCTTCAATTGATCCCGATCATCAATGCTTTGAGGGTCATTTAACCAAAAATAGACCTGATGTATTAGCATAAAGGAACAATTGTTGAATTGAATAGCAAGATTAACGATTTATTGATGGTTATCAAAAAAGGCCTGTTCTTATCGAACAAGCCTCGGATCTATAATAAATATCCAATTTAGATTTTCTCTTTTATTCTGGCAGCTTTTCCTTGTCTTCCCCTGAGGTAAAATAGTCTGGCCCTTCTTACTTTTCCCTTTCTGATCAACTCAATCTTGTCAAGATTTGGGCTAATTATGGGAAATATACGTTCAATACCGATTCCGTTTGATACTTTCCTTACCGTAAAGGTCTCACCGTTGGTGTTTGGGTTTTTCCGTTGAATCACGGTACCTCGAAACTGCTGTACTCTTTCTTTGCCGCCCTCCCGGATCTTAACGTGCACGTTTACCGTGTCGCCAGCTTTAAAATCAGGAAACTTGCTCCTTGCTTCAGCATACTCCTGTTCCACCAATTTTATCAGGTCACTCATGTCACTAGTTTCAAAAATGGATTGCAAATATAGGCATATTCTTTTTGAATTATAAATTATGAATTAGAAATTATGAATGTCGAACACCGAATATGGAATGACGAAGTTACTGTACTCCAAACCTGGGCGTTTCTTGTTCGGCGTTCGTTAATCGGTGTTCGGCGTTGGGTGTTGGGTGTTCCCACCCGGTCTTCGTTCCTGCGTGCGTTTCACCGATTGTTCAAAACGCCATTTCTCTATTTCTTTTTGGTGCCCGCTTAGCAACACTGGCGGCACCTCCATGCCTCTGAATTCAGCTGGACGCGTGTAAACCGGAGGGCCCACTAAACCGTCCTGAAACGAATCCAACAACGCACTACTTTCATTAGACAGTACCCCTGGCAGTAACCGGATCACCGCATCAGAAAGCACCGCAGCTGGTAGTTCACCCCCAGACAACACATAATCTCCAATACTTATTTCACGGGTAATAAAATGATCGCGCAGCCGTTCATCAATCCCTTTATAGTGACCACAGATAATAATAATGTTATCTAAAAGACTTAATTCGTTGGCAGCCAATTGGTGGAAAGGCTGTCCATCAGGACTCATGTAAATGATTTCCTGATAATCACTATCCTTTTTCAACAAATCAAGACAGTTCACTACCGGTTCAATCATCAATACCATGCCTGCTCCTCCGCCATAAGCATAATCATCCACAGTCCGGTGTTTATTCCCTGAGTAATCTCGAAGATCATGGATCTTTAGGTCTACCAAACCCTTATCCTGTGCCCGCTGCACCATGGAGTGATGCAGAAAGCTATCCAAGAGGGAAGGCAACACAGTGATAATATCAATTCTCATGGTGTCAGAATTTAATCTTCGAGATAGACCTCCAACAGACCATCTGGCAAGCAGACCTGGACTTGTCCACGTTCACGGTCAATTCCCCGTACTATCTCCTGGGTATAAGGAATCAAGACTTCATGGTCCTGGTATCTCATGACCAAAAGTACCTGGGGAGATTGATGGTAAACTGAAACAATTGACCCAAGTTCACCAAGTTGGTGATCTATCACTTTCCAATTTACCAATTCATGAAAATAAAAATCCTCTCCTTCCAAAGGGGTCAGTAAATCCAATGACAAGTACAAGGCGCTGCCATTCAGTTTGCGGGCCTCATCTAAAGAAGAGATTTCCTCGAACTTCACAATAGCCTTTTCTCCCTTGACTTGCAGGCTTTGAATAAAAAAAGGAACCAGAGCTTTTTCTCCTTTGAGGAGTAGAAACACCGATTCCAGATCTTTATAATTTTCCGGCTGGTCAGTATCAAGAAACACATGTACCTCACCATAAAGTCCATGAGTACCGGTTATATAACCTAGCTGAAAACAAGCATCAATCTTCATGATGCCAATAAATATTTATTCCTTTTTATCAGATGCAGGGTCTTCATCAGGCTCGTCGGCGCCAGGCTCCTCAGTAGTAGTTGGGGCTTCTTCTGCCGGTGATTCTTCAGTTGGTGCTTCGGTGGTAGCTTCTTCGGCTGGTGCTTCAGTGGCAGCTTCTTCGGCTGGCGCTTCGGCGGTTGCTTCTTCTGCTGGTGCTTCTGCGGCAGCTTCTTTGGCTGGTGCTTCGGCAGCAGCTTCTTCAGTTGGCGCTTCGGCGGCAGCTATAGCAGCTGCCACTTTACTCTTAATTGCATCCGCTCGAGCCTCCTTGACTTTTACCTCTGCCTCTAGTCTGTCCTTATCCCTGGTGGCCTGATCCTGCCGAAGTTTATCAACTTTAGTAGTCACCTTGGCCTCTTTTTCCTTTTTCCAGGCTTCAAGTTTTTTATCCGCCTCCTCTTGGGTTATAGCGCCTTTATTCACTCCTACCTGTAAATGCTTTCTCATCATAACACCCCTATACGAAAGCACAGCCCTAACCGTATCTGTTGGTTGGGCGCCCTTCATAATCCAATCAAATGCCCTATCTTCCTCAAGATGAATAGTGGCAGGATTGGTATTTGGATTGTAGGTGCCAATTTTTTCAATAAATCGACCATCTCGTGGTGCTCTGGCGTCTGCTACCACCACGTCGTACAATGCCAGTTTCTTGCGTCCTCGACGCGCTAATCTAATTTTTACAGCCATTTTCTAATTTAACTTTGTGGATCTCGTCCGTTTTTAAGGTCTGCAAAGCTAGTTTATATATTGGTCATAGCAAAACAAAGTAGATTTTTGGTTTGATTCAAGAAACGATCAGTCAGCCGGAGTCATTGCTCGAAGTTTCAAAGGGTGGTTCTGGAGGAGCCTCCTTTTTGATTGGCCTATTATTTGAATATCTTGAGTGCATTGTTTAAGGCTAAATCATTTTAATGCTTTCATTGATTCAAAGGGCACAAAAATTCCCATCGAAGATCGCAATTATCTCTGCAGGCAGATCCTTCACCTATCGCCAGCTTCTTGATGAGTCCCACAAGTTTAGCATGTGTTTGCTCAAAGACGATAATGACTTAATGGAGAGAAGAGTTGCCTTTGTAGTACATCCTGGATTTGACTATGTGATGGTCCAATGGGCGATTTGGAGAGCTGGGGGTATTGCCGTACCACTCAACCCAAAAGCCCCCCTCCTAACCCATATTTATGCTCTTAGGGATGCCGGCGTAGATCTTCTAGTCATTTCCCCTGACTTTTCTCAAACGTTCCAAGAGATTTCAGAAGAAACTGGCATGCGCCTGATCACTACTGAATTTCAATGCAATCCTATCCGGGAACTTCCAGAAATAAATGTCAATCGAAAGGCAATGATACTTTATACCAGCGGGACCACTGGATCACCTAAAGGAGTTGTCATTACTCATTCAAATATCGAAGCTCAAATCCTGGCGTTGGTGGACTCATGGAAGTGGTCCGATACCGACTATATTATAAATGTCTTACCGTTGCATCATGTTCATGGGATCATCAACATTGTGAGCTGTGCCTTGTGGTCAGGTGCTGTCTGTGAATTCACAACTCAATTTAATGCGGGAAAATTGATGACCAGGCTTTCATCCCCTGAAATCAATATTTTCATGGCTGTACCTACCATTTATTTCAAACTTATCAGCTATTGGGAATTACTTCCGATTGAGCAACAAGAGAAAATTTCAGAAGGACTACAAAAAATGCGATTGATGGTGTCCGGTTCAGCAGCGCTTCCCATTTCCGTACTGGAAAAATGGTTTACCATTAGCGGCCATATACTCTTGGAAAGATATGGCATGACAGAAATAGGAATGGCCATCAGCAATCCGTATGATGGAAAAAGGGTGCCCGGACATATTGGGCGGCCCTTGCCCGATGTTGAGGTGAGGCTGGTTGATGACAACCTGAAGGATGTAGGTGCAAACGATCAAGGAGAAATTCTTATCAAAGGCCCCAATGTTTTCAAGGAATATTGGGGCAAGCCGGATGCTACCAGAGAGGCTTTTACAGAGGATGGTTGGTTCAAAACCGGAGATATCGCCATAAATAATGGGGGTAACTATAAAATTATAGGTAGAAGTTCTATAGACATCATTAAATCGGGGGGGTATAAACTTTCCGCCCTGGAAATAGAAGAGGTTCTTAGAGAATACCAATCGGTAACAGATTGCGCAGTAGTAGGTATTCCAGATAAAGAATGGGGTGAGATAGTAGCTGTCGGATTAGTAATTGAAGGGGGCGACTTAAATGAAGAAGAACTAAGAGCCTGGGCCTCAAAGAGACTCGCCGGATATAAAATTCCCAGGCTGATAAAAGTTATCCCTGATCTGCCTAGAAATGCTATGGGAAAAGTGGTTAAAATGGAATTGAAAGAAATAATAAAGTCAACTAAATGAAAATCTACGGGGTAGCCTTCCTGGCCGGATGTTACTTGGTCGGACAAGTAATAGGTCAATATTTTGGCATTTTTTTAGGGATTGGTGGTAATGTAGGCGGTGTGGGGATCAGCATGTTACTGCTGGTTCTGGTAAACGATCGGTTTTATAAGACTACCTCCATGAACTCAGAAACCAAGGAAGGGATTCTATTTTGGAGTAGTATGTACATCCCCGTAGTGGTGGCCATGTCATCAATCCTCAATGTAAAAGCCGCAATCTCAGGTGGATGGGTGGCGGTCGCTTCCGGAGTGGTGGCAACATCTTGCTGTTATTTACTAATTCCGGTACTATCAAGATTATCCACTGCCAATTTAAAAGGTAGAGTCTCTTGATCACCTTCGAAATATTAGATGACCTGTTCCTCAAGAATGGCCTTATCATGGCTTTCCTCACCGTTGGGGTTATTATGCTGATTTCAGAATTGATCTCAAGAAGGTTATTTAATAAAAGGATACCCGGTGTTGCCATTGCCATCATTGCAGCACTGGTAATCGCGTACTTAGGCGAGGACAAAGGGATCGCCAATTTTCCCATGTTTACCGGTATGGCCTTACTGGGTGGTTCAATGCTACGTGATTTTACCATAGTGGCCACTGCCATGGGCGCCAAGTTATCAGAACTGAAAAGAACCGGCCTTGCGGGCGTACTTTCTTTGTTTATTGGGGTCACGGTCACCTTCTTTATAGGAGGATTGATAGGATATGCACTTGGATATACGGATGCGAAAAGTTTTACTACCATCGGGGCTGGGGCCTGTACCTATATTGTTGGACCAATTACCGGAGCTGCTATTGGCGCTTCTTCTGATTTGATCGCCATCAGTATTGCAACTGGGGTGATCAAGACCATATTTGTAACCATAATTACTCCAATTGTAGCAAAAAGAATAGGTCTTGATAATCCCGGAACTGCCATGATTTTTGGAGGTATGATTGGCACTACCAGTGGAGTGGCTGCGGGACTTGCCGCCACTGATCCCAAATTGGTGCCTTATGGAGCATTAACGGCCACTTTCTATACCGGTATTGGCGTATTATTGTGCCCATCGGTATTTTACTTAGTGGTATTATACGTTTTAAGTTAAACAGGCTGCGTTTCAAGAAGCAGTAATAACACCATGGGATAGGTGTAAATCTGCCAACTGAGTGACATGGTATTTCAAATTGCAAAAATAAAATTAGGTGGCGTATAGCAAGATAAATATACCAAATGCACCTCCCGCAAGCTACCCAGAACGATAATTTTCAATTGTTCTTCTCTAATTGCCAATTGCAATACCTGTATATTCGTTTAAGCAATTTTTCTATTTAAAAACCATTTCCTACCTTTGAAGCCTGATTTTTTCTCTAGCATGAACCAGTATTCATATATATCTAATGCCCACGGTTCCTATATTGAGGAGCTTTACCAATCTTATCAGAAAGATCCCCAGTCGGTAGATAGCAGCTGGCGCCAATTTTTTGAAGGGTATGACTATTCAGAAGAACAAGGCTTACCGACTGCAGCTGACGCCAATGCCTACAAGGAGGTGCAGGTGCGTTACCTGATACATGCTTATAGAAGCAGGGGTCATCTGAAATCAGATACTAACCCGGTGAGAACCCGGCTTGATCGCAGACCACGGATCAGTTTATCCGATGTTGGGTTAACGGAGGCCGATCTGGACCTGGAATTCGATGCCGGGATCGCAATGGGCATCGGTCGTTCCAAATTAAAAGACATTATTGCTGCATTAGAATCCATCTACCTGGGGCCAATTGGTTTTGAGTATATGTATATACGGGAACCAGAAGTTTTTGAGTGGTTTGAAAAAAAGTGTGAATACGAGGCATTAAACTTCAAACTTACCGCCACCGAAAAGCAAAGAATACTATTCAAGCTTAATGAGGCGGTAGTGTTTGAAAACTTCCTGCATACCAAATATATCGGTCAAAAGCGATTTTCTCTGGAAGGTGGAGAAACCACTATACCAGCACTGGATTTTATTATAAATAAAGCTTCAGATCTTGGGGTAGAAGAGGTGGTTATTGGTATGGCACACCGGGGCCGACTAAATATTTTGGCCAACATAATGGGTAAAACCTACGAGCAGATCTTTAGTGAATTTGAGGGGACCCAGCCTGACCTGACCATGGGAGATGGTGATGTAAAATACCACATGGGATTTTCAAGTCAGGTGGAAACAACATCTGGAAAAATCGTCCACCTGAAATTATCTCCCAATCCTTCGCATTTGGAAGCGGTAGACCCCCTGGTGCTGGGATTTACCCGGGCTAAGATCGACAAGCAGTACCACAATGACGAGGACAAAGTGCTCCCCATACTGATTCACGGTGATGCTGCCATTGCCGGACAGGGTGTGGTATACGAGGTGGCACAAATGTCAAAATTAGCCGGTTACTCTACCGGAGGGACCATACACTTCGTGATTAACAATCAAGTAGGGTTCACTACCGACTTCGATGAGGCTCGTTCCAGTATCTATTGTACCGATGTAGCCAAAATCATTGACGCACCTGTCCTTCATGTAAATGGAGATCATCCTGAAGCGGTTATATTCTGCACCAAGCTGGCGGTTGAATTTCGTACAAAATTCAATCGTGACATCTTTATAGATATGGTTTGCTACCGGCGGCATGGCCATAATGAAAGTGACGAGCCGAAATTTACCCAGCCATCACTTTATAATATCATCTCCAAGCATCCCAATCCCAGGGAAGTTTATAACAAAAAACTAATAGAACGGGGTGATGTGGATGCTAAGCTGGCAAAAGGCATGGACAAAGAATTCCGTTCATTGCTGCAAGACCGCTTAAACAGGGTAAAACAACAGAAACTTCCCTATCAATATCAGCGTATGGAGGAAGAGTGGCGCAGTCTGCGTAAATCAGATCCCAAGGACTTTGACAAATCTCCAGCCACCGGGATCAAAGCCACAGTGGTAAAACAGGTTGGCGAAGCGTTGACCAAGCTGCCAAAAGGGTTCAAGCCCATCAAACAAATTGAAAAGCAACTCAAACAACGTCAGGAGATGTTTTTTGACAAAAAGGAACTGAATTGGGCTTCCGCCGAGCTCTTGGCCTATGGATCTTTATTACTAGAAAATAAATTGGTTCGGCTTTCCGGTCAAGACAGCCGGCGGGGTACTTTTTCCCACCGGCACGCGGTACTTCGTGATGCCCAAACCAATGAGTCTTATTCAAGCCTTGACTTTATAGCAGTCAGTCAAGAGAAATTTGACATCCACAACTCACTGCTGTCCGAATTTGGAGTACTGGGCTTCGAATTTGGCTATGCCATGGCTAATCCCAATGCATTGGTGATTTGGGAAGCGCAATTTGGAGATTTTGCTAATGGTGCACAGGTAATGATCGATCAGTTCATCACTGCCAGTTATACCAAGTGGCATCGCATGAACGGACTCACTTTATTATTACCCCATGGATACGAAGGACAGGGACCTGAGCACAGTAATGCCAGACCAGAGCGGTTCCTTCAAATGGCTGCTGGTTGGAATATGTTTGTTACCAATCTAACCACGCCTGCCAATCTATTCCACGCATTAAGACGCCAGCTAGCTTTGCCTTTCAGAATGCCGTTGGTAATCATGTCTCCAAAATCTTTGTTTAGGCATCCCAAGGTGATGAGTCCTATCTCTGAATTTACTACTGGCCGGTTTAAAGAAATAATCCCAGACAGTTATGCAACTCCGGGGAAAGTGAAGAAAGTATTAATGTGTTCTGGAAAAATATATTATGAACTTCAGGATGAACAACAAAAGAAAAAAAGAAAGGACCTGGCAATTATTAGACTGGAACAGATGCATCCTTTCCCCAAGAAGCAAGTTATGGCTGAACTAAAAAAGTATAAAACCGATCACATATATTGGGTCCAGGAGGAACCTGAGAATATGGGCGCCTGGGCATTTATTCTGCGCTCTTTTAGGGAAGTTAATAAAGACATTATTTCCAGGAGGGCCACCGCTTCCACCGCCACAGGATACCACAAAGTTCATCTGAAAGAACAAAGAGATATAATTGAACGGGCGATTTCTTAGCCTAAACAATAAATAACTATGAGTTTAGAAATTAAAGTCCCCGAGGTGGGTGAATCAATAACCGAAGTAACCATCAGTCAATGGTTAAAGCAGGACGGTGATCATGTAGAGTTAGACGAAATCATTTGCGAACTGGACTCCGATAAAGCTTCTTTTGAACTCAATGCCGAAGCCACGGGGGTGCTTAAGATAAAAGCACAAGAAGGAGAGACTTTGGAGATAGGGGCGGTGATTTGTGAGATAGATGAAAGTGCTGGCAACAGTGTGGAAAATGAAAGCAACAGTGTAGAGCCTGCAAAAAAGACCTCTGTTGGTGTTGCTCCTGCCGTTGCTGACATTATTGAGATGCGGGTTCCGGAAGTTGGGGAGTCAATAACGGAAGTCACACTGGCTTCATGGATCAAAAATGATGGCGATTATGTAGAACTGGATGAGAACATTGCCGATATCGATTCGGATAAAGCCTCCTTTGAACTTCCTGCGGAAGCCAGTGGCATACTGCGGATGGTAGCGCAAGAGGGAGAAACACTGGAAATTGGTGCCCTTATTTGCAAGATTGAAGTTTCTGACGCTCCTGTGGCAATACCTGAAGCTAAGGAAGCACCTGCGGCGCCCGCCCAGACAGCCAGTACTGGCGATAACTATGCTAAAGGACATCCTTCGCCTGCCGCCGCAAAGATTTTGGCAGAAAAAGGCATTTCACCAGAAAAAGTGGCGGGTACTGGTATTGATGGCAGAATTACCAAACAGGATGCTGCCGCTGCTCAACCAGAAGCAGTGTCTGCTGAACCGGTTGAGGTACCTGCGGTAGCGTCCGGCCAACGCAGCCAACGCAGGGAGAAGATGAGCAGCCTGCGGAAAACCATTGCACGTCGACTGGTAGCCGCAAAAAATGAAACTGCCATGTTAACCACTTTCAATGAGGTGGACATGAAATCGGTGATGGACATTCGCAAAAAGTACAAGGAAAAGTTTAAAGAGAAAAAAGAGGTGGGGCTGGGATTCATGTCATTCTTCACCAAAGCGGTGTGTCTGGCGCTTCAGGAATGGCCGGCAGTCAACGCCATGCTTGATGAACAGGAGGTAGTGTACAATGAATTTTGTGACATTTCCATTGCAGTAAGCTCACCAAAAGGATTAGTGGTACCGGTAATACGCAATGCTGAACTACTGAGCTTTGAGGGAATAGAAAAAGAAGTAATGCGACTGGCCATGAAGGCACGGGAAGGCAAATTAAGCATTGAAGAAATGACGGGAGGCACCTTTACCATCACCAATGGCGGCATCTTTGGCAGTATGTTATCTACCCCTATAATCAATCAGCCACAGTCGGCCATTTTGGGCATGCACAACATTGTACAGCGACCGGTAGTGGTTGATGGTGAGATCGTGGTGAGGCCAATTATGTTTGTGGCGCTTTCCTATGACCATAGGGTTATTGATGGCAGGGAATCTGTCAGCTTTCTCTACCGGATTAAAGAATTTTTGGAAGATCCTGCCCGCATGTTGGTAGGCATATAATAAACTTATGCAATACGAGGTAACAGTAATCGGGTCCGGTCCAGGCGGATATATAGCAGCCATACGATGCGCCCAGTTAGGTATGAAGACCGCCATAATCGAAAAATACAGTACCCTGGGGGGTACTTGTTTAAATGTGGGATGTATTCCATCGAAAGCTCTGCTTGATTCCAGTGAACATTACCACAAGGCGGTCCATGAGTTTGAAACACACGGGATAAAGGCCGGTGAATATAAGGCTGATCTGTTACAAATGGTTAAAAGGAAGCAAAGCGTAGTGGACCAGACCACCGGGGGAATCACCTACTTGATGAAAAAAAATAAGATTGATGTGTATGTTGGTATTGGATCTTTCACTGACAAAAATACCGTAGTAGTTAGGAGTGGGGAGCGCGAGGATGTTACTCTTACCAGTAAATATGTCATTATAGCCACTGGGTCGAAGCCGGCCAGTTTACCTTTTATTAAACTAGACAAGAAACGGGTAATCACCAGCACAGAAGCATTGGAAATCACCAAACTGCCCAAACACATGATCATTATGGGCGGAGGGGTAATCGGCCTGGAACTGGGATCGGTGTTTGCAAGATTAGGCACCAAGATAACCGTAGTTGAGATGATGAACAGCATCATTCCCACCATGGACGGTACCATGGGTAAAGAGTTGAAGAAGGTGCTGAAAAAACTAGGTTTTGAATTCCTGCTGGAACATAAGGTAACCGAAGTCAAATCTACTACCCGGCAGGTAACGGTTACCGCGGAAACCAAGTCCGGGGAATCTAAACAGCTCAAAGGCGATTATTGCCTGGTCTCCATCGGTAGAAAACCCTACACGGAAGGATTGGACCTGGAAAAAGTGGGTATAACTACAGATAAAGCAGGCTGCATCCCAATAGATGATCATTTACGAACTTCCGTAGACAATATATACGCCATTGGCGATGTGGTACGGGGAGCTATGCTGGCGCACAAAGCGGAGGAAGAGGGTGTGTTGGTAGCCGAACAACTGGCAGGACAAAAGCCACACATAAATTACTTGTTGATACCAGGAGTAGTGTATACCTGGCCGGAAGTAGCGTCTGTGGGGCATACTGAGGAGGCCCTGAAGGAAGCTAAAATTCCCTATAAAAAAGGGGCGTTCCCTTTCAAGGCATCAGCAAGAGCAAGAGCGAGTATGGATATTGATGGATTGGTTAAAGTGCTGGCCCATGAGCAAACAGATGAAATACTGGGGGTGCACATCATCGGCCCCCGGGCCGCTGATGTGATCGGAGAAGCGGTAGTAGCCATGGAGTACCGGGCTTCGGCGGAAGATATTTCCAGGATGTCACATGCCCATCCCACGTTTTCAGAAGCGCTGAAGGAAGCATGTTTGGTGGCTACCGGGAATAGGGCGTTGAATATTTGATGGTTAAATGATGGGATTTGTACAAGTGCTCGATAATGCACCCTGCCTGGCAGGCTGACAAGCAAAAAACAAATAGCAAACCCCAATTAAACTCCAAAAATCTAGGTCCGAAGTTCCAAACATGTGAAGTTGCTACCTTTTATCGGACAGTAAGTATTTGGAAAATAAATAACTTAAAGTCATGATAAGAAAAAAGCGTACTTATGATAAGGAGTTCAAGTTAATGGCCTTAGAACTGATAGAATCACACCAAAGTGTAAAGCGAGTTGCCGATGAGCTAGGCGTGGGGACTTCACTACTGTATTATTGGCAGAAGTGTTTTGCTAAGAAAGGAGAAAACGGCTTTCAAGGAGAAGTGAAGATAAGCCAGAGCTCAGAAGAAGCTGAAATTTCCCACTTAAAGAAGGAGCTTAGAGAGGTTGAGCTTGAACGAGATATCTTAAAAAAGGCTGTAAGCATCTTCTCCAAGAGCGATGGCAAAAGTTTCAGTTCATAAAGGATCACCGATCCATATTTGCCATTGAGAGGATGTGTAAGGTATTAAAAGTGAGCCGGAGCGGATATTACTTCTGGCTGACCAAAAAGCCTTCAAAAAGAGCTATTGAGAATAGAGCACTCTCAGATCAAATACGCAAGATCCATAAGCAGAGCAGGCAAACCTATGGTTCTCCACGTATTACAGCTGAGTTAAACAGTGGTAAGATCCAAGCATCTAGGCCCAGGGTAGCCAGGATTATGAAAAAGGAAGGCATACGCAGTAAAACAGTTAAAAAATTCAGAGTAACTACAGACTCTAAGCATCAATATAGAGTTGTAGAAAACAAGTTAAATAGACAATTTAAAGTGGATGAACTTGGTAAGGTATGGGTCTCTGATATTACCTACATAAGAACTGGTCAAGGATGGCTGTACTTGACTATTATTCTTGATTTGGCTGATAGAAAAGTTATTGGCTGGTCATTAAGTAACACCTTGAAAGCTTATGATACAGTCATTCCTGCATGGAGAATGGCCGTCATAAACAGACCGTTTACTGGTCGGTTAATCTTTCACTCTGACCGGGGTGTGCAATACTGCTGTCATGAGTTTTCAGGCTTACTTGGATCCTATCAGCTTGTATCTCGAAGTATGAGTAGAAAAGGAGACTGTTGGGACAATGCGGTTGCAGAAAGCTTTTTTAAAACACTCAAAACTGAATTGATATATCACTGCAAATACCAAACCAGGCAAAAAGCAAAACTTGCCGTTTTTGAATATATTGAAACCTGGTATAACAAGAAAAGACGGCACTCAGCACTGGGATACCTTTCTCCGGAATCCTACTCACAATTATTGTTGAATTACAAAAATGTTGCTTAAAAAATGTCCGATAAAAGGTAGCAACTTCAATAGCTTAATTGTCATTTGGGATTTGGGATTTACTATGGGAATGCTCTCCTCTCTTTAAGGTCGCAATTTGAACATATATCGTTCTGAAAATCTGCCGATATTTCGCCGTACCTGCTCATTCAACCGCTTGGTTTCAACCTGGTACGGTTCCGCGATGTCATGGGATAGCATCACTTTCTTTCCTCTGATTAGATGTATCTTGTCTACAATGCGTTGTTGTGGTATTAGCAAATCTCCCAAAGCGGCAAAATTTATTGCAAGCTAACAAGTGGTAGTATCAAAAACTGGCAATGCTTTGGTAGAACACACTCATAAATACAAATTATAAGGGTGAAGTGTCTTTTAAAACAAGATTCTTCCTTCTAATTTCAAAAAGTGCATTAAGTTCAGGTTGGTCCAGTGCTGCTTGCAAAGCAGGATGGTCAGGGAGGTTTTCAGGGAGTGTAAGAGTAAACAAGTGCGACTCTCTATTTTCAAATCCCTTCTTTAACCAATAAGCAGCTTCTTTGAGCATTCCCAATTCGAGATATAATAGACCAATCCAGGAGTATCTTTTCTCTTCTTTATAGTTGACCATGAGTTTGATATTTGACAGGGCTACATCGGATTCTTCTTTCGCTATGGCCAAAATGGTTCTCAAATACAGGTTGGCATAGTAATTATCACTGCTGTCATCCAGTCTTGTAACGACATCTTCCGCTTCCTCCAGGCGGCCGAGATTGATGTAGCTGTTCAGCAGCAATTTGTGGTTGGCCCAATAGTTTATACCCAAATTTCGAGCACTTTGTGCATATTGGAGAGCATTTTCCCAGTCCTTGGCTAATGCATAAGCCCAACCTAAATCATCATGGTTTACAGGATGCAGCGGATCAAGTTTTAAGGCCCTTAATTCCATTTCAATCGCCAGTGTTGGGTGCTGAACCACAAGACGATAATAATCGCCAATGAAATTATAAATTTCCGCATCATCATGGGTGAGCTCAAGTGATTTATTGAATGCCTGCTCAGCAGCAGTCCAATCCCACTCAAGAACGGCCGCTATATATCCTAGAACAGAGAAGGCTTCTGAGTTTTTTGGATTAAGCTCAAGGGCCTTATTAGCGGCATTTTTGGCCGGCTCAACTAACTCTAGAGTAGAAAATGCGGTAGAGAAATGGTGAAAAAGCGAAAGTGCCCGGGCAAGGCCCGAGTAAGCAGGATCATAATCCGGATCAAGCCTGATGGCTTCTTCAAATAGCCGTCTTGCTTCGATCAGGTTTTCTATGCCACGTAAAGCAAGCTTTTGTCGTGCCTGAAGATATATGGTATAGGCATCAATGTCAGCAGTGGTGGTTTGACTCAGTGAAAAAGACTCATTGCTAACGTAAACCTTCATTGCATCCACAATTGCGGCAGTTATCTCATCCTGAACGGCAAATATGTCCGTCAACTCCCTGTCGTAGGTATGGGACCACAAGTGAAAGCCATCTTCAGTATTCACTAGCTGTGCGGTAATGCGAATATTGGCTCCTGATTTCCTAACACTACCTTCAAGAAGTGTACCCACCCCCAGTTCCTTACCGATTTCCTTGAGATCCTTGTTGGTGACTCCCTTGTAGGTCCATGAGGAAGTCCGACCTACAACTTTCAGACCAGGTATTCTAACCAGGGCATTAAGCAGTTCTTCTGAAATTCCATCACTAAACCACTCATGATCGCCTTTTGGGCTCATATCGATAAAAGGAATCACCGCAATGGATTTGTCAGTGACTGGCGATTCCAGGTTCGGTTCCAAAGGTTTCAAGCTATGGTCTGTTGTATTCTGCTGGGGATACAGATACATGATCACAATAATCAACACCAGTCCAGCAATAACGAAAGAACCGGTCAACGGTTTCCTTTGGCTGGCTGTTAATGGATTCTGCCAGGATTGCCGGGAAGTAGTTTTGATGAATCCATCCGGACCGCGTTCGTATTTCCAGGCAAAATAAATGGCCAAAGGAAAACCAATCCCCAATACCGTCAGCAGCAAGTCAAACCACCATTGAGGCAAGATCATACCCCAGTCTTCAATTTGATTCCATAGTATCACCAATAGCAAGGAAATTGCCATATAGGAGACAGTAGCTCTAATCACACCCCGTCTTTGTACTTCTGCCCAGAAGTGACCTGACAACTCTTTTACATCTTTAACCTCAGGAACCGGCAGACCTACTCCTTGAACGGCATAGGTGCGTACACCATAGTCCACGTTCTTTAATTTACTTTCACCAAGGTATTTAGCCTGTACATTACTTTGACCACGAATGGCTTTTTCGATGGCATCGGAGATGTAGATTCCTCCTGGGTCGGCTATAGATTCCAACCTGGAGGCAACATTAACCCCATCGCCGTAAACGTCATCATTTTCAATAGTAATATCTCCTGAATGGATACCTATTCGTAGTTGAGCATCCAATTCTGCCCGAGCAGCTTTTTGTATATCGACAGCACAAAGCACGGCATCCAGAGCCGTTCCGAACTTGGCCAGCGCTCCATCGCCCATTTCTTTCAACCACTGACCATGGTGCTTCTCGACCAGAGGTTTTTGGATCTTTTTGTTGATGCGAATCAGTTCCAATGCCTTGGCGGAGTCCTTTCCCATCAAAGCAGTATACCCGACGATGTCGGTGAACATGATGGCTGCCAATTGGCGGGATTGAGTCATTCAATTACGGATTACAAATAATTACGAACTTCAAATTACGTAAAAAGTCAGTGATATATTCTTCAAATGACAGCCTTTAGGTTTTTGATTGCCCTGCGTCACATAAACTATATAGTTCTTAGCCTCAAACGTTGGATGTCTAGCCACTATTCAGAACAAGACAAGTGAAATGGCCTGGTCCTTCTTCCCTCATCCCTGGTAATCATTCCGGGGGTGCCAGGTGTTTGACTTCCTCGAACCAGTTCTTTACTACTTTTAATCTGGAGGCCGTTTGGGCATTGCTGACAGGCCTCAATAAGAGAAAATGCTGCCCGTCGGGAGTAATGTCATAGGAATAACCAGGAACATTGATATATGGCCCCGTAAATAATACTTTACGGGTACTTATGGAAAATAATGGCTCCGTTGAGATCAAAACTTCCAGCCAATCGTTGCCATTTCGATAAAACAGTTTTTTCCCATTGGGTGACCAAATGGGTTCTTCTCAACCATCAGAAGAAACAGTCCATCTATCGCCATTGGGAGGAAATGGTTGAACATATACTTCGTATTGACCCGATTCACCCGATGTGTAAGCAATATAATCGCTATTTGGGGAAAATGAAGCTAACAACTGGTCACCCCGATTAGGCATTAGGACTAAATCTTCTTTTGTCTCATTAGAAAAATGAAACTTTATATCAGCAGAGGTTGTCGGATTTGATTCGCCGTACATAAATACCGTTCCATCGGATGACCACTTTCAAGTGAAATTGCATTAATACTATTTGGAAATTGTGTGGATACCAGGATGTACTTTTCTCCCAAAAGGCTAGGGAAATCAAATGAATTAAATGTGCTGGATGAAGCCCTTTTAACTTGCAGTTCATGTTGTCTTCCTCCTTCAGTATGTATCCAATTGAGACGAGCTCCTTCGTTATCACTGAAAATAATTCGGTCATCGAATGTCCATACGCCTCCATTGGGATTAGTAGCTTCACAAAGGGATATTGGCTCGCCACCTCTGATAGATACTTTTTTCAGATAGTTATTGGAAAAGAATCCAATCCACTCTCCATCGGGAGAGAAAAATGGGGAAAAGGCCCCTTCCGTACCTTTTAAAACATCAACTTCACCCGTGTCTGAGTACCGTATGAAGAGCCTTGTGTTACTATCTTCCTGGCCCGCATAAACCAATAGGCTACCATCAGGAGAAATCGCTAGGGCTGTTTGTCCTACACCGAATTGCGCGGACCCTATCAATGCCAGTGGGCGTTTCCTCAGGTAATATGATATCATATCGTTCAACACCTTTTGACTGTGATATTCCTGGGCTTTGGAAATACCAAACCGATAACACCGACATCAATACCGCCAGTCCAACCGATAAGATAATGGCCTTCCACATTCTTCAGTTTCCTTTTCCCCAAAAACGCTGCTTTGATCCCGTTCTTATTCCGAACACTTTTATACACGGCCTCAGATAAACAAATCCCCCCAGGGGCCGCCTCACCTTGAATACGAGCCGCTATATTAACGCCATCACCAAATACGTCTCCATCCTGAAATGTAACATCCCCTAAATGGATACCAATACGTATTTTACTGTCTATTTCTTGGTTTAGTTGCTGCTGAATCACAATGGCACTGTTAACCGCATCAAGTGCACTTCCAAAACTGCATAATGCACCGTCTCCAAGGTCCTTGTGCCATTTACCATTATGCTTATGAACTAACGGTGTTGCAATGCTTTTGAATTTGTCCAATATTTCAAATGCCTTCAGTTCATCCGCTCCCATCAAAGCAGTATACCCGACGATGTCGGTGAACATGATGGCTGCCAATTGACGGGATTGATTCATTCAATTACGAATTACGAGTTTCAAATTACGTAAAAAGTCAGTGATATATTCTTTCAAATGACAGCCTTTAGGATTTTGATTGCCCTGCGTCACATAAACTATATAGTTTTCAGCCTCCAACGTTGATGTTCGAGTACGGTTAGGTTGTAGGATAAACCTGGACATGATATGAAGGGAGTTTGGAGCTTTAACATTGGTACTTGTGGCTTAGTTGGTGCTTGCTATTTGCTATTTGTAATTTTTATTTTCTTTAGAAAATAAAGGTATGTATATACTTCACTAATACCGACTGTGAATCCACAGCTGGCAATTCCGGATTATAGTTTAATCTGTTGGTGTTCATGCCGGTATTCAGTACTACCCACAGGTCCTGGCCCTCTCTGAAATTATATCGAAATCTTATGTTAGCTGAAAACAGGTCCGCGGAACTATTGTATTGAACCAATGCATTGGTTGATACTTTTCGGTTCACCGCTGTTCCTATACGTAGTCTGGCAATATGAAATTTAAAGACTTCATTCCTGTCTTTAAAATCGGCATTGCTGTATACATATTCCAGATTAAATTGAAAGTGCTTTGATAAATACCAGCTAGGAGTAATGGTAATACTATTAAGCCAGCCATCGTAAAAGGGGCCTGTTTCCAGTTTGAGTCCAGCACTTAGCCTATTATCACCGGCAATACTGTATGACCCCATAATACGGTAAAAATCATAGGTGCCAATTGGAATGGATACATCATCTGACAACTCGAATTCTTCCAGTAGATTCTCATATACCCACTTTACGCCGATTCCTCCCCTGTCCAGGTTTCTTCTGGAGAATGTCCATTCAGGGCCTGCCTCTGCAGACAGAACCTCATGATCTTGGTTGTTCACATAAGTATTCCCTGACATTTCCAATTTATGCCAAATAAAAGGGCCATCTGCCTTTAACCAAGTATATGATAAGGCTCCTGTGCCGAATTTAAAATCATTCCGGTCAACGAACCCAACTCCAGGATTATAGTTGGGCCCGGACAAAACAGTCCCAATATTATATCCAAAACCACGACGCCTACGCCGGTTTAAATCAAGGGCCAGGCGCCCGCTTTTAAAATTTTGAGCTCCACCGTTTTCCGTCAGACTGTCAAAAGTCTGGGCCCACTGCACCGTTAAGTAATCATCTCCAAAAAGCCGGATAAGGCCGTCAACTCCATAGGCCAGGTTTTTATTCCCTTCAGTATCTATACGGCTGGTGAACATTCCGCCCACAAAGCTGTTTTGATTGAAGACCCTTCTTCTCACCCGAAATACCCCAAAATTTTCCGATGGAATGGTGTCCAGTCTTTGGGTTTGCATGTCCATAAACCCCAGGTCCCAGGTTTTCATCCTTCCGATCATCCGCACACCGCCATAAATAGGGACCTGTTGACCATCATCAGTCAACCCAATCCGGCGGCTAAAAAACAAGCGGCTCAATCCACCGGTCCTGAAATCAAAAACAGATGCCCGCTCTTGAAAGAATTGCCTTTTTTCAGGGAAAAACAAAGAAAAACGAGTAAGATTTACCAGCTGATCATCTGCTTCCGCTTGGGCGAAATCAGTATTTATGGTAAAATCCGCGGTAAGATTGTTGCTGATAGAAAACTTTATGTCTCCTCCAATTTCTTTTTGAAATTCAGTTTGAGTATCATAACCAGTTTCAGTTTGATTTAATTCGTTCGATTCCTCAATGCCCATAAGAACGTATGGGGTCACATAAAGTTTTTTACTGGGTTTTATATCGTTAAACTCTATTTTTTGTGCTAAGGAGGGTCTTAAAAAGGCCCAATTGGTTATTGGAGGAATTGCCGGGTAAACCAATCTTTCCAATTTTCTGGCCACCTTTCGTTGCACTGTTAAACCCATAATCACTTTGCCATCAACCTCCTGAAAACGCAGACTACTAAAAGGAATTCTTATTTCGGCAAACCATCCTTCTTCGGTAACGGTGCTCTCCGCATCCCAATAGGTATTAAAATCTCTATTTAACCAGGATCCCGAGGAAATGGTCCCCCCGGTGGCATCGTTGGAAATAGCTGCATCGTGTCTAAGTCCGGTTGGAGTAGTAGTAAAGATATAGGCATTTTCATTGTCATTATAGGTATCCAACACAATTTCAAAATGATCAGATCCTCTTATGCGATCCCGGTAAAGTGAAGTTGCCCTGACTCCATTGGGATCACTATCATAAGCCCTTATGGACCCATAAAAGTACTGATCATCATAGGCAAATCGTATTTCAGTTTTTTCGGTGGGAGGAACGCCGGCATTGGGCTCATATTGGACCATAGGAACGGGTGGTATAGAGTTCCAAACAGGCTCATCTACCTTGCCATCAAAAATGATCCCATCAATCCTCGGTATAACAAAAAGGCTGTCGGACTGTGCTTGTGATTCAAGTATCAACCCGATAAATAGTACTCCAAATAATAAATTCTGAAATGCCATGAACCCACAAGGTCGTTAAATTAACGGATATTGCCGGCCTCTACTATTTATATTGTAATTCAGTTAATTTATCCATAACTTATATTAGGCACTAACCCTAAAGCCAGTGAAAAACAAAGCCGATAGTCCGGATGCTCCTGAAAATATAATCGCACTCTGTCACTATTACCGTGCAGAAATGGACCGTGCGAACACCTGGCGGACCAGACTGGATGTTACCACCAACTGGGCCATTGTTACTACTGCGGCCTTCTTGTCCGTGGCCTTTGGAAGCCCCAATATTCCTCATTTTGTGATCATTTTAGCTACAATTTTTGTACTGTTCTTCTTGATCATTGAATCCCGGCGCTACAAATATTTTGATCTGTGGCGTTGGCGTATCGCATTGCTCAATGAAAACTTCTTCGCCAACATTATATCACTGAAAACAACCCCTATGCATTCCAACTGGAGAGAACTGCTTAGCAATGAACTACAAAACTCCTGTTTCAAGATCTCATTTATGGAGGCCTTTGGCCGGCGCCTGAGACGGAACTATGGTTGGATCTTTATGGTATTAGCCAGTTGTTGGGTGGCAAAGGTTGTAATACACCCCACTCCTATGCAACATTTTTCACAGATCTTTCAACGGTCTACCATATTTGACCTGGTTCCAGGTGCGGTGGTATTGACTATTGGCATCATCTTTAATCTAGGTTTGATCGCGATAGCTTTTAGTACCCTGAAAAAAAGAAATGTTGAAGTCCGGATTAGACCTTCAAGTAAGGGACAAATGAAGAACACTATTGTGGAGTAAAAAACACCCCTACAGAGTATGCCGGGCTGGCAAATATTAGTCTTGCATTCCTTGCAGTAGAATAGGTAGCATTAATTCCCCAACTGTCTGTTATGTTAAAGCCAATCTCCGGAGTTATGGCAATAAATTCTGCATTGTTTGAAAAAAGGCCGGCTCCTTCACTGTTGACATTCGGATCCCCATTCCTAAGTGAATTCACACCATCAATGGCTACTTGTAATGAGAATTTATAGATGCTTAGCCCCACTTTGCCCCCTAAGCGGAATTCATCAGAAAACCCATTAGTTCGATTATTAAAAGCAGTATACAAGGACGTAAATGGATAAACATTTCCTATTCTAAAGGATTTGCTGACATCCAGGCGAATAATCTGGTTCCATTCTCCGGTTCCTGTTTGCAATGACCCGTCGCGGCCACCATCATTGACTCCAAATGGCAAACCTAAGCTGAAACTTCCGCTGATGGCAATCTTATCTGACTGTATAAGGCCATACTTTATGGTTAGCTGAGTGTCCCCTACTGAATTCACAGCATCACCTTCCAGGATGACCTCCCCGGTAGTACCTGAAACTTGCTCATATTGTAAAGCACGGACAAAAAATGGGAAATAAACAATGGTGGTTAATCGATCAGTAATTCCGTACTCCGCGTACAGGCTGGTAATAAAGGTGCCTCTGGTGGCATTAGGATCTATCTGACCGGTGTTGGTGTAATGAGAATCCGCTATTACCCAATACTGTGATAGTTTGTAATAGCCTGATCCTTTTTTTTGAGGCCAACCATCACCAGCATTCGCAGTGAAGGAAGAAGCAATAGCTATAACATATATAATAAAATTTTTCATGCCTAATCAAATCAAGGTATAAATTCTCCTTTTCCAACTGGTACTACGAAAGGCTTGCAATAAAACAGGACATGTGAATAGTCCTGCAACCCGGTGTTTGTGGGAACATCATAAACTTGACCTCCGGAAAACTTTTTCACCGCTCCTATTTCAAGGGCGTTACTAATTGTGCTGGTGTTGTTTGTTAAGTATAGGTACAGCCCCGGAAGTGCGTTAGTGGTTACAAAGTCATCTGATAGCACCAGCTTCAACCCATTGTCTAATCTGAGTGTAGCACTGCCTTCCAATTGATAGGAGCTTACCGTCTCCAAAACAGCCATACGGTCACCATTTTGTGATTGTTCCTGCATCATTCTGATGGAGTCCACGTCCACTTCCACCGGATCAAATACATTGACGAAAAAAGAACTGGTAACCTCTTTGACTGATACCGTCATCATGACAGTCCCTGGCGCAATTGCCAGGGTAAAACCATCTTCATCAATTTCCAAAACCTCCCGGTTTGAGGACATCCAGTGAAACGAGGCGGGACGCTCCACCCCAATATTATCAAAATAAATAGCCTCATACCGATAACGGTCACCGGAGATCATTACTTCAATTTTATTAACCACGGAGATCCGTGCCTCAATATAATCGTCAATAATATCTGTCCCGATACAACCATACATCAAGACCAGGGAAATGACCGCTACTATATTTCTCATGATTGAATTGCCTGCATGTCTATATGCAAGTAACACAGAAAGTATCACGGAATATTCACGAAAGTCTGTTCTTATCTTGGCATCTGAGGCTGGAAAGTGCCAATTACCAATTGTTAATAATTGTCAATCATTAAGCACCAATCGTCCCAGAACATCAAAATAAAGCAGCACGAATAGGAAGAAACTCATGGTCCATATAACCAGCACATTGAAAATGAAAGTATCCACGTATCCCCCAAACAGTGGTTTACTTGCTACCAGAAATTGCGATCTGAAATCAAAAAAATGGTCACTATCCGACATTATATATATGGGATAAATCTTTTGAACCAGGTGGTCATTTTCCTCCACAATGCGATCTACGCTTCTTACATTAGTAACCAGGTCACTTACAGTCTCATTCTGATACCTGTTTCGTAGTGTATTGAGGTCGTTTGGACTTTTTAAATTCTTTTTAATGCGTTCAATCTCCGCAACCCTTTGCTTTTCGGCATTGCTGGATTTATTGACATAGTACCTTTTCAAACCAGACAGGAAGGTTAGCGCCTCCTCAATAACCTGATTGTCTATGGCCTCAACCGTTAATTTTTGGTAATCGGGCAATTTACTGACACCAACTATTGCCAACTCCTTTCCGAGCTCATTTCTAAGAAGTTTCAGGGTTGACTTCAAATCCTCAACCTGACCGGTCTCAATTAGTTTACGACAGGCCAATAGTTTTGACTCCAAAGTAGGAATGAGATAAACATTTTTATATTCAGAGTTGCGCATTATCTGGTCGTTGTCAAAGAAGTGCTTTTGATATTGATTGTCTTTGAATTGATGGACCACCAGGGCTTCATAACCCCAACGACTGGTCATTATTTCTCCCACCCAGGGCACTTTGTCATGTGTCCGTAGTCGCGGATGGAGGTCATCGAATTTCACTACTACTCCACCCAATATTAGTTGCGGTATTAGTAAAATCGGGATCAGAATATATACCGTAATTGCATTCTTGAAAGCTGAGCTTACATTTAAACCCAATACGCTAGCTAAAGACGAGGTACTAAACAGCACCAGCCAATAAGCCAGAAACATACCCCTGATTTCCAAAATCAAACATCCAATCAATGCAAAAGTAAAGGTCTGAATGGCTGAAATACCAAAAAGGATGGTAATCTTTGAAGCTAGATAACTCCCACGGCTTAGGTGTAGGAATGATTCTCTCTTCAATATCTTACGATCTTTTATTATCTCTTCCGCACTTACTGTAAGTCCCATGAATAAGGCAATGATCACACTCATAAAGAAATACGCAGGAATATTTACATTCTTACCAAAGGAATAAGCTGCTCCCTCGGCGGTTGGAAACTCTTTTACAATAAAAGCCAGAAGTACTGCCAACAAAGGTGCTTCCAATGAATTAATGAGAATGTATTGAAGATCGCTAAGCTTAGAACGGATGTCTCTGGCGGTAAATATGAGAAACTGCTTCAATCTTACGGGGATTTGCAACCTGCCTTCTGGTTTCTCGATCACCTTGGGAACCAATGGCAGTATGGATCTGTACTTGAAGTGCTCCTCCCATTGTTGTGGGCTAACTTTCCTTTTGTCCGTCAGACGTCCGTATTCATTAACTACTTTGGTTTCAATGATGTTAAAGATCTCTTCAGGTCGAATATTCCCACAGACCGGACAAGTACCCAGATCCTTGTCGATTAGATTGGTAATATCCTTGAAGTATGACTCCGCCTCTACCGGATTGCCGTAGTATATTTGATATCCACCCACATCGAGTATTGCCAATCGGTCAAACATTTTAAAAATGTCTGACGAAGGTTGATGGATTACTACAAAAATCAACTTCCCTTTCAGAGATAACTCTTTTAGCAAGTCCATGATATTTTCGGAATCCCTTGAACTCAACCCGGAAGTGGGCTCATCCACAAAAAGCACCTGTGGCTCCCTGAGTAACTCTAGACCAACATTTACCCTCTTTCGCTGACCGCCACTAATAATCTTTTCCAACGGGGTCCCAACTTTCAAGTCCTTGATCTCTGCCAGTCCCAAACTATTCAAGGTCTTGCTTACCAGTTTTCCAATTTCTTCTGGCGGTGTTTTGCCAAAGCACAACCTGGCTGCGTAGAACAGGTTCTGGTAAACGGTAAGCTCTTCAATTAGGAAGTCATCTTGAGGAATGTAACCGATGACTCCCTCTATTTGCGATCTCTGCGTATGAATATTGATATTATTAATACAGATCTTTCCTTCACTGGGAGTTAGATTACCATTCAGTACATTAAGTAATGTGGATTTCCCTGAGCCACTGCTCCCCATGATTCCCACCAGTTTACCAGACTCCTCGAATATTGAGATATCTCGAAGACCTAATGCCCCATCCGGAAATTTGTAATAAACATTCTCGGCCTTGAAAACTATTTTCTGCAGTGATTTCACTAAAAGGAACTTTCCGACAACGTCTGAATAGTAGATGGGCTCTGTCCGGTAAGCCCTGATGGTGCTCCCCGTAGAAAAAACCACTCCCTTGTTGTTCTTAAGAGGTACACCGTTGAGATATACAGTAGTTTTGCCCAGATACTTAATAAAGTAGCTCTCAGTTGCCGGCATGCGCAGCACCACCAATTGGCCTTGTAACCCATTAGCCACCATCCGGCTTATTTCATTGGAAAGTTCGGTGCTGCCGTCATCGACAATTAACAGGTTGGGAGAAATAACCGGCTTGTCCTGAGTATAATCTACGAAATCAGTGATGTTTACCACTGTCTTTCTTTTGAGCTTCAGCGCCTCACTGATATAATAAAGTAAGTTGGATTCTCTTTCGGATACCACCTGATCAGCAGTAATCAGTTCAACCATTTTTAGCACAAGAACCACCTTTTGTTGCTCAGTGATCTCCTGATTTAACTGCTTGGTTATTCGAATTATTTTGGACCAATCCTCTACAAAATCAACCGTTTCATCATCCGTGTTTTCTATCTGGACCCGTTCCGATTCTCTTTCCAGAACCAGTTTATCAAAGAGTTCCATGAATTTGCTGACCCCGCTTCGGTTTAGCTGACGCTCCAGAAATTCTTTGATAGTAAGGCGCTCGTTATAAGTAACACTTCCTTCCTTTGCTATTATTGCAAATAACTGGATGATCGCTTTTAATAGCTGCTCACTCATATGTGATTAAAGGTGTAGAAAAAAAAGCATTGAATTAAATTCAATGCTTTTTTTTTAATTGTAAGTCCAAATTACCCGGTGATATACTCTCTCAAGGCACTGATCTTGTTTATCAAATCAGTCAGACTTCCTTCTTCCAAGTAAGTCATTGCCTGATTGTTCTTCATAGTTTCCTCTATATTAAGGCTTGCATATTCTTCCACAAGATCAGAAGTCATTGCCACCAATTTGTCGGTGGTGGCATCACTATCCAGTGTTTTCAATAAGGCATTAAGTTCCTCCATTGGTTTTTCCTGATCAAGCAAAAGATTTACTAAAGGAATTGCAAACGCACGAATACTGGACCTGGGGTCATCTGCTGAAACTTCTTCTCCTTTTGGAATTTTTGGGGTTTCGTCAATTAAGGAGCTGACAATATATAGGCCCTCTGCAAACGTCCCGGTAACTACCAGGGCTGCTGTGCGGTCGCGTCCGCTCTCCTTTAGGTGTATACGAGTGTCACCTATGGCATCGTCGAGAATATCTCCAAGAGCTTCCCTTGAACCCAGGCTACTCTCAAATTCTTCTACCATCTCAGTATCAATGGAAGAGGTAACGCCAATTTGATCTGCCAATCCCTTCATCTCATTAAAGTAGGTCAGGGCGTCCTGTGATTTGTCATAAGAACTCAGGTATCCGATATCGGTGGAATAAACTCCTAGGTTCAAAGCTGACAGGTCGTCTTCACTCTTATATTGATCCACTTTACCAATGTCGTTTACCAACGTTGCATTGTAATCAGCTCCAGCGGATTGAATGATAAATGGGATTTCTGATGGTGGTGGAATGTTAACCACAATTCCTTCTATCTGTTTTTGAATTTGATCGACTGCCTGGTCAAATTCTTCCCCCTGGTCCTCTTCTTGTTTAGGTGCAGAACAGGCACTGATCCATATTATACAAACACTGCACACAACAGCAGCCATCAATCTAGAGTTAATTTTCATGATCATTAAATATTGTTGCTCCGGTTTAGATTTAAGAAGTGGATAAGTTATAACAATAAAAATTATTACGCAAGTGAAGAAAATCGAGGGTAGGTGTTTAAATAACCATTTAAGTTATTACGCTCATGGTAATTAAAATTTTTATATATTGTAAACTCCACAAGAAACTTAAACCAATAAATATGAATACTTTAACTACTACCGGGGGGCGATTGCTTTTCGCCTTACCAATGGCAATTTTTGGGTTATTTCACTTTATGAATGGCGCTCAAATGGCCGGGATGGTACCATCTTTCATTCCAGGGGGAATATTTTGGGTGTATTTGACAGGACTGGCCCTTATTTTAGCCTCAGTAAGTATCATCATACAAAAACAAGCCCGGTTGGCCAGTCTGTTGCTTGCCTTACTTTTGATGATTTTTGTCATAACCATCCATGTGCCTGGGGTAATTGGAGGAAACATGGATCTTATGCCTATGATTCTTAAAGATACTGCATTAGCAGGTGCAGCATTGACATTTGCAGGTATCGCAAAAGACTAGAAAAATAAAGAATACTCAGCGATAAAAAACCCTCTCGAAAACGTGAGGGTTTTTTAAATGTCTAACATTGTTTTATCCCTCTTTTATTTACAATTTAATTAGCCTAAATTTGTCCAATTTTTATAACCCCTGAACCTTAGTAAAATCTTAACAAGATAGATGCCCAGAGATAAAAGTATCAAATCAGTTCTTATTATTGGGAGTGGTCCAATTATAATAGGTCAGGCTTGTGAATTTGACTATAGTGGGTCTCAGGCGGCCCGATCACTACGAGAAGAAGGAATAGAGGTTATTCTTATCAATTCCAATCCTGCCACCATCATGACTGATCCAGTGACCGCAGATCATATTTACCTAAAGCCACTGGAAAGAAAGTATATTGTTGAAATCCTGAAAAAACATGATATTGACGCCGTTCTCCCCACTATGGGTGGACAGACGGCATTGAACCTCGCCATTGACTGCGAAAATTCCGGTATTTGGGTAAAGTATGGGGTTAGGATTATCGGAGTTGATATTAAAGCCATTGAAACCACCGAAGATCGCGAAAAATTCAGGCTGAAAATGCGGGAATTGGATGTACACGTTTGTAGGGGAAAGACCGCCACTTCTTTTTTACAGGGTAAAGAGATCGCCCAGGAAATTGGATTCCCGCTGGTAATACGTCCGTCTTATACCTTGGGAGGTACCGGCGGAGGCTTTGTAAATTCCGCTGATCTATTCGAGAAAGCGTTGAACAATGGTCTGCACGCTTCACCAATTCATGAAGTTTTGATCGAGCGAAGCATCATGGGATGGAAAGAATACGAATTGGAGTTGCTTCGTGACGCTCTGGGTAATGTAATTATAATATGCTCCATCGAAAATTTCGACCCTATGGGCGTACATACCGGAGATTCTGTAACCGTAGCTCCAGCAATGACCTTGCCGGATACTGTGTACCAGGAGATGAGAAATCTGGCCATTCGTATGATGAATGGGATTGGACAATTCGCAGGCGGTTGTAATGTTCAATTTGCGGTAAACCCTGAGGATGACAAGATCATAGCCATTGAAATCAATCCCCGGGTAAGCCGTTCTTCCGCTTTGGCGAGCAAGGCAACTGGTTATCCCATCGCCAAAGTTGCCGCAAAATTGGCCATTGGGTTTAATCTCAATGAACTAAAAAACCAGATCACCAAGACAACCAGTGCATACTTCGAACCGGCGCTAGACTATGTGATTGTAAAGATTCCCCGTTGGAATTTTGACAAGTTTAAAGGCTCAGACCAGCACCTCGGGTTGCAGATGAAATCAGTGGGTGAAGTAATGGCCATTGGACGGAATTTTCAAGAGGCATTACAAAAAGCCTGCCAGTCACTGGAAATCAATCGCAACGGTCTGGGAGCTGACGGCAGGGAAATGCTCAATAGGGAAAAACTGTTGGACAGTCTGGCAAACCCCACCTGGAACAGACTTTTCCATATATATGATGCCTTTAAAATGGGCATCCCCTTAAATACCATTCAACATTTGACCAAAATTGACAAATGGTTCCTGCATCAAATTGAAGAATTGATACATCTGGAGAACCAGCTAAAGACCTATACATTGGCCACAATTCCTGAAGATCTGTTAAGAACCGCCAAGGAAAAAGGCTACGCAGATCGTCAACTTGGACATTTATTGGGTTGTTTGGAAAGTGAGGTGTTCAAACATCGAAACAAATTAGGTATCAGAAGAGTCTATAAATTGGTAGACACCTGTGCGGCGGAATTTGAAGCACAGACCCCATACTATTATAGTACTTTCGATGAAGAAAATGAATCAGTAAGTTCCAACAACAAAAAGATTGTTGTCCTTGGTTCGGGTCCAAACCGTATTGGTCAGGGCATTGAATTCGATTACAGCTGTGTTCATGGAGTGCTGGCCGCTAAAGAATGTGGGTACGAGACCATCATGATCAACTGCAACCCTGAAACCGTTAGCACTGATTTTGACGTTGCTGATAAGCTATATTTCGAACCTGTTTTTTGGGAGCACATTTATGACATTATCATGCATGAGAAACCATTAGGGGTTATTGTGCAACTTGGTGGGCAGACCGCCCTAAAACTTGCTGAAAAACTAGCTCGGTTTGGCATCAAAATTCTCGGAACCACTTTTGAGTCCCTGGACATTGCTGAGGACCGTGGAAGCTTTTCATCACTACTTAAAGAAATCGATATCCCCTATCCCCCATTTGGAGTGATTGAAGATGCTGCCGGTGCGCTGGAACTTTCAAAAGAAATAGGATTTCCGCTCTTGGTCCGTCCGTCCTATGTGCTAGGTGGCCAGAGTATGAAGATCGTGATTAATGAGGAGGAGTTAGAAGCCCATGTTCTTGACATTTTAAAAGACATTCCCGGCAATAAAGTACTCCTGGACCACTTTTTAGACCAGGCAATAGAGGCAGAAGCCGATGCCATCAGCGACGGAGAGAAAGTTTATATCATTGGGATCATGGAGCACATAGAGCCAGCTGGTATTCACTCAGGTGATTCATATGCGGTATTGCCTCCGTATAATCTAGGTGACTTTGTGATACGTCAAATAGAAGAGCACACCATAAATATTGCCCTGGCCCTCAAGACTGTAGGTCTAATTAATATTCAGTTTGCTATTAAGAACGACAAGGTTTTTGTTATTGAAGCCAATCCCAGGGCTAGCCGAACGGTACCATTTATTTGTAAGGCATACAAAGAGCCCTATGTGAATTATGCCACCAAAGTGATGTTGGGTGAGAAGAAATTAGAAGACTTTGATTTTAACCCTGTTAAAAAGGGTTACGCGATTAAAGAGCCGGTATTTTCTTTCGATAAATTTCCCGAAGTAAACAAAGAGTTAGGGCCTGAAATGAAATCTACAGGGGAAGCAATCTATTTTATCGATGATATTATGGATGATTATTTTATGAAAATCTATTCCGAACGAAACTTGTACCTTAGCAAATAAGTTAATATTAGATAAGTGCTTCAATTTATATGTTGAAATTTCTAGCCATATTATTTATTGTATCCTACCTGACCTACAAAGTTGGTGGCTTCCTGATGCGAGCGCTTCATGTCACTCTGGGCCAGGATCCCTCTCACCGCAATGTTCACCGCAAATCAAGAAAGAACGCGGATGGAAATTTAAATATTGATTATGTTCCTCAGGACAAAAAAAAGGGCAAGAAAGACTTCAAGGGAGGAGAATATGTGGATTACGAGGATGTTAAATAACCACTAGTTATATCTCCTATACTTATTTTGGCTGTATTTCCTCCAGTTTGGGGCTTTAGTACTATGCTTCTTATACTTGCTGGTGGTACTGCGAATACGGTAGTTAGTGGCTACTTCGTAGTCGTTATATGTTGAACCATTTTGATAGATATGGGTGGTTTCAACGCAGCCTCCGATCAGAAATACTAACAGGATCATCCCCAGTGGTAGTAACTTCTTGTTCGCAAATAATGCCCTCATCCTACCGGATTTAATAGTGAATAATTACCTGTTGATACCTGAAAGAACAAAATGGTAACACCCCTGAATTGAAATAAACTTACATTCTAAAAATTGAATGATACCATGGATTAGTTGTGCTATACCGTGAGTATTGACAAATTCAGAGCAACTTTGGCTAATTTTAAAATCCTTTAGTACATGATCATTTAGGTTTTATTGCAACAAATCCTATTATTGCAATTGCATACAAGCAACATGGCCTGGTTTAGAAGAAAAGACAAAGGAATTCAAACCCCAACCGAAGCCAAAAAGGAAGCACCTGATGGACTTTGGTATAAAACTCCCAAAGGACATCCCATTCATATCCGGGAATTAAAGAGTAACTGTTTCGTCAGTACCAAAGATGGTTATCATTTCAGAATCGGATCTAATGACTACTTTGAGATTTTATTTGATGACAACAAATTTGAGGAGCTTAATAAGGATTTTACATCTGCTGACCCATTAGGGTTTATTGATACAAAGGCCTATCCAGATCGTGTGGAAGCTTCCCGGGAAAAAACCAAGCTGCATGATGCAATCCGTTCCGCTACCGGCAATCTCAATGGAATTCCATTGGTAATATGTTGTATGGATTTCGAATTTATTGGAGGCTCAATGGGGTCGGTGGTTGGGGAAAAGATTTCCAAGGCCATTGATCATTGTCTAAAGAAAAATCTTCCGCTTTTAATAATTTCTAAATCAGGAGGCGCCCGAATGATGGAGGCTGGATTTTCCTTAATGCAAATGGCCAAAACCTCTGCCAAATTAACCCTACTGGCAGATACCGGTTTACCATATATAAGCCTGTTAACTGATCCTACTACCGGGGGCGTAACCGCTTCGTTCGCGATGCTGGGTGATTTCAATATTGCAGAACCCGGAGCGTTGATCGGCTTTGCCGGCCCCAGGATAATCAGGGAAACCATAGGCAAAAGTTTACCGAAGGGATTTCAAAGCGCAGAATTTGTGTTGGAGCATGGATTCCTTGATTTTATAGTGGATCGGCGTGAATTAAAAGATCGACTTACCACACTTCTCAAAATGCTGCAATAGTTCAAGGACTGAGGGATTGAGATTTGAGATCAGCGATCTGAGATCTACAGCCTTTGTTATTTACCTCGGCGGGCACAGCAATCATTCATTAATTAATTATATTTGTCACGGTTAAAATACCCCGGACAGATATAATTATCATACCCACATGACAACCATTATTACCGCGATAGTAGCCTTTACCCTGGTGATCTTACTTTTGGTTATGATCCTGTTATTTGCTCAAAGCAAATTGGTTCAATCAGGGGATGTTAGAATAATAATTAATGGGGACGAAAGTAACGCCATGATAGCCGCTGCAGGTACAAGTTTGCTATCCACACTTTCCGCTCAAAAAATTTTCCTTCCCTCGGCTTGTGGAGGTGGCGGCACATGCGCCATGTGCAAATGTATAATAGAAGAAGGCGGCGGTGAGGTACTGCCTACTGAGGTGGGTCATTTAAGCCGTAGTGAACAAAAGGAAAAAGTCAGGCTGGCCTGTCAGGTTAAGGTGAAACAGGACATGACTATTCGCATACCGGAAGAAATATTTGGTATAAAAAAATGGGAATGTGAAGTAGCCAGTAATTACAACCTTTCTACGTTTATTAAAGAATTTGTAGTGAAGCTACCTCCTGGAGAGACCTTAGATTTTAAATCTGGCGGATATATACAAATTGACGTACCAGAGATTCAGGTGTCTTTCGAAGGCATGGAAATTACTCCAAAACCAGAATTGGGGCACCCCGAAGATGTGTTCAAATCTGACTGGGACAAATTCAATATGTGGGACTTATCCATGAAAAATGATGAGCAGATATTCAGGGCCTATTCCATGGCCAACCATCCGGCTGAAGGGGATATTATTATGCTTAATATTCGAATAGCTACCCCGCCATGGGACCGTACAGCAGGTAAATTTATGAGTGTTAATCCAGGCATTTGTAGCTCCTACATTTTCTCAAGAAAACTTGGAGACAAGGTTACCATCTCAGGTCCTTATGGAGAATTCTTTATCAATGAAACAAACAGGGAAATGATCTACATTGGAGGTGGAGCGGGGATGGCACCACTACGATCCCATATATTCCATCTTTTTCACACTGAGAAGACCGATCGCAAGGTTACTTTTTGGTATGGTGGTCGATCACGGAAAGAACTTTTCTACACCAATCATTTCAGGAAAATTGAAGAAGAATTCCCCAATTTCGGTTTTAACATTGCCTTGTCGGAACCATTACCCGATGATAATTGGAAGGTGAAAAAATCGCTGGACGATAAGGAAGGTGATGGCTATTTGGGATTCATCCATCAGGCCCTTTACGATAATTATCTAGGGCAACACGCCGAACCGGAAGAGGTAGAGTATTACCTATGTGGGCCTCCATTAATGAATGCGGCGGTGTTGAAAATGCTGGATGATCTAGGCATCCCCAAAGAGAATATTCGCTTCGATGATTTCGGAGGCTAAGATATTAGGCCCTGTAGCACAAAACTAACAGGGCTTTTTTATAAACTTTTTTATCAAATGGACCTGAAGATATTTTTTTCCGCAATCGATGAGACCATTGTACAATCCATCGATGATGTAAGTGCTTTTTACCATTCAGTTAGAGTTAACACCCATGAAATGCCATCCTACAAGGAAGCGGATATAGCTATTATTGGGCTGGAAGAAGAAAGAGGGACCTTAAATAACCAGGGAGCTGCGTCTGCTGCCGATGAAATACGCAGTAAGCTGTACCGGCTGAAGTCAGGAATGTACTCCTACAGGATCGCAGATCTTGGTAACCTACGTAACGGCATATCTCTCGAGGAAACCTATCTGCGGATTAAAGAAGTTTGTAACATACTTCTGGCAAACAATGTCCTGCCCGTACTTATTGGAGGCACGCATGACCTCGATTATGGTCAGTTTATGGCCTATGAAGATTTAGAAAAACTTATCAGCATATTGAACGTGGACGCATTCCTCGATTTGGAAGAAAGCGACCGTCTGGGAGCATCACGACAGCATATTCATAAAATGCTTCTTTTCGAACCTAATTATTTATTCAATTATAATCAACTGGGGCATCAAAGCTATCTGATTGACCCGGTGGCTATTAACCTACTGGAAAAACTATATTTCGATGTTTACCGATTGGGCTTATTGAAGGAGAATGTCCATGAAATGGAACCAGTGATTCGCAATGCCGATATGATGACCTTTGATATTACTGCTATTAAATCCAGTGATGCACCTGGCAATGCTAATGCTCAACCTTTCGGACTGTCCGGAGAAGAAGCCTGTCAGGTGTGCTGGTATGCGGGCCTCAATGAAAAACTAAGTTCTGCTGGTTTTTATGAATACAATCCAGAATATGACGATGATCATCAATCTACTGCCAGGGTAGTAGCCACTATGGTCTGGTATTTTATTGAAGGCTTTTACAATCGAAAAAGAGAAAAAGATTATAAAAGCAATGACTATATGAAATATGTGGTGACTATGGATGGCGATCCCAATTCCATTATTTTCTATAAAAGTAAATTGAGTGAAAAATGGTGGATGGAAGTAAATTACCCCCAGGGAAAAGAAAAATACGCCCGTAATTGCATTGTTCCTTGCAGTTATACCGATTATCAGGCAGCCAATGAAGGTGAATTACCGGAACGCTGGATTAGTACACATGCCAAACTGATCTAAATTAGTGCTAATTAATATAATTATTTCTATATTCCTCTGAACATAAAGCCATCGACTTGGCAGAATCATGGAGGAAACATCGAATAATACATCTACAAACTCCCATCAAGCTTCTTTAATGGATCGTTTTTTAGGGGGGGTGATCGACTGGATGGTAGTTTTGGTCATCTACTACATATTAAGAGGATTTGTGGGCGGATCGCTCGGTTACCTGGTTGCAGCTGCATACATCCTGGTACGTGATGCATTGCCATTCCTGGAAGGTCAGAGCATAGGGAAAAAAGTCATGAAAACCAGAGCCGTGAATGAAGACACAAGTGCTCCCATTACCAATGATTACCGGACCTCAGTTCTTCGCAACCTTTTGTTATTTATTCCCATTGTCAGTTTAATAGATGCCCTGTTCATTTTTGGCGGCCAGTACAAACGCCTGGGTGACAAGATGGCAAAAACCATGGTTATTTATGACAAATAACTTAATGCGGTAATCTCCACCTCCGTAGCGAAACCTATATAACCTTGGAAATGCCTGGCATAGGAATTGCATAATTCCCGCTTTCATCAGGCATATCCGGCATGGTTGCATCCCAAGCAAACTGTTTGGGTAACAAACTTCGTTTGGATTTCAATACTTCGTCCAGGTTCATTATCTGACCTGAGTGCATGGCCATTCTTCCCATTATGGTAGTCAAAGTACTTTTTGCGCCCCATTCAGTATCATTTCTGGGAGTACTGTTTAGGATTGAATCAAAAAACACATCGTGTTCCACTTGATAAGGATTGGGGTCATTACGATCATCGTGGCGCCAAATCACTTTTTTATTGGTGTCATAAATACGGACTTTTTCATTTGCATAACCTGAGCTACACTTAATATCAAATCCCACACGGCTCCAGCAATTGTCAATATTTTGGCTTTCAACATGCATCTTGATACCGTTAGCATATTCAAATTCTACATAATGATGGTCATAGGTATTGCCTTGATTGGGTCCGTCAAAAACCTGTCGGCCACCGATTCCACGGGCTTGGACTGGAAAATCCTGCATCATCCAGTTCATGGCATCAATTGGATGGATGGTTTGGCCGGCCAACTGCCCACCCCACAACCAGGTAAAGTAACGCCAGTTTCTCATTTGGTAGTCCATTTCTGTCTGTCCTGATTTGCGGGGATGTATGGTCGGTGCGCCTACGCTGTAATAAACTGAAATCGATGCCACATCACCGATGGTACCCCCCCGAATCTGCGTGAACAAATTCTCATAAGCCATCTTATACCTATTTTGTAGCCCTACAACTACCGATAGTTTCTTTTGGTCTGCTAGTTTAGAAACCTCCATGATCTTATGATACCCAGGTATATCTACCGCCAATGGCTTTTCCATAAACACGTGTTTATTAGCCTGGATGGCAGCTTCGAAGTGTATCGGTCTAAAGGGAGGAGGTGTTACCAACAATACCGCATCCGATAGCGCAATCACTTTTTTATAAGCATCGAACCCCACAAATTTATTGCTTTCAGGGACATCAACCTGATCTGCCTCCACGTTCTCCAATATTGCACTATACGATTTATCCAACCTGTCTCTAAATGCGTCGCCCATAGCAACTAATTTGACAGCTTTAGATGCCTTAATAGCCTGGACCGCAGCTCCAGCTCCTCTGTTACCACAACCAATCAATCCGATCTTTATTTGATCACTTCCCCGGACATAAGCGCCTAAATGAGTTGGAAATGTTGCCAGTACCGCGCTTCCCGCAATAGCAGCAGATCCTGCTTTAAGAAATTCTCTTCGTCCTGTTTTTGATGCCTTATTCATTTGTTTGTTTTATTTATTTACTAAGGTAACAATTATTGTGCTACCGGGAATAAATAGCTTCATTGTTGAAGACCAGCAGCTATATCCGCAGTCTTATTCCAAACCCGGAATACATTCTTATAACAGATTTGTGCAATATCATCATCCGAATAACCTCTTATTAATAACTCGGCAATAATATTTGGATACTGAGAAACATCCTTTAGCTCATCTGGCAAAGTATCTCCAACACCATCAAAATCAGAGCCAAAAGCCACATGATCTATCCCAACTAGTGAAACCACATGATCTATATGGTCTACTACTCTACCTATATTTGAGTAAACAAAATTTTCCTTGTGGTATTGGTCCTTATATGCCCTAATCTCATCATCCCCAGAAAGTTCATCCTGAGTTTCCTGCCATTGACTGAGGTGTTTTTTGATGTCATTATTGCTGGTTTTTGAGGCCTCATCGAGAAAGGTAGAGCCAAAGTTAATTTGAATAACCCCCCCGTTTGCAGCTAACTCCTTTATCATATCATCTGACATATTTCTTTCCCATCCTGGAGTAAAATGACGACAACTACTATGGGAAGCAATAGCAGGGGCCTGTGAAATCTTCATTACCTGGTAAAAAGCACTGTCTGAAATGTGGGAAACATCCACCATGATCCCGACCTTATTCATTTCCAGGACCACCCTATTTCCAAAAGGACTTAGTCCATTCCAGGTTTGGGTAGGGTCATAAGATGAATCACAAATTAAATTGTCCTTTGCATGAGTTAATGTAATGTACCTGATCCCACGATCATAAAAATATTGTATACTGCTCAGATCTTCCTCAAGAGGAGCCCCATTTTCCATGCCCATGGGCAAAGCGATTAAGCCCTTTGTAACCAACTCCTCCACTTCCTGAGGACTTCGGGCAATGGCAAACTTGTGGGGATATTGTGATTGGATTTCCTCTACCAGCCGGATGATTTCTTCCGCAAACTCCCTGGCCCCGCCGGTTTCCTGATAAGAAGAAGGCACATAAATAGACATGAAAGGAGCGTCCAGGCCACCTTCCTTGGCCCTTACAAAATCAAACTCTCCTAATTCCGTACGTACACTTACATCTTCCATTACATCATTTAAACGATATGGTAGATCGATGTGACCATCGGTGATGATAAGTTCATGTGCCAATTGTCTTGCATGATCTATGATTGTCATGGAATCAGTATTTTGATCATTTGACTGTTCGGAAGATTGGCTACTACAAGCCAAAATAAAAATGAACGAACAGGAAAACACCCAGTTATGCATTGAAATTCAGTGGTAAATATTTAAAGTTTTAATTTATTAAATAAAAAGGACATTGGAATAGGGGAACATGGGAACAATAGAACAATGGAACAATAGAACAATGGAGTATGGAACATTAGATTAATAGATTAATGATTTAAGGGGGCCGAATTAAGTCATGTTGGAATTTGGTGCTTGTACATTTGGAATTTGCGCATGGCGCAGGGGGCAGGGATCGGAGAGCAGGGAGCAGAGGGCAGGCGCGGAGATTTACCGACTCAAAGCACTGAAAATTTACCTACTTTCATATTTTTGTATATAGAACTATTGATAGGGAGGGAAATTGACCAAAAAACTACCATACTATACGTTAGCTCAACTTGCCCTGTGCAACGGCAGTGATCGAGAGGAGGTTTGGATTTGCTATCAAGGTTATATCTACGATGTATCTGGTTCCAGGCTCTGGAAAACTGGGAATCATTATGAACACTGGGCAGGGCAGGATCTGACGGAAGAACTGTCAGAAGCTCCGCATACGGAAAACGTATTTGATAAATTTCAGGCAATTGGAAAACTCTTAAACAAATGATCCTGATTGCTGACAGTGGCTCCACCAAGACAAGTTGGCGTACTATTGATCCTCAGGGAAAGATAGACCAAGCCCGAACCAAGGGGATCAATCCATACTTTCAATCTACCGAGGAGATACAGGCAGAGTTGCAGAAAACATTGATACCACAGGTTAAAGCGGAGATCCGGGAAATTCACTTCTATGGAGCAGGGTGTAACAATGAAGAAAAAAACCTGGTGGTACAAAAGGCTCTTACCGGAGTATTTGGCGATGTTACGGTTTCCGTGAATTCAGATCTGCTTGCGGTGGCGAGGGCATTATGTGGAAGAGAACCCGGAATAGCCTGTATTTTAGGTACCGGCTCAAACTCCTGTTATTATGACGGCGAAAAGATTGTACATCACATTCCTCCGTGGGGTACCTGGTTAGGAGATGAAGGCAGCGGTTCGGTTATGGGCCGTCAACTGGTGATCCATTTTCTGAATCAAGAATTGCCCGATCACCTGATGAGGTCTTTTGAAAAGCGCTATCCGGAACTTAAAGCAACTATCATGGATCGTGTTTATCGCCAACCATATCCAAACAGATATCTAGGTCAATTCAGCAAGTTCTTATTTGATCACAGGAAAGACCCCTTTATTTATGAAATTGTGTACAGCAATTTTCTGAAATTTCTGAAGCGCAAGGTGTTGAAGTATCCAGGTGCGCAAGAGAGTCTCATGCATTTTTCTGGTTCCATCGCATTTTATTTTAATACACTTTTACGTGTGGCCGCCAAAGACCTGGGATTGCACATTAAAAACATTACTGAGGATCCGATTGCCGGCCTGACCCTATATCACAGGCCTGCTAACTAACCTGAGAAACGCTAAGTCAAATGGTGAAATATTATCCTATATTCGCAGCATAATTTAAACACGATGTCAACTACCGAATCTCCATCCAAATTTGATGATCTGGAACACATGCCTATAAAGGAGTTGCTGGTCAACATCAATAATGAAGATCACATGGTTCCTGAAGTGATAGCTCATATAATCCCGAATATCGAAGCACTGGTTAAAGAAATAGTTCCCCGAATGGAGCAAGGAGGTAGAATGTTTTATATTGGGGCAGGTACCAGTGGACGTCTGGGAATCGTTGATGCTTCAGAGTGCCCACCTACTTTCGGGGTATCGGCAGATATGGTGATCGGGATCATGGCTGGAGGTGACCAGGCTATAAGGAAAGCAGTGGAGTTCGCTGAAGATGACCCGGATCAAGCCTGGGTGGATTTGCAGGACTTTAAAATAGGGACGCTAGACACCGTAATAGGAATTGCCGCCTCAGGCCGGACACCCTATGTGATTGGGGGAGTGAAAAATGCCCGGGAGAACGGCATTTTGACAGGATCCATCAGCTGCAATAATGGTTCCGCACTTAGTAAAGCCGCTGAATTCCCTATTGAAGCAGTGGTAGGACCTGAGTTTGTCACCGGAAGTACCCGTATGAAATCAGGCACAGCACAAAAACTGATTCTTAATATGATATCTACCACGGTCATGATACAGTTAGGACGGGTAAAAGGCAACAAAATGGTGGATATGCAATTGAGCAATGCCAAACTGGTCCAACGAGGTATTAAAATGCTTATGGACGAACTGAACATCCACCAAGATCAGGCCGCTCAATTGCTAGAGACCCATGGCTCGGTACGGGCGGCACTCAAGGCCCAGGGCCATGCATGATATCGGGCCATTTTATCGCTGGGAGCAGTTTTACCAATCGAACACGGACCCCCAATCTCCATTTTTTGGCAAAGAGTATAACTTCGACTTCTATTCTGAAAATATATATGGGTATTACTTAGCCCCGGGGTGGGACTTCTTTGGTTCCGAAACACTCTATTTGAAAATTTTATTCGTTGACTACCACCAGGGATTTGGAATTATAGAGCTGATTGGGGAGTGGAATGATGCCATAAACAATGATATCATGCATCTAAAGCGCAATGTTCTGGAAGCCCTAATGGCTGCCGGTGTATATAAATTTATCCTTATGGGAGAAAATATCCTCAACTTTCACGGCTCGGATGATTGCTACTATGAGGAGTGGTTTGAAGAAACGGATGAGCAGGATGGCTGGATCGCAGCAGTAAACTTCCGAGAATTTGTAATGGACGAATGGCGTAAATACGACATTGACTCATATATCAATTTCGGAGGCACCTTACAACTAACTCAGTGGCGTACTTTGGAACCATTGACTTTTTTTGAGATGGTAAGAAGGCTGATAGAAAGACGCATCGCGCTAACATGATTTGTCCTGGTTGCGCTTTTGATGATCCTGAAGGAGTGAAATTTTGTGGTGGATGCGGAAAACCTTATAGGATTTAAATTCTGTGTCAATTGTGCCACTCAATTGAGAAATATACAAGTAATTTCTGTCTTTGCATTTTAATATCATTTCATTAATTTGAACCTAGGTATATGTTTAAACAAACATTTTAGCAGAAAACATATTATGGACACACAATGGCCTCAGAAAACCCGTGAATTGCATAGTAATCATTTCGAATCTACCATTTGGAATGATTTTAAGTTTCGTGATGACGACATCATTATAGGTACTTACGCAAAATCTGGCACCACCTGGATACAGCAAATTATTTCTCAATTGATATTTAATGGAAAGGAAGGCCTTCAAGTGGCGGAAATGTCACCCTGGCTCGATCTAAGAGTACCACCAGCTCATGTGAAGTTGGAAGCACTGGAAGCGCAGACTCACCGGCGGTTTATAAAAACCCATTTACCAGTAGACGCACTGGTATACTCACCAAAAGTCAAATACCTCTATATCGCCCGGGATGGTAGGGATGTACTTTGGAGTATGCACAATCATCATAGCACTGCAAACGAAAAATGGTATGCAGCCTTGAATGATACCCCGGGACTGGTGGGTCCCCCAATAGGTAAACCAAATGATTCAATAAAAGAGTACTATCATGAATGGTTGGATCATGATGGTTTCCCCTGGTGGCCATTTTGGGAAAATATAAGCTCCTGGTGGAACATTCGGCATCTACCCAACCTGATGCTGATGAATTTTTCCAGTCTTAAAAAAGATATGGCTGGGGAGATCAGAAAAATTGCAAACTTTCTTGATATTGAGATTGACGAAGCACAGTGGAATACCATTCTTAAGCATTGTAGTTTCGATTATATGAAAGAGCATGCCACTGCCAGCGTACCTCTTGGTGGCATATTCTGGGATGGTGGCGCAAAATCCTTTATACATAAAGGCAAAAACGGCAGGTGGCGTGAGGTGCTTTCAGATGAGGAATCTCAAAAGTATGAGAAACTGGCAGTAGAGAAACTCGGTGCTGATTGCGCACATTGGTTGAAAACAGGGGAGATGTAGGGACGAGGGATGAAGGACGAGGGTGTTAGGGTGTTAGAGCTTTTGGATTGGCAATTGACAATTAAGGATTAATAATTTACTTTAAAAAGTTGATTATTAATGACTTATGTAGTTCGATACTTCAAAAATCGATAATTTCTTATTCTGTTAATCAATTGTTCTATTATTCTATTGTTCCCATTGTTCTATTGTTCCCATTGTTCCCATTGTTCCCATTGTTCCCCTATTCCCAAGAGGTTGAACCAGAGCAAGACAAGATATCAGATAGGTTCGATTCCTGCTCAATTCGAGACATGTAACCCGCGTCCGGCGTACTTTTTTTTTCCGGAATTGTTTGGTCTGAAAAAGAAACTCCTCGCCTTCTGAAACCTGCTCCAGTGCTACCAGATTGGATGCAGGGTCATATCGTCGTAATGCCCTGGTCAATGATGGATGGGCGCAACTTGTGGCTTTGGGCGCTTTCAGATAGGAGTAAAGTGCCTCTTGAATATCTTTAGGAAAAATTCTTTTTTGCATCAAAGGATCCAATAACGATATCATTTCATCTTGCCAAAAACCACCGTGGGGTTTTGTAACAAATCCGTGCTTGATGGTAGTGATACAATGGGCAACTTCATGCAGGTAAACAATCAGAAACGCATAGGGATTCAGATTGCAATTAATGGTTATCAGGTGGGTCTTTTTTTTGGCCCTGAAACGATAATCACCCAGCTTGGTTTTCCGGGGTGCAGTAATTTTTAACTGAAACTGGTATTTCTTGTATAACTGAAAACAGTAGTTGTTGGCTATGGATGGGATGTGGTTTTTAAGCAGCCAGTGGTCGGGCGTCATCAAAGTTAAAGCATAAAAAAATCCCTGCACGGCATGCAGTACAACCACAGGACCTACAGGGATTTTGCAATTAGTTCTAAATTAGTTATTCTCTGTGGATTCTTCCACAGTTTCATCAACCTCATCAGTAGATTCTTCAGTGGCTTCCTCAGCATCTTCAACAACCTCTTCGGTAGTTTCTTCTGCTTCATCGATAACCTCTTCAGTTTCTTCTACTGCGGTTTCTATAGTCTCTCCAGCTGCATCCATAGTATCTTCAGCAGCTTCGCTTGTTTTTGCACAAGACGTGGCGGCAAATAAAAATCCGCCCATAACTAATAACGCAAATAATCTATTCATGGTAATTCCCGTTTTTGATTAAAAAATGTAAGCCGCAAATATAAGTAATAAAATTATCCTTAAGCCTATTTTTTCCTAAAAAATAGGCGAATAGGTACACCCGTAAAATCGAAGTGCATTCTCAATTTATGTTCCAGAAATCGCTTGTAAGGTTCTTTTATATATTGTGGAAGGTTGCAAAAGAAAGCAAAAACAGGGGATTTAGCTGGTAGCTGCGTGATATATTTGATCTTTATATATTTTCCCTTGATTGATGGAGGAGGTATTCTTTCAATCTCAGGTAACAGTTTATCATTTAATGCTGATGTTGGAATTCTTTTCTGACGGTTTGCATACACCACCAAGGCCAATTCCACAGCTTTTAAGATTCGCTGTTTGTTGATCACCGAGGTAAAAATCAACGGGATATAGTCCAGGGGGCGGAGTTTAGCCAATATGGTTTTTCTATAAACTTCCGTGGTTTTATGGTCTTTTTCAATCAGGTCCCATTTGTTCACCAGAATTACCATCCCTTTCTGATTTTTATGGGCTAGTCCGATGATATTTTGATCCTGACTTTCCAGCCCCCTTTCTGCATCCAACATTACTATACACACATCTGAACTTTCCAGGGCCTTGATAGACCTTAGCACTGAATAAAACTCAATGTTATCTTTAACCTTAGATTTTTTACGAATACCTGCGGTGTCCGTTATAATAAAATCCTTGTCAAACATATTATATCTGGTATCTATGGCGTCACGTGTGGTACCCGCTACATCTGTGACAATGGTGCGGTCCACTCCCAACAGAGTATTGAGAAATGAGCTTTTGCCTACGTTTGGTCTACCTAATATGGTGATTTTTGGCAGCTCGGAATCTTCAGGGTCTACCTCAGGTGGCAGGTGCTTTACTACTTCATCCAAAAGTTCACCACTTCCAAAACCGCTGGTTGCGGCAATTGGATAAACCTCCCCCATTCCCAATCCATAGAATTCGGCAGCCATATAAGACCGTTCAGGGCTATCAGCTTTGTTTGCAGCAATAATGACAGGTTTTTTAGAGGTCCGAAGGATTTTTGCAAAATCCTTGTCGAGGTCTGTAAGCCCAGTGATGCAGTCTACCATAAACAGGATTACCTGGGCTTCTTCAACCGCCAACTTTACCTGTTCTCTGATTGCTGCTTCAAAAACGTCTGCCGAACCTTCCACATAACCACCGGTATCAATAACGGTGAATGAACGCCCGGTCCACTCAACTTGCCCATAGTGTCGATCACGGGTTACACCGCTTTCATTATCCATAATAGCCTGCCTTCGTTCAACCAGGCGATTGAACAGGGTAGACTTACCTACATTGGGGCGACCTACTATGGCGACGATGTTTGACAATTAAGAATTAACAATTATAGATTAATAATTATTTGAGACTGCTGAATTTTAGGTTTGTCTTGTGAAACATAATCTAATTCAGGAAAAAAGTTTCGAATTTTCCTTGAAAATCATTCAGGTTTGCAAAGATCTGAAAATCAACCGGGAATATGAACTTTCAAGACAACTTTTGAAAAGTGGTACTTCCCGATACTAGTTAGTATTCTAAAAACCAGTAAAAGCAATTCCTGATTTTTAATTCTTAATCTTTAATTGGCATAACCAAACCTCTTCAACTTAACCCGCTTCTTCCGCCAATCCGATTCTACCTTTACGAACTGCTCCAAAAAGACCTTCTTTTGAAAGAACTGCTCCATGTCCAGGCGGGCTTCTGTGCCAACTTTCTTGAGAGCTGATCCCTGTTTGCCTATTAGGATGCCCTTTTGACTTTGGCGTTCTACGTAGATCTCTGCGCGTAACCTAATAATGTCTTCCTCTTCTTTGAATTCCGAGATTACTACCTCACAGGAATAAGGCACCTCCTTTTTGTAGTTCTCGAAAATCTTTTCCCGGATGATCTCGGCGGCAAAGAACCGCTCCGGTTTATCTGTAAGACTATCTTTGGGGAAATAAGCAGGATGTACCGGGAGATTACCCATTATGGCATTCATTACCATATCGATGTTTGTCTGGTGAAGTGCAGAGACCGGAATGATCTCCTTAACAGAGGATTGGGTCAGTTGTTGTTTCCAGTATTCCATCTTGTCCTGTAGTTGGGTTCCCTTGGCAAGATCAATTTTATTGATAATTAGAATGACCGGTATACGGGCTTTGGATATGTTCTGTATCAATTTTAGTTCGCTATCCATTTTTTCACCCAGTTCAACAATCCAAAGAATTAGATCCGCATCAACTAGAGAAGAGTGTACAAACCGCATCATATTTTCCTGTAATTCATATTGCGGCTGAATTATTCCTGGAGTGTCGGAATAAACAATTTGAAAATCTTGCCCGCTTATGATCCCCATGATCCGGTGTCGGGTAGTTTGGGCCTTACGGGTAATGATGGAGAGTCGTTCACCCACAAGAGTATTCATCAGGGTAGATTTACCGGCATTTGGTTTACCTACGATGCTTACAAAACCAGCCTTGTGGAATTTGTCACTCATTTGTACAAAGTAACGAATTTAGTTAGTGAATTGGTGAGTTAGTGAATTGGTAAAGAGGATGAAGATTTCGTGATTTGGGTTTGACAAACTTCAACCTGTATCCTACTACGGCTGTTTGGTATACCCTTGCTATTGCTATGCTTCAAGATAATGGCGCCCAACCTTGATTTTTAAAATGTCAAACCATACTTTTGTACTCCCTGAAAGCAAAAGGCTGGTAGGATTTAATTGAAATCGATGAATTAAAGATATATCGCGGGGTGGAGCAGTTGGTAGCTCGTCGGGCTCATAACCCGAAGGTCGTGGGTTCAAGTCCTACCCCCGCTACTGAGAGAGCCTGACACAGTGTGTCAGGCTTTTTTGTTGGCAAATATATGATAATCAATTTATTATACTTGCTAGACGCTATGGGCTGTAGTTATCAAGCCCCCGGTTAAATTCTGAAAATTCAGCGGTGTTAAAGTCCCATGTACAACAATCAGGCTATTTGCTCGGGTCTTAAATACTATTTAATGTAGTTTTTCAACAAGATAACTGAGCCTTAAAGTCACCCATTTTCGGTCGAGTTGGATTTGATATTGTTCCGTAGAATAGCGAACTTAATCTAGTATGTAGGAATAATTCTCAACCCATCCTCATTTTTATGGACATTATCTGTTTGGAAATGGAAGTTCAAATGCCTAAACGAAAGCAAATAGGAAAAGATCAGGAATTAAGGCTTTAATAGTAAACTCGAATTGATTCTTTTTGACCAAACATTCTCTGTGGTTATTTGATTTCCCTCTCGATTAGCCTACATGCATACTCACGTTGAGCGCAGTTTACAGCAAAGATCTATCATACAACAACCATTTCCCAGTTGGATCAGATATGGCCATCAAAGTCAGTAAGATCAAAAACCAGCCAGCAAAAAACATCTAGATATGGAGGATCAGGCCTGATCACCAATTTCATGAATCCGGGACTTGATGGCACAAACGGTTGGCTAGATTCTAGTTTCTTTAAAGGGATAAGGCCTATCAGAGTAAACAAATGAAGGTAAGTTCATCTCGTAATGCCTTTTGTATTCCATGGGTGTCTTGCTGGTAATAGCCTTGAATTGCCGGTTAAAATTTGACAATGTCCGATAACCACTTTCATAACAGACCTGGGAGGCGCTCATTTTTTTTCGATAAGCAATTTACAAGCATATCCTATCCGTATTTCGCTGAGAAATTGCGAAAAGGTTTTATTGGCATGGATCTTAAAATACCTGCTAAACGAAGTAGGGGTCAAATTGGTCAAAGAAGCGATCTCGGAGATCGGTATTTTACGTTTGAAATGTTTCATTACATGGGCGTATACCCTGTTCATCCGTTCCGTATCACCTTCATTTAGCGTATTGGTATAACCCGGACTCGCCAGTAATTCAATCTCGCTTGTTTGGGATAGGCGGTTTAGAATATGCAATAATCCAAGTACAGCATCAAAACCTTGAAGGGCTAAAAGATCAATGAGCATTTGCTTTACTGTTATCGCCGTTTTTCCCTTAACATCAAAGCCTCGTAAACTTTTTCTGAAAAGTTGCCGCAACTTGAAGCCTTCTTCCTTATTTAAAAGAATCTCGCCTATAAAGTTTTCCTGAAAATAAACAACAATACCCTCTGCAGAAGAGTCTTTTTCTAAATGCCTCTGGTGATAATCACTGCGCCAAAGATGCGGAAGATTGGGGCCAGTAAAGGTAATATCCCCTTCTTGAAAAGGGGTCACATGGTCACCTATGAATCGGGTTCCTTTTCCTTTCAGGACCATAAACAACTGATATTCCGGATGAAAATGCCAATTGGGGTCAAAAAAGCGCTGTTTCAACTCTTGTATGATAAAAGCATGGGTATTCGGAATAGGCGATTTTTGTAAAGGGTATTTCAAACCTGGAATGGAATATTTCGTATGCTGCTCTAGGTCGTTTTACCAAAAAGAGATACTAATTTATCTTTAAATATACATAAAAATCTATTTAAGGATATAATAAAGTCGGGATGTGGCAGAAGACAGTCTTTTTTGTAATGGATTAATTCCTAAAATTGATAAATCTTTGATTATAGAAATCATGAAAGCTGTTTTCAACCGGATTGTTTGTTTTATGCTACCGATTACGTTTTTGTTGGGATGTGACACAAAAGCAAAGAAGGAAATCATGGCGGAAGATTCACCGATAAGAATTGAAATTTTGTTCTTGGGCCATTCGCAAGAACATCATAACGCCAGGAAGTATTTTCCCATTTTGGCCACAGCACTTACCCAAAGCGGTATCAATATTACCTATACCGAAGACCCAGCCGCGCTCAATAGCAACAATTTGGCTTGGTACGATGGAGTCTTAGTTTATGCAAATCATGAGCGTATAACCTCCTCGCAGGAAAAGGCATTATTGAACTTTGTAGACGAGGGTAACGCCTTTATCCCCATACACTCCGCCAGCTTTTGTTTTAAGAATTCACCAAAGTATATCGATTTGGTCGGTGCCCAATTCAAGGATCATGAAACGGGAACGTTTACTGCATCGATTATCGATAAAACGCATCCCGTTACGAAATCACTTGAAGAATTTTCCACTTGGGACGAAACCTATGTACACCATAAAATTGCAGATGACATACAGGTTTTGATGGAACGCGTCGAAGGAGACCATCGTGAACCTTATACATGGGTAAAACAAAAGGGAAAAGGAAGAGTCTTTTATACGGCTTATGGACACGATGAACGCACCTGGAACAATCCCGGATTTCAAAAATTGCTCAAAGAAGGTATTTTGTGGGCCGTAAATGATAGGGTAAAGAAAAATTGGGAAGCATTTTTGAAAGATATTCCAAAACTAAATTATGAGGAAAGGACAAACATCCCCAATTATGAAAAGCGAAATCCTGCTCCGAAATATCAGCTTCCGTTGTCCCCCAAAGATTCCAAAAAATTAATTCAGGTACCGGCAGGTTTCGACCTGCAACTTTTTGCATCCGAACCGGATATTATCAATCCGATTGCCATGAACTGGGACGAAAGAGGCCGGCTTTGGGTCATCGAAACAGTCGATTATCCGAATACCGTTCGTAACGATAAAGGGTTGGGCGACGACAGTATAAAAATTCTTGAGGATACCGATGACGATGGAAGAGCCGACAAAGTGACGGTCTTTGCCGAAAACCTGAACATACCCACTAGTTTTGTATTTTCCGATGGCGGCATTATAGTTTCCCAGGCCCCCCATTTTCTATTTTTAAGGGACACCGACGGGGATGACAAAGCCGACATCAAAGAAATTCTAATTGATGGATGGGGCATTTTTGATACCCATGCTGGCCCTTCCAATCTTCAGAACGGTATAGACAATACCATTTATGGGGTTGTGGGATATTCAGGCTTTAAAGGATCCATTTTCAATCACGAATATGAGTTCGGACAAGGTATCTATCGCTTTGACACAAAAAACAAAAAATTTGAATTTCTCACCAATACCAGCAACAATACTTGGGGATTGGGCATTACTGAAGATAATTCCATTTTTGCATCCACAGCAAACAATACTCATAGTGTCTTTATGGCCATTCCGAACGATTATCTGAAGGGTGTTGAAGGCATTCCAACGCTTGGAAGCGTAAAGATCGATGGCCATTACGCGATGCAACCCCTAACGCCCAATGTAAGACAGGTAGATGTTTTCGGAGGCTTTACAGCTGCTTCCGGGCATCATTTTTACACCGCCCGAAATTATCCTAGTTCTTATTGGAATAAAGTGGCCTTTGTTTGCGAACCTACAGGGGGCCTTGTTCATATTGCAAAAATTGAGCACGATGGGGCCGGATATTTAGAAAAAAATGGAGGCAATCTTTTCGCAAGCTCCGACGAATGGGTGTCCCCTGTCGAGGCGAAAGTAGGCCCCGATGGAGCTGTATGGGTATTGGACTGGTATAATTTCATCGTGCAGCACAATCCGACGCCTACCGTTGAACGCGGAGGTTACGATGCAGAAAATGGTGATGGTAATGCATATATCAACCCGTTGCGCGATAAATCTAGGGGCCGCATTTGGAGAGTAGTACCAAAAAGTACAAAGTCGAAAGAACATGAGAAGAGGCGATTGAACAAAGATGATCCAAAAGAAATGGTAAGCGCACTTACAAACGATAATATGTTCTGGCGCATAACCGCACAACGACTTTTAGTGGAACGTGGCAATACTGATGTCCTGAAAGATCTTTACCAGCTGGTCAATGATGAAAGCCTCGATGCCAAAGGATTGAATCCTGGTGCACTTCATGCCCTTTGGACGCTAAAGGGGTTGGGCGTATTATCGTCAGATAAGCAGGCAATGGCTGTGGTAAAAAGTGCTTTGCTCCATCCTGTAGGAGCAGTTCGAAAAGCTGCCATACAAATACTTCCAAAATCGCATTGGGTAGATGAGGCGTTGCTACGATCCAATGCCATGCACAATAAAGACCCCAATGTACAATTGACGGCCCTGCTGTATTTTTCGGAGCGGGAACCTTCCGATAAAATCGGGAAAATTTTATACGAATTGAGCCAGGAAAAGAAGGTGCAAAAAGACAGATGGCTGGCACAGGCCGTTTATCTGGCTGCAATAAAGCACATCAACGGGTTTATAACTGCTTTTTCCAAAGCCCATCCTGACTTTAACCCCCGTTTCGAACCAGCTAAAAGTTCGGAAAATGAAGCTCTAAACGGGGAACAACTTGCCGAAACTTTTGTAAAGACATATTTCGACAAAGTCGATAGAACGGGAAATACATCAGGAGATTTGTCTGGAAAAGGTGTCGCAGTTCATATCAAGACCATCAAGAACGAACTGAAATATGATGTAACAGAGTTCGTGGTCCAAGCGGGAAAACCCGTGGAGCTTGTTTTTGAGAACACCGATTTTATGCAGCATAATGTAGTAATTGTACTGCCTGGGGAAAAGGAGAAAGTAGGCGCTGCTGCCGATAAATTGGCTATGGATCCCAATGGGGCCGCCAAGGATTACGTTCCTGAAATGTCCGAAGTGCTGTATGCTACCGCCATCATAGACCCGCAACAGCAGGTGGTGCTACGCTTTATTGCCCCCACAAAACCTGGTATGTATCCTTATATCTGTACTTTCCCAGGGCATTGGCGTATCATGCAAGGGGTGATGAAGGTAGTCGCCGGAGAGTAAAAAGAGCAGTTAATTACTGATTAACAATTATCTGGAACAATATGTCAACTAGAATCGAATATGGCGTTAGTACATGGTTGTGGCAATCGCCCTTTACTACCGAATCGGTTTCCTTATTTCCAAAAATCAGTACCATGGGGTATGATGTGGTTGAAATTCCGGTGGAAGATCCTGAACTTATAGATGGCCTACGAGTGAAACAGGCATTAAGGAATAATGACCTAAGACCAACGGTTTGTGGTGTTTTTGGACCCACCAAAGATTTGACGGCCGACGATACTTCCTTGCACCAAAATTGCTTCCGCTATTTGGAACGGTGTTTTGAACTTTGTGCGATTTTAGAAGTGGATTTTTTAGCTGGGCCGATGTATTCGGCGGTTGGGAAAGCAAGGATGGCATCCGCTGAACAGCGAAAAAAAGAGTGGGACAGGGCCGTAACCAATTTGCGCAAGGTCTGCAAAATGGCCGAAGAATACGGACAATCCATTGCTTTGGAACCCTTGAACAGGTTTGAATCCGATCTGGTCAACACTGCCGAAGATGTGATGCGGTTGGTAACCGATGTTGACCACGCAAACGCCAAGGTTTTGTTGGACGGGTTCCATATGACCATCGAAGAGACAAATATTAGGGAAGCCATCAAAACAGTGGGCGAAAAATTGATACATGTTCAGGTATCAGAGAACCACAGGGGTATTCCAGGTACGGGTTTGACCCCTTGGAACGATTTTAAATTAGGACTATCCGACATTGATTATAAAGGAGCAATTGTAATCGAAAGTTTTACGCCAGAAATCAAAGAATTGGCGGCCGCTGTCTGTTTATGGAAAATATTGGCCGATTCCCAGGATGAATTTGCTGCTAAAGGACTTCAATTTTTAAAAAGAACATTTGGTATATAACATTTTTGAGATGGGCAAAAAAAATAAACGTAGCCATTGTAGTTATGGGATTTGGAGCGGAATTCATTCCCATTTATCAAAATAAATACCCATGCCAATCTTGTGGCCATATCACAGCGAAATAAAAAAAACTAAATGAATTAGCAGATGTTTCTGGAATTGAAATGGTATTCCACATTTCCAATATGGATGAAAAAGTCAGGCTTGAATACCTGAATTTGCCCTTCGGGAAGCCATTCTGAAGGCTATTGTTCATAAAGATTACACGGGTTCTACTATTTAACTGAGTTTATATGAGGATAAGTTGGTTTTATGGAATCCCGGTAGTCTACCTGATAAATTGAGTGTTGAAATGCTTAAGGACAAACACCCTTCTTACCCAAGAAATAAGAATATTGCCGAAGTCTTTTTTAAGGCTGGCTATATTGAGGTTTAGGGGCGGGGAATTCCCATGATTATGGTTACTTGTCGAAAATCGGGTCTTCCAGAAGCTCTGAAGACTCTTTATTAGGAGGACAATAAATTGACTATTACACGCTCGCCCGCTTTTTGACTGCTTACGTAGATGTTGCGGTGAGTCAGCCAAGGGAACCTCCCCCTCGTCTGCTCTTCCACGGCAGCTTGATTCACCTATATACTCATCAGAGGGGGTTCCATTATTTTTTCCTGGTTGAAAAGGAGCTAAACCAGAAACTTGAGAAAGCCCATCAAAAATCACAGTTAAAATCCAGGATAAAGATCTTGGTCATGGATTATAATTTAGGGTTCATCTCAGAATGATGTCACATGAAATTTAGCTATAAAGCAAATTATTGATTGGCACCGCTTTCGGGCCAAAAGCGGTTCTAAAATTGCACTGATAGTCCAAAATCATAAGCCGCTTTATGTAGTAACATTGCCATCTCATCAACCTTCCTTTATCTCTCTTTCTATGAACGCTATAATCAAGTAAAGCAGGCTTAGTGAACCGCCCTGTACCACAAAGTACGCAGGATGGTATGAGAGGCGCACCGTGGGCTTATGGCTTACTGGCCGTCTACACGATTGTAGGGCGTTTTTATTCATTAGTTAAGTATTCAATGGCTTTTTCAAGTTGTACATCAATTCCTTTCAGTAGATCATCTTTATTCCATCCAACCACAATGTCAGGAATAACACCAACTGCTTCTAATATTTCATCTTTAGAGGTTCGGGTTTGTTGGTTTGGATAAACGAAAAGACCACCATTGGGTAATTCAACAATTTCCATAGTTAAAACTTTGCCAGCTGTTCTTTGACCAATAATTGTAGCTCGACCAATAGCTTTCATTGCTCCAGAAAACTCTTCGCTTGATGAACTACTTAACTCATCTATGAGAATTACTACTTTGCCTTTGTATGGCTCTGGTGAAGGATTTAAAAACACTTCGTTAACATCATTTCTTCTTTGATATCTCCAAAAAAGTGTACGCTCACTAACGAATTGCTCTGCTATTGTTCTTCTAGTATTAAAATCACCGCCAGGGTTTCCTCTAATATCGATAATCAAATTTGGATAAATATTATACTCTGTAATACTGCTAACAATAGAGTCAAGCAATACAGGTAGAAAAACATCAAAATGTATATATGCTATGCTGTCACTAATTATTCTTTTATCAAATGACGCATACATTGGAGGTAATAAAGAAATAAAAGAAACTTTTTCAATACTTCTATTTTTAAGCTTAAGTGATACATTATACTCTAGATTATTTTCATCCATATAGTTTAAACTGACTGTGTCATCTGGCTCACCATACATTTCTCTTATAATATTCTCAGTAGTTAATAGCCGAATATTTATATCATTTAATGGTGGAATTGGTTCAGACTTTCTTTCATCAATAAATGAATTGATAGTTTTCCCGTTCACTTCTACCAGTCTAAATCCGGGTTTGATGCCAGAATTAAAAGCAGTTGAATTTTTCTTTACAGAAATTATTATCGCCTCACCATTTATTAATCTCAAATCTACGCCTATAGTACCATCTAGAAATAGTTGAGGTGATCCAATTTCATCTTCAGAGTCTGGTGGAAGAGCAAACAAATGTGAAACATTTAATTTAAAAAGCATCCGATTTAAATAATGAAACAGGGAATCATTTGTTTTACATGATTCAATAATAGGTTTATAATGTTCATATTCTTTTTGCCAATCAAATCCATTAAATGTAGAATCGAAATACTCTGTATTCATTGTTTCCCATATGATGTTCAAAATTTCTACATTTTTATTTTCATTATTCTGTCCCTTGCAGAAGCTTATGAGATTTGTTATCAACATTAATATTAATGCTGTTTTTTTCATTTTAAATAAATCTAATTAGGATAGGTAATTAATAAAACAGCAACTTGAATACCATCATAAAGAACATGTGCAATAACTAAGGGAAGAAGTCGCCTGTATTTATAGAAAAATAAACCTGACACTAAACTTTTAATCCCTATGGTAACCATTCCGTATGAGCCTTGGCTCCAATGCGCCAGCCCCAAGATTGCAGCAGCAATAATAATGACACTGAAAGTCCAGGTTCTGTTATTTGAGAACTTCCAAAAGCCAGTTAAAATAAAAACCCTTATAAGTTCTTCGTATAAACCAACGCCTACGCATAATACAGGGCCAAACCATAATATCAATAATATTGGGTTTTCTCTCATGTCTAGCATCAACTGGAGCATTTCCATATTTGGATTAAAGCTCAATAAGTTAGAAAGGGTTAATCTTTCAATGTAGAAAAGAGTAAAATAAATAGCTGTTAAAGCGAGTCCCATTAAAACATCAACACCCCATTTCCCTTTGCCCGAGTTGAAGTCAGATAATCCTTCCTTTAGGAAATACTTTTTCAATAAGTATAGAACTACAATACTAAATCCGCCAAACAATAGGGGATAAAGTATGAGTTCTACAGAGGCAAAACCTGTTGAATTATGGGTGCGAAACCATATCATCATCCCAAATGGGATGAATACCATTATAGTTAATGAAATAATCTGTTTTAGTTTTTTCATCTCTATATTTTTTAATTTCTTATTCTATTTTAAAGATATGGTCTGTAATTTTTTGTGTGAATTGCTTTCTGCCCGGACCAGATCATAAGTGATTTCAATTTCCTTTTTGTATTTTTCGGATTTGGTTCTGCCGCATCAGTCTCGTCCGCACTCTCCAGAAGCGACAACAGCGCTCTTATAGCATCGCCCATCCACTGAAGGATCTTAACCGCCTTCCACCTAGCTCAGTTAGAATTCAGTACGGCAAGCGGAGGGTTTGCCGTACTGATGACCTTATCAAAGGGCAATCGGTTGTGTGACAATATTTAATACGATTCCCAATCCAAGCCCATAAAACATATGCGCAACAGGAGTTGCGATTAAGGGGCTGGCATTCTTAGGCGCTCTAAATCCAAAGAGGCCCCAACCATATCCAGGATAGAGAATGAGCCATGGCAGAAGTGTTGTTGACAGACCCCACACAACACTAGAGGTGAGGTAATCTTGTGGCATGGGTGTGTTGATGACGAGGTAGAAGAGAGGATAAGTCAGAGCCAAGATGCCGCCAGTAAGGTAATGAAAGATCCAGCCAGCCGATGCTTCGTATTTTACGGGACTGGAGTCAATGATATTCTTATGTACAAAACGCGCATCGAATATACCCAACACCAACGTCCAATAACCTGGGGCCCACCGCACCTACCACCACTGGTAATATGTAACTTTTCCGCAGCAATTGCGGTAATATCCATCAAGATGGTACCTGCTAGTCCACCTATTACAATCCAGACCCACAATTCCATGGGATTTTCCTCCTCATTTTATTTTCCTATAACATATATTCAACTGCCAATATTGGCATTATTATGAATATTAAACATGACAAATGTCAATCGGCCTTATTTATGGGGTTGCCATCCATTAATTCAACAGGTGTTTCCTTTTCCAGGTCAAACAGATCCCTCAAAGCCCCTAACTTTGCGGCTGCTTCTCCTCTCTGGCATGCTATATTCAATTGTAGAACGGGCAGTTTTACAATTTTTTGTACCATGCCCCGGCTAATATTCTCTATGGCATCTTTTGCATCAGGTGACAAATTTTTAAGGTAACGAGCTATTTCCTGCTGGCGGATCTTTTCCAAAGCATCTTTAAACGCATGAATAACAGGAGCCATCTCCATGGTTTTGCACCATTGTTTAAACTCATTGATCGATTTGGTAATAATGGCTTTAACTACTAGCACTTCAGCTTCTACGCTCTTTTTTGTCTTACCAGCACTCTCTTTTAAAGTATCCAAATTGTAAACTACCATCTGCGGAATGCGCACCAAATCCCCTTCTATGCTTCTGGGTAGAGAAAGATCTATAAAATATTTGTTCTCAGTAAGGACTCCTATTTTTCCCATAGTCACTCTTGTGATAAGAGGTTTCTTAGCAGCCACCGTAGAGATGATAACATCTGCTTTCTTAATGGCCGGTATCAGTTGTCTGAGAGATCTGGTTTCAAACCCGTATTCCCGGGCCAGAGCTGTGGCTTTTTCTGGAGTCCTATTGATCAGCCTTACATTATTATAATCAAGTTTGGACAGTTTTTTACAAAGATCTGACCCTAACTTGCCTAACCCAATAATTAGAATGTGGGGAGGCTTTCTCTTGATCTTAAATGTTTGCAAGAGATCGCAGGTTACAGATGCCACCGAAGTACCCGCACAAAATGAAGTTTCACCGACTATCTTTTTATTAGTGAAGAAAATGGTATGCAAGATGCGGTGCAAAAAAGGGCCTGCCATATCATGATCCACTGACCATTGGTAGGCTCTTTTTACCTGATGAAATATCTGTTTATCGCCTAATACTTGTGAATCCAAGCCCGCAGCCACCTGAAACAAGTGCCTTACTGCATCATTATGATCGTTGTATTCAAAAAAGTATTTAAAAAATCTCTCAATGTTACTCAGACCTTTCTCTATGGCCATTATTTTTATCAATGATTCGGTACGTATTTCATGAGAAACATAATAGATCTCAGTTCTATTGCAGGTGGAAAGTATCATCACCTGACGAAGGTCCGTGTACTCTTTAAAATATCTAAGTAGTCTTTTACAAGAAGGTTCATCCAAAGCAAATAGCTCCCTTATCTTCAAAGGAACCCCATTGTGCGTTAAGCATATGGCTTTAAAATTGTCCATAGTCATCCACTTATTTTACACAAAGTGTCTGATTTCATCCAACAGAAACATGACTAATCTCCTTATGTGTGATGATATTGATCAGTATTCCTTGCACCAGGCAGCAATGCATCAGCTTGATTATTCCTCTTTAAATGCGTCGGTTATATTTGCAGCAATAGGTTGATAATTAGTAATTTAAAGAGTAATCAACATTGTGTATATGAAAAATAACATTTCATTATTCGGATTAGTATTACTTTTTGTTTCCTGTACCAATAAAATGGAGGAAAACCTGGGTCATACGATTATTACTAAATGGCAGGGTGATAAGCAATCAGCCATATCCATAACTTACGATGATGGCACCATCAATCAATTTACTGTGGCGAGGCCAATTATGAACAAGCTTGGTATACCGGGAACCTTTTATATCATAACTGGAAAGGTAAACGGATCGAGTAAGGGCAAGTTTATAGGACGATCGAATGATGAAATAATTAAAGAGACCGCTTCCAGTAAAACCAACCCAGGAAACTTTTTTGAAAGAGCCTCTTTAATTGGATTTACCGGCATGAATGAAGCTGTTGAATACCATTCCAAAGCAGGCGCTCTTTTTGAATCAGGAAAGATCAAAGAAGCCCATGAGTTGATAGATGAAGGGTACGAGAAGGTGAGAAACAGTAATTTAAGGAACTTGAATGAGGTGGTATTTCATGATAATCCAGTTGATACCACTACCTGGGAGGATTTCAAAGCTTATACCGCCCAAGGTCATGAAATAGCCAGTCATACTGTAACTCATCCCCGATTAGCGGTATTGGATGAGGTAAATTTATTATACGAGTTGGAACAAAGTAAGGCGGACATTCAGAAGTTTTTGGGTGAGAAATATACATTTTCTGCCGAGTGCCCTTATGGTACAGAGAACCAGCGGGTGATGGATTATGGACATAAGATTTATCCTGCATTACGAAATCGAATGCCGGAAACTTATCTTGATGAGCTCAACAGATCCAGTAAAAGATCACCTGGTGAATTAACAAAGGAATACGTTCAATGGCAAAGAGGCCCCCTTAGTAATGTCAGTATGGACGTAATGAAGTCCTGGGTGGACACCTGCATTGTAAATGATAACATCTGGTTGGTGCTGGTATTTCACGGGATAGACGGAATCGGCTGGGAACCCAGAACCGGAACAGAGTTGGAAGAATATTTCAACTATATGAATGAAAGAAAGGCTTATTTGTGGATTGCTACTTTTGCAGATGTTACAAAATATATCAGAGAAAGAAAAAATACAGTAATAACTAGTGTGGTAAGAGATGCTACTATTGTTGTGAATATATCATCTGACCTTGATCCAACAGTTTATGATGTTCCGATTACTCTAAAAACGTATGTGCCAATGGCATGGAAAACTACTGTACTTAATAAAACAAAGCACGAAAATCAGCTCAAGCTTAAAATTCAAAAAGATGCCCTGGGAATCTATGTGCTTTATTCTGTTATGCCCGGTGAGGGTGAAATAATACTTTCGGAGCAGGCTGGATAAGTTGGGGTTTCCTGTAGCTTTTTTGGTAATTTGAAACTTGTAATCCATAATTGAATGTCTTCTCGTCAACTAGTCGCCATCATGTTCACCGACATCGTCGGCTATACGGCAGTGATGGGGCAGGATTCCAAAAAAGCGCTTGAACTGGTACGCATCAGCAAGGAGATCCAAAAACCTTTGGTTAAAAAGCACCATGGACATTGGCTAAAAGAAATGGGCGATGGAGCAATGGCCAAGTTCGGAACAGCATTGGATGCGGTAAATTGTGCTGTCGACATTCAAAAAGCTGCTGCTATAGAACTCCATTGTAAATTGCGTATTGGCATTCACCTGGGAGATGTCACAGTTGAGAATGACGATGTCTTTGGTGACGGAGTTAACGTGGCTTCCCGCTTGGAATCTATCGCAGATCCCGGGGGGATCTACATTTCAGATGCTATAGAAAAGGCCATTCGTGGTCAATCCAAAATTGAAACATATTACCTGGGAGAACTTCAACTGAAAAACGTAGAATATGGAGTCCGTACCTATACACTACAGGGAATAGGTCTCCCTTCTCCAAGGCAATCATCTTTCTCAACTTCAAAAGAAAGAACTAATAGAGAACTCAAATCAAAAATAACATACTTCTCTATTGCTTCCTTGGTGGCAATATTGGCACTGGGGTATTTTTTTATTCAAATACAAAGTCAAAAACGACGGACTCCGGACAATGATTCTTCAAGTAAAGAAAAGTCTATTGCCGTGCTGCCCTTTGTAAACATGAGTGCCGATCCTGATAATGAATATTTCAGCGATGGCATGACACAGGAACTTTGCAACCGTCTTTCCAAAATACAGAATTTGCGACTGATTTCCCGGCTTGCGTGTCTTCGATTTAAGGGATCAACCTTATCTCCTATGGAAATTGCTAAGGAATTGGGCGTGGAGTACCTGATAGACGGCAGTGTTCGTAAATTTGGAGATGAAGTCAGGATCAATGCCCAACTAATTGTAGCTGCTACAGGCTTTGAATTGGCATCATATGACTTTGAAGGAAATTTGGAAGGGGCCCTTGAAGCACAAGATAGGGCAGCATTGGGTATCGCGGAAAAACTGCAACTAGACTTAGATGCTGAAGAAGTTAAGGCAGTCCGAAAACGATATACAGACAATACCCAGGCGTATAATGCCTACCTAAAAGGCTGGATGTTATTAGAATCCTTACACAGTGATATTCAGCCTTCAAGTGAGAAACTGGATGCGGCCAAGCAATATTTTGAAGAAGCTATGGATCAGGATTCTTCTTATATATTGGCTTATGCCGGACTTTCCATGGTCGAATCATTCTACCATTTTTTTGGAATTCAGAAAGAATATGATGGCTTGGAGCTGGCGGAGAACTTGGCCCGGCAGGCCTTAAGATTTGATGGTAATTTGCCTGAAGGTCACTTGGCGTTAGCTGAGTTTTTCTCATATTCGGGAAGACACGAAGAGGCTATCAAGTCATATAGAACAAGCCTTGATGGTAAACCAGACAATCCAATCGCATGGTGCCACCTTTCGTATTCCTGCCTAAATACTGACCACATTGATCTTGATGGTGCAGAGTATGCCGCACGAATGGCCATCAAACAACAACCCACTTACATTTGGTCACATGTGAGCCTGGGGAAAACACTGAGACTGAAGGAACAATTCACTGAAGCTATAGAAACATATCAGTATTGTATTGAATTGAATCCAAATTGGGAATATCCCTACCTGAGCATTGGTACAATCCATCTAACTGAAGGAGATTATGACCTGGCTTTGGAAATGTTTCAGCACGCTGATGAAATAAGTGATGACCCTGAAATAAATGTTAGGATGAGTTTTGTACATGCAGAGCAAGGTGAAAAACTACTGGCCTTGGCTGAGCTTGAGAAAGCATTTCAGGCAGGTTATAGCTACTTTGATTTAATCGATTCTAGTTCACACTATCATTCTTTAAGAAATGATGAGGAATTTAAAACACTTATTTCAACTTACAGAAATCACCAAACAAATTAATCTCAAAATTGTCTTTTCATTTTAAACTGTTAGCCCTTTTTCTATTTATTACTGATTTCCAGGATAGTCCCAGCGATGTATCGGGTACCGTTTTTTTGGTTAAAATAATAGGTTACTAAAACGCGGTTTTTATCAAGTTGTACTGCCCATGTATAGCCTATGTCGCCATTGCCGCCATCATCCCGAAGCACAATCTCGGGAGCTGTTGCAAAATCCGTGCACTCAGGATTCAGAATGCGAGCGCGTATCCCAAATGGCTCATGACGGTAACCATAGGTGAGTAACACTCTATAGTCAGGCAGCCTCAAGGCATGCAAAGGATGCCCCTGAAACCCCAGCATTTGCCAATTATGAAAAGTCTTTCCTCCATCGGTTGAACGGGCAATACAGGCCTGGTCATCCATGTTCGCCGAGCGTAGAAAGGCTATTATATCTCCTTTGGGGGTTTCATAAACCGAAGCCTCGTTAAATGACACCTTTTCATCTACCGCTACCGGGCAAGAATATTGCCAGGTATGGCCTTTGTCGTCAGAAGTAAGCAAATGTGTAGAAGTCTTTTTTGGAGAATCAGCATCAAATGCTGCAACTACCCAAAATATTCTGCCACTCTTACCTTCGTATAATGCGCCACGGTTATACGCCGGTAAAGGCTTACCCAAGGCATTAAAACTAATATCAGGAACTATGTGAGGAGGATATTCAGGCCCTTGCCATGTTTTCCCACCATCGGTGGACCGCACATAATACCCCCCAAGGAATATACTACCTCCTGCTTCACTATAAGGTTTTTTAAGATTAGGGATGCCATCCTGACGCACCGGAACCCAGCCATAACTCATACAAAGTAAGGTCCCATCATCTAATTGCAATAGACAAGGATCTTGTGATCCGCCAAATGGATGAGCATAAATCAATTCAGCATCTTTTGTCCAGTTCTCTCCATCACCAGAGTGCACCATCATTAAATAACTGTTCGCATCCACATGATTGGTGACTTTCTCACCAAATATTTTGCGGTCAGGTGCGCGACGAAACGCTACCAAAATTTCCCCATCAGGCCGTTTTACCACAGATGGAAATGAAGAATAAAAGGTAGAGTCTTTGTAAATTATAATATCCTTTATTTTACTAATGCCCGGGATACTATCTCCGGGAAGTACTGCTCCTTGTTTAGTGGAACTCCCTTCCATACCCTGAATACTAGCAATAAGCACCAAACCCAGTACATTGAATATTAACATTTTGTATTTCATATTGATTTAGCTTAGAATTTCACCCACCAGCTACTGCTCCAGGTACCCCTCAAAATTAGTGCTTTCCACATCTCCCTTCTGATAAGTAATAGGTTTTGGCTCCAGCATCTCCAACAAATAGGGCTTTAGTTTATAGGCAAAAAAGTGATTTCCAGTGGGGCTGTAATGCCCAATAAAGTAGCGCTTGAAATAATCATCCACGGACAAGTTAAAATCTTGATAGTCTTTAAGGTGCTCCAGGTTGGCATCGAAATAGCGGAATCCATTTTCGTCTAAAAAATCAACAATGGTCTGATCATATCTAGGTTTTCCCTGAAGTAATTCTCGCAATACCTGATATGGGTCAAATAGTACGATTAATAGATTTTTATGGTTTGTCTCAGCAAACACCTTTGATTTGTTTAGGATGTTTTTAGTGGCCTCAAAAGCATAATGGTCAAGCAGGGTGCCTACCGATGCTTTAATGTCTTCAGGTTCCCATGATAGTTTCAAATCCAACTGACTACTCAATTTTTTCAAACTGATTTGATCAATTTCATCTATTTTCCCCTGCTTGTAAAGGTACATTTGCAACGCCCAGTCGCTTTCAAGGTTCTCATAGAGCCAATCCGGGTCGATCATTTGATATAATTCTTCTTCGGATCCAATTCTGCTGTCATTTTCAACAAACGCTCCAGTCTCTAAATCCATCTCGGTATTGGCCCAAAAGTTTCCGTGAAACATGATGCCTTCCCCTTCTTTTTTCGCTTGTCGATCCCTCCATTCTCGAAATAACATATACCGGCATCTGAGTAAACTTCGAATATGGTCATCGCCCCATATGTAAAGCACGAGGTTTTCAGCATTATTCTCCGTAGATTCCTCCCTCAGCATCCGTCTGTAGGCCTGATACACTCCGTAGCCTCCCATCCCGAAGTTTCTTATGGGCTCTCCCAAATGTGCCGCCAGATATTCCTGCCAGGTTTCACCATCACTTACCTGATGACACTGAGTAAAACTATTACCATAGGTATTTATCCTGCTGGGTCGGTCGGCATACAGTTGAGATGACCGGGCACCGGATTCCACACTGGTTGATATAGTGCTACTTCCCTCAAAGCCATCATGAGGCAAATAGTTTCCCAAAATATAGCCAAACTCCGGGTCAAACCTGGCCCAGGAAAGATCATTAAGGAAAACATCGATTTCTTTCTTGGTAGGCGCTCCCTCGCTTAGATATTCTTTATAAGTCATTTTTTTATCGATTTGACTGTTGGCTGAATTGTTAACTATGAAGGCTACTATCAGCAGAATCAATTTGAATATTCTGAATTGCATGATTAGACAATTAATACTGGAATTTGAAATATGACTACAAAATACGAATTACACATTAATGTTCGTTCCATGCCCTTTTTCGTAATTTGAAATTCGTAATCTGTAATTGAAATATCAATGCCCCAATCCCGTCAACTCGCTGCCATTATGTTCACCGATATTGTCGGCTATACTGCTTTGATGGGAAAAGACTCCAATAAAGCGCTGGAACTGGTGCGCATCAGCAAGGAAATTCAAAAACCGCTGGTAGAAAAGCACCACGGCCAATGGCTGAAAGAGATGGGTGACGGGGCCCTGATCAAATTTGGAACGGCCCTGGATGCTGTGAATTGTGCGGTCGAGATTCAAGAATTAGCCAGAGCTAAGTTTGATGGAAAATTGCGTATTGGCATTCATTCAGGAGATATAACCATCGAAAACGACGACATCTATGGTGATGGGGTCAATGTAGCTTCACGTCTTGAATCCATTGCTGATCCAGGAGGAATTTACATTTCTGATGCCATCGAAAAAGCAATTCGCGGGCAAAGCGATGTTCAAGCCAAATACCTCGGCGAAAGTAGATTAAAGAACGTGGATTATGGGGTGCGTACCTATGCTGTCCAAGGTGTGGGTCTGCCATTACCTGAGGTCAAAGAAGATAAGCAATTATCCGGTCACTTCTGGGCGGAAATCCAGAGACGTGGAGTTTTACAGGCTGGAGCAACCTATGTAGCACTATCCCTACTGCTCGTGTTGTTAATACCGTATGCAAGTTCCTTGGTTAACCTGCCCGTATGGTCATCAACTGTCTTAATGGGCATCCTCATTGCTGGTTTTCCAGCGGCTCTTTATCTGGCCTGGAACTATGAACGAAGTCCTACAGGACTCATCAAAACTACTTCTCAACAATCCTGGCAGAATCCGTATACGGCAGACCAAAGGAAACCATTTACTGGAAGATTTATCATTATGTCGCTGGTTCTGGTGATAGTGGTCATGTATGTTTATCCGCGATTCCTGGCAAATTCTGCAGTGGATTCTGGAATCAGTGATGAAGTCATAGTTGCTGACAAATCAATTGCCGTGCTGCCTTTCCGTAATGACAGCCCTGACCCGGTCAATGAGTACTTCTGCAACGGGATGGTGGAGGAAATCCTGAATTACTTACAGAAAATTTCAGCATTAGAAGTAAAAGCCAGAACATCGGTAGAACAGTATAGAAATCCTTCCAGGGATATTAAAGCAATAGCTAAAGAGTTAGAAGTTGCATTTATCATCGAAGGGAGTGTTAGGAAATTCGGAGATGACATCCGGATCACCGCGCAGTTAATTGAAGCCAAAACCGGGAACCATTTGTGGTCAGAAACCTATGACGGAAAATATACTGACAAAATATTTGAGTTCCAGAGTGAAATTGCCAGGAAAATTGCGGCATCGTTAAATGTAATCATCATACCAAAAGAGCAAGAAAGAATTAATGAAGTTCCTGCCACAGATATGGTCGCTTATGACCTCTATATAAGAGCCAACCATGAGAGATGGGCACACATTCAGACCCGCCAAGATAAACACGCTAAAGCAGCGCATGATCTTTTCGACCAAGCCCTAAAGGTCGATCCTGATTATTTGATGGCTATTGTTGGGAAAGCCGATTTATTCAATATTGAAAGAAAGCATGATTCAGCATTGGTTTATGCAGAGAAAGCAATAGTGCTTAATCCAAAGTATAATAGGGGTTACGCTTCAAAGGGATATTATTACGGGTTTAATGGCCGGTTAGACCTTGCCAAAGAGTATTTATTAAAAGCCATAAGTTTGCCTCCTTACGATGATTTTTGGTTGTCGTTTCATTCGGGATTAGGTTTTATATACTGCTGGGGGGAAAGGAACGGTGTAATAAGGGGATTACCTTATTTAAAAAAAGGGATGGAACTGGAAGGCACCCAATACCTGTCCTCAGCATATAATAGCATTGCCTTTGCCTATTTGCAAATCGGAGATTATGAGATTGCAGGTGATTATTTGCGTATCAGTCTTGAATTAGAAGCAAGTTGTACAACTATTGATCGGTACTCAGACTTGTCGTGAAAGGTAAATTATTGTTTACATTTCCATCTCGTCTTTTCATCATTTACTTGATGGTTAGTTCAACTATTTTGGACTACGGCTGGTAAAGCACACTCAATTTGTGGCTATCAAAAATGTTTGGGAATGTCCCTGCTCCCATGTAAGACACGAACAATTCTAATTCGATCACTCATTACACGAGAGAATATTGTATGCTCCCCTTTAGAAATACTTCTCAATCCTCTTTTAACTTCTTCTCTCTTTTTACCAAGTTTGGGATTTTGTATTAATTGAATAAAAACTTCCTCTAGCTCTCCCAGGTATTTAACTGCTTGGTCGAAGCCATATTCGGCTTCGGTATAGTTGATTATTTCATCGATATCCTGATCGGTCTTCTGCGATAGCTCATAGAATCTCTTAAGCATTATTTGGATTGAACCTTTTGCCTGTCTTTAATAATATCACCTACTTTGCGATTACTTGTGTCCCCTGCCCAACCCTTTTGAATTTCCACCTTTAGTTCCTCAATGATACGATGTCGATAGATCTCATGTAGCCGTAATGCATCACGAACTACTTCGCTGGCATTTTGAAAGTCACCGGACTGTACTTGAGAAGCAATGTAGTTTATCTGTTTATCTGTGAAGCTGATGTTCATAATTCCTTCAATTTGTCTGATCACAAATGTAACAAGTATGTCCATATTTAGCTAATATAGATAACACACATCGGCGACAAACCAACCTTTTGCTCACACTCACACTCAAACTCAATTTGTGTACGTTCCCCACCCATCAAATTCACAATCATATTCATAACCCAGATGATTCATTAAGGAGGTCCAATTGGTTACTGTTTTCAGGTCTATTTTTATTTCATTGGTCCATCCGGAAATTATCCACATTTTGTCGCCGGCCGCTTTATCCACTGACTCAACCTGGTAGCTCAACTCTTCCAGAGCGCTTACTAACTTACGGACTTTGGTGGATCGATTGGTACAGTAGAAAAATTGCAGCTTTAGTCTACTTTCATTGGTTATACCCAATTTATGGAGCTGTTCAAGCGTCTTTGAGTTCATCTCGAATTGATTCTTAAGGCTCCATTTCAACGATTGCTCACTTACATATCTTTTTTGATTGAAAAGTTTTAAGAACATATTGTTAAGTTGTAGGTAGATTCAGGATATCATTTAAATCTACGGTGTAATGTTGCAGGCAATATAACTGCTCAGAGTACAGAAAATTGGGACTAGTGGTTGTTGGAGCAGAGGGCATAGGGCTGGGGGAAGGAGGCATAGATTGTTGTGTAGCAAATACAGGAAATTATCTTGATACGGAAGTAGCAATTTTTCACAGTCTTGAAATTGAAATTAATTTATGCAGATTGACCAGGCCAAAGCGTATCGTAATTCAAAAACCTTAGAACTATCTACAGACCTGGTTGTAATCGGCGGTGGACTTGCAGGCACCTGCTGTGCACTGACCGCGGCCAGACAGGGAATCGAAGTGGTGCTTATCCAGGACCGCCCGGTGTTGGGAGGTAATGCCTCCAGTGAAGTGCGTTTGTGGGCCTTGGGCGCCACTTCGCATATGGGCAACAACAACCGGTGGGCCAGGGAAGGGGGCGTGATAGATGAATTGGTAGTAGAGAATATTTTTCGCAACCCGGAAGGCAATGCCTTGATCTTCGATACTATTTTATTGGAGAAAGTATGGGAAGAAGCCAATATTTCCTTGCTTTTAAACACTTCAGTATATGCTACCCATAAAGCTTCGGCCCATTCCATTTCAAGTGTGAGCGCCTTTTGCAGTCAGAATTCTACTCAATATGAGGTGACGGCGCCGTTGTTTTGCGATGCTTCCGGTGATGGCATTGTTGGCTTTCAATCCGGTGCCGCATTTCGCATGGGAGCAGAATCCAGCGAGGAATTCAATGAACCATTCGCGCCCACCAAAGAATACGGCGAACTACTAGGACATTCCATATACTTTATGAGCAAAGATGTAGGCAAGCCAGTAGCGTTCGTACCACCAAAGTATGCCCTAAAAGACATTACTAAAGTACCCCGTTACCGGAATTTCTCCGTTAAGGACCAGGCCTGCTGGATGTGGTGGATTGAGTATGGCGGCAGGCTGGATACTGTTCATGATACTGAAACCATCAAATGGGAACTGTGGAAAGTGGTGTATGGCGTTTGGGATTACATCAAAAATTCAGGAAAATTCCCGGAAGCGGCTAACCTGACCCTGGAGTGGGTGGGACATATCCCCGGCAAACGGGAAAGCCGGCGGTTTGAAGGACATTACATGTTAACCCAAGGAGATATCGTATCTCAAAAACAATTCAATGATGCGATATCCTATGGCGGTTGGGCCATAGATATTCATCCTGCTGATGGTGTTTTTAGTGAAAAACCCGGATGTAATCAATGGCACAGCAAAGGAGTTTACCAAATTCCCTATGGCTGCCTGATCAGCAAGAATATTGACAACTTATTTCTTGCCGGGCGCATCATCAGTGCTTCACACCTGGCCTTCGGATCTACCCGGGTCATGATGACCTGTGCACATTCAGCACAAGCAGTGGGCATGGCAGCAGCTTTGTGTATTAAAAAGGAATGGAAACCAGCAGACTTATTACTTAATGACAAGATTAAAACCCTACAACAAGGGTTGATAAAAACCGGGCAGTATATCCCTCAGGTACCAGACACAAATAAACCGGATTACATCATCACTACCTCTTCCTCATTATCCCTGCATGTTCTTCCGTTTGATGGCCCTTGGCAAACCCTAACCTATGCTACTGCTCAACTGCTTCCCTTGCAACCGGGTATGGTCCCTGTCTTCGAAATTGAGATAAATGCTGGAAAAGCTACTACAGTTATCATAAGCTTACGCCACAGCAAAAAACCCGCTAACTATACTCCGGAAGTATTTCTTGGCGAGCAAGAAATAAACCTGAAACAGGGTGTACAGCGAATTAAGCTTGACTTCAACACCAGCCTGGATGAAGCTGGTTACGTTTTTCTTTGTTTCCACCAAAATCCAGAAGTAGAGATCAAATGCAGCAATACCAGGATTACCGGTTTGGTCACTGTGTTTAACAAACAAAACAAAGCAGTCTCCAACTATGGACGTCAAGAGCCAGATCCGGGAATCGGATTCGATACTTTTGAATTCTGGACCCCTGAACGCCGGCCGAAAGGACATAATATCGCCTTGTCCATTACCCCTTCCCTGTCTTGTTTTGAGGTATCCAACTTAACTAATGGTTACTACCGGCCGTATTTACTCCCCAATGCGTGGATTGCAGACTTAACAGATCCATTCCCTGAGCTGCGCTTGAAATGGTCATCTCCTAAAAAGATACACAAGATATTATTGAGTTTTGACACGGATTTTGATCATCCCATGGAAACGTCCATATGGAGCCATGCCGAACGGGTGATGCCATTCGTGGTCAATGATTATCAGGTATTTGATGAAAGTAATCAGGTGATACATGATCGAAAGGACAACCATCAAACCCGCAATGAAATCTACTTTGAACCACCTGTAGAAACCACTGGGCTAACTTTCCGGTTTGTTCGCTCAACGGAAAATGTTCCGGTATCGGTATTTGGCGTGGATATTAACTGACAACTGATGCCGGCATTAGACTATATTGTGATCGCCCTTTTTGCCTTAATGGTACTGCTGGCTGGGATGGCCTTCACCGGATCCGGCGCCTCCATGAAATCTTATTTTGCTGCCGGTGGCGCTTTGCCTTGGTGGCTTAGTGGATTGTCGCTGTTTATGAGTTTCTTTTCGGCCGGCACTTTCGTGGTCTGGGGGTCTATTGCCTATCAGTACGGATGGGTAGCAATTACCATCCAATGGATGATGGCGATTGGAGGATTTGTTATTGGATTCTATATAGCTCCAAGATGGCGTAAAACCGGGGCCTTAACTGTTGGAGCATATATAGGTAGCCGTTTTGGTGTACCCTTGAAGCAATTTTACAGTTACCTGTTTTTGTTGCTAAGTTTTGTTACCACCGGGGCCTTTTTATACCCTGTAGCCAAGCTGGTTAATGTTTCCACTGGACTCTCAGTTGAAATATCAATCATGGCAATTGGTTTGTTAGTCATCGGATATACCGCTGCCGGGGGTCTTTGGGCGGTAGTGATCACCGACGTACTGCAATTTGTAATTTTATCCGCCGGACTGATCATTGTGATACCTTTGGCATTTCAACAATTAGGTGGTCCGGGCCAATTCATAGCACAAGCGCCTGACGGTTTTTTTGATTTTATAAATAACGAATACACCATCGGTTTTCTGGTGGCCTTTATGTTCTTCAATACCATATTTATCGGTGGTAACTGGGCCTATGTTCAACGATATACCAGCGTAAAATCGGAGAAAGATGCCAAAAAGGTTGGCTGGCTTTTTGGGACCCTGTATTTGATAAGCCCCATAGTTTGGATGCTGCCTCCTATGATATACAGGTTGTTGGAAGGTGGTAATCTGAACGGGTTAGAAAATGAAGGCGCATTTTTGTTGATGTGCAAACAAGTACTTCCGCAAGGCTTACTGGGCCTAATACTGGGAGGAATGATCTTTGCTACCGCAAGTTCCGTGACTACCACCCTCAATATGTCAGCCGCAGTATTTACCAATGATATCTTCAAAAGGGCAAAAAAATCTATTTCGGATCATAAGCTTATGAAGGTAGCTAAGGCATCCACGGTTGGATTCGGATTACTTACTATTGGAGTGGCGCTTTTGGTGCCCAGGCTAGGCGGCATTGTGGAAGTGGTGCTTAGTGTGGGTGCTATTACCGGGGCCCCTTTGTTCGCACCACCCATCTGGGCTTTGTTCTCCGGACGGCAAACATCATTTTCAATTATTACTACTACGATCTTGGGACTAGTGATAAATCTGTTTTTTAAATTTATTTCCCCGGTTTTACTGGAATTCTCACTTGACCGTGCTGCGGAAATGATGGTGGGGGTGCTGGTGCCAATACTAATACTTGGCCTTTTTGAAGTTTATTATCGATTGGCGCCAGTGACCGCTCAGAACACCGGCAGCGTTATCAATTCCGATCCAATCCCTGAACAGACAACACCAATAACATCTGATACATCAAACCAGAATCACCTTGCTTTTAAAGTAATGGGGCTAGCACTTATGTTTACAGGGGTGCTGATGGTTGGCTTAGGAGTTTATTCAGAAACCGGGCAAGGGATTGTGATTTTCACCGGTCTGGTGGTGGCACTACCTGGAGTAATGCTATTCAAAAAGTACTGGGCTGCAAAGACAATTTAAGATATGAACTCAATTCGCGTTAATTACTTCATTATACTATTTTAATTAACGTTAACTCCTTCATTATATGCTGCGGCAAATCGATCCTCTAACGAGAACTGTTTGGGATCAACATGCGATTGAAACTGTGCTTGGAAATCAACTTAATTCAGGACCCCCAACTGCATAAAGATACTGCAACGTTTCAATCTCCTGATTCATGTAGCTGGCGGTATCTTCAAAAGCCGCCCGGGCCTGCTCTAAAGTTTCAATGCTTCTGACATGCCTGGTGTCATCAGACCTTCTTGCAGCCAGCCTGATGAAATTATCCGCAGAAATCAGCTCATACATGCGAATAAAACACCTTGCAGGCTTGATTCCTGAGCTCAGCACACAATCCTCAGGAGGTGTGATGCACGCTATCTCGTTTTCCCAAAGGGAAGCACTGTTAAAATGCTTCTCAGGGATATCCATAAAAACCTTATCATGCCCCTTTTCCTTCCAGAACTTTAGCACATGGTCCAACAAAGTCCTGGCAGCACCTGGAGAGGCTGCCAACAATGGTCCGACAAAAGGCATTAACCGACCTGGACGAGTCATTACTATACCTATGGGTTTCCCCTTTGCCTGAGCCACCCAGACACCTTCCGGATGCATCTTTTGGATGAGACTTAACCCGGCAAATTTTGTGTGCAAGCCCATGTCTTGTAACATATCTGTGTATTTATACATGGATAAATTACGAATTATCTTGATTGAAGCATCTATCTGGATGGTGGCCTCCGTTTTCAGTTGGCATCGCCATATATTAAATGACTTTTGGAAGCCGATATTTGTATAAACCTGAAGACCATGCGGAGTAGCATCTAATCCAACAATTGAATTGTTCATAACCAACCTTGCTACCTCTATACACTCCTCCATAATGACGGAAGCAATACCCTGGCGCCGGTATTCCGGATGCACCAATATCATGCCGATCCAAGCCAACGATTCTCCAACGTTCAACACCAATCCACTACCCAGAGGTTTGCTGATTCCGTCTATATCAGCTACCCCTAATAGATTACCCTTTGGATCCTGTGCAGCCAATAACTTAAGATCATCAATGGTTTGGTTCCACCCTGCCTTTTGACTTAATGAATACATTGAGACAATGTCCTTTCCGGCAGATACTACACGAAATAAATTTTGATGAATCGGATGGGTCATTGATCCAGATATTGCCGATGTTCTTTAATAGTCGTGTTTAACTTTTCCAAATTGAGTGGGTTTGTTCCAGTAGTCTCCCCCGTTAGCTACCCAGTCTGCAGCGGCTTTAATCATTTCCTGGCCGGTATCCTGATATGCTCCAAATGTGTTTCTGGCCAAAGAGTCGTCTGCCAATAATGCTTCCTCCACCTCCGTCCCGATCAATCTGGGCTCTTTTCCTAAATATTCACCCAAAAGCCCGACAATAGTCCTCACTGGCCAAACAGGTCCGGCTGCATTGACGATCCAGCCTTCTTTGTTGCATTTTTCGAAACTTTTAAGGGCCACCTCATTGGCATCGCGTTGGGAAATCAGGTTCACTGCAGGCATGTCAAGAGAAACGGGCTCATTATTATTGATCATTCGAGCCAAATCCACCAGAACTCCATACTGGAGGTGCTGAGCATACATTAACCGGTAAATTGAGATCTTCTGATTGGGGTTTTGGAGCACGGTGGTCTTGAAAGAACTCTCGCGAGCTACTATGCTCCAGCCGTATATGCCTACCGGGCTTAGATCATCGGTTTCTTTGGCTCCTGAGCCATGTCTGCTAGTATGAGGATACGGGTTCCCTGAAGAAAATACCACAATGGATGAATTGCGGTACTTCTGTCCAACCAAATAAGGCACTACGGAGTTCATTTGGAATGATCGCCTCCAGTCACCGCTGCTTCCGAATTTGAATCCCATCATATAAACCACATATGGAGCTTCAGGCAATGAGTTAAGAAATTTTTCATCCGAGAGATCACCCTTATGGCAGGTCACGCCCAATTCCTCCAGGTCACGTTGATCGTCTGCGTTGCTGAAAGTAGATGCAACCATTATGCTTCTGGAATTACCATTACTTCTATCTGAATGCTGTACCAAGCCTACCAATTCCTTGCCCATCTTGCCACTTCCTCCCAGGATCATCATATCATCCATACCCAATTTGGCTAGGGATTGAACCAATCCCTCGGAAGGGGTGGTCATAAACTGCCAAAGACTTTCAATGTTTTTTATATCGGTAAATTTCATTTCTATAATTAATGTATGAGACCTACTTCTCTTTTTAAATTTTCTAGATGTTCTTCGAGGTACTGATGGTCATTTAGAGGCTGATATTCATTATAAACCGCATCAATGGCTTTGCCCTGTCCCAATCGTCCGTCTTCATGCATACAGTAAGGACCAGGCAGCAGGCCCATAGAAGTCAACCGGTATTTTATCCCCCAGACAGAGTTTTCGAAATTCCCTAAGGCATCAAATAAGGCCATATTACATCGATTTACTCCATGTGCCAACTCCTCTTCGGAGAGCTCGAATTGCCAAGACCCGGAGCTCCTTTTTGCCTGTATGGCATTGAACCAATTAACTGCAGCACCAGTATCTGTGGCAAAGTGCCCAAGCAGACCTGCCTGATAGTGCACAGTAGAGGTACCATTTACGGTTTGATAGGTATAATCACCTAGAAGGTCCGCCACAATGCGGTCATCGTTACCTGTAAATAATATCAGTTGGTTTCTTTTTGACGATTTGGCTGCGGCCTCAAGCATCACCAGAGTTTTGTAGGTGTCAAAGGAAGCCCCTTTTGCGCCATACACTATATCAAAAATCTGTGACCAAAGTTCTGGGGTATAGTTATAGCTCCCAGGAATGGCCCGCTGAAGTTCGAAAGCAAATGCCGGAATTATTGACGAAATTGTTTTAAAAAGTTCGACAACTTCCTCAGCAGTGCTCCCGGAAAAGGCAGTGGGAGCAATCATAACCGCATCATACCCATGTTTTGCCCCTAATTCAGCCTGTTTTATGGCATCATTCCCCCCAACCATGGCCATCAACACCATTCCCTTTCCGTATTGACTGGTCATTTCTTTAATCCACAGCATCCATCTATCCAGCAGATCCAAATCGTTTAAGGCAAACTCTCCGGTATGCGCACCGGGTATCACCGCTTTTGCGCCTGATCTAATGTAATACAACGCCAGTAATCGTTGATAGTCTTCGCTATGCCTTTTGTTCTCATCAAGGGCCAGCGGACTGGGAACAAATACCCCTCCACTGTTAAATATGGACTGAGCAGATTTGCTTAATTCTCGTGTAGGCATTAGTTAACTGGTTCTTGTGGTAGTTGGTCTTCCATCTCTACTTGCTCTTTTAATTTTTCCCAAAGCGATATGTAGACCTCCGGATAATCTGCAAGCAAATCCCTTTCTTCCCGGGGATCGAGTGCAATATTAAATAACTCATTCTTAGCTGAATCCATGGTTGGGGCGTGATGAATCAACTTCCAATCCCCTTTACGGTACGCCAAAGATAGATTTGTTCGTAAGAATAATTCACGATTATCCAGGCTTTCTTTTGCGGTTAGTAAAGGCCATATATTTACCCCATCCAAATTGAATTCTTCAAGGTCATGAATTCCTGCTACTGCCGCAATGGTGGCAAATAAGTCCGTTACTTTGACCATATCCAGGGTTTTTGAAGGCTCCAATACTCCCGGCCAATTGAACAAAGCAGGCACCCTTATCCCACCTTCGTATACCTGGGATTTGGACCCCCGTAGAGGATAATTATCTCCTAGTTTTGAATTTGGACCGTGACGCATTTTGTATTCAAATGTTGGGTTCCAGCTCAACTGTCCTCCATTGTCGCTCATAAAAACCACCAGCGTATGATCTCGAAGTCCTTCCTCCTCCAGAGTGGTGATCAACTTGCCAATTGCGTCATCCATATGAGTCATGGAAGCGGCAAATACCTGCCTGGACTCTTCCTCCATGGTCACCCGATAGGGATTTACCCACTTATCCGATTCCTGAACGGGGTAGTGCGGAACACTATAGGCCACATAAACAAAGAAGGGTTTGGTTATGTCACGGGTAGTTTTAATATATTCGATGGCCTCGTTGGTGATCAGATCGGTAGCATGACCTTCTTCATCAATAAACTTGTCCATGCGATGCCAACTCTGATCTCCATTCTTGTAGCGGTGTGTCTCCTGATCAATCTGTCCATGTAAGAACCCGTATGAATAGTCGAACCCATATTGTAATGGACCATTTTCTGGTCTGAGTCCCAGGTGCCATTTCCCAGTAATAGCGGTAGTGTAGCCATTATCCCTGAGTATTCCCGGCAAGGTAGCTACGTCTGAAGGCAATATTTGCTTGCTGTCCATGGCTATGGGCTGATATATTCCAAACCGGCTGGCATATCTTCCAGTGAGTAGAGCGGCCCTGGTTGGTGAACAGGTGGGATACACATAGAAGTTATCCAACTCCACACCCTCAGCGCAAAGCTGGTCAATATTCGGAGTTAAGATTCTTGGGTTATGGTAACCAATGTCATTCCATCCTGTATCATCGGCAACGATTAGTAAAATGTTCGGACTGTGTTCTTTCTTGGTACAGCTGAACTGAAGCGCAAATACCTGGAACAGCAGAGCCAAACGGATAAGTTGATTGAATTTCATCTAGCTGGTACTTGAATTTATTTTGAATGGTGTGGTTGCTCCATTTGGAAATGTATGATTGTTGCCCTAATATAACACAACACTTAACAAAACTTCTAAAATGAACACTGAACAAATCCTGAACCAGATAAATCAAATAGCCTTGGAATACGGTCCAAAACTAATAGGTGCCATTGCGGTGTGGATCATTGGTGGCTGGATAATTAAAGCCCTTACCAACAGATTTAATAAAATGTTGGAAAAACGTGGGACAGATAAATCGTTAAAACCATTCTTGAAAAGCTTGGTGGGCAGTCTTTTAAAAGTTCTGCTGATCATCACCGTGCTTGGTATGCTCGGAGTACAAATGACCTCATTCATTGCTATTTTAGGTGCTGCCGGTCTGGCGGTGGGTCTGGCACTCTCCGGTACGCTGCAAAATTTTGCCGGTGGTGTGATGATCTTAATATTTAAGCCTTTCAAGGTTGAGGATGTTATAGAGGCTCAGGGGTTTCTGGGAAAAGTCAGTGAGATACAAATTTTCAATACCATTCTGAAAACCCCTGACAATAAGACGGTTATTATCCCTAATGGAGGGCTAGCCACTTCTTCAATGACCAATTATACCACAGAGCCCACCAGACGAGTTGATTGGACCTTCGGCATTGGATATGGAGATGATGTAGATAAAGCAAAGGGAGTAATAAAAGGCTTGTGTGATCAGGACCCAAGGATCTTAAAAGATCCGGAATTGTTCATTGCAGTTTCAGCGCTTGCCGATAGTTCGGTTAATTTTGCTGTAAGGGCCTGGGTGAATGCAGATGACTATTGGAATGTTTTTTTTGAAATGAACGAAAAGGTTTATAAAGCTTTTGACCGGGAGGGTTTGAATATACCATTCCCACAGATGGACGTACATTTGCATCGGGATAGTTGATGATGCGTGCATATGCCGGGGTGGCCTCTCTATGGCAGGATCTTATAATCTCCTATCGGCTCTATTGGTGTAGGCAAGTCTTTTTCATCCAGCATTTCCCTGATGTCAATCTCTATACCTGTGGCCATAGATGAAATGGGAACATCGTTGTACAGACCCTCGAAAGGATTCTCGCTGTAATCACCAATGATCTCCATCATCCAGAATACCCAGGAGCACACTACTGATAATGGAATAGAAAACCAGATCCAATAGTCAGCTTGCAGATTGGTAAATACGTCCAACATACCAAAAGGCAACATAATGATAAACAGGATCACAAAAAAATAATTGACCGTTGCATATTGGCGAGGAAATGGAAAGTTTTTTATACGCTCAGACTTACCTTGTAGAGTAAAGAACTCCGTAATCATTTGCTGCATCTGCAAATGGCGAAAATGTTCGACAATCCCTGCTTGTCTCAACTTGATGAGCTGCTTTGACTGTGTACTGAGTATATGGGAGGACCTATTGCCTTTTCCCATTATGTATTGATATTCCTCTTCCGAGAGATATTTTTTCAACTTCTTAAACTTATCCGGATGGAATTCCACTCCGAAAAGCTTTCTCACCTCCATATCTCTAGGTGCTTGATGTTCCCAATCCTTTAATTTACGCAGTTCGAGGGTCAGGCAGTGTAACCACGCTATATGCCGATGAACCACCTGTTTGCGAAGCTTTATTAATTCACCATCGTCCACTTTATTTATTGCTTCATCATTATTGATGAAATCTCTACACATTACCGTAAAGGAACGGGATGCATTAACAATTCCTCCCCAGATCTTACGGGCTTCCCAGAGTCTCTCATAGGATGAATTATTCTTAAATCCCAGATAGAATGCCACAGCAATACCTATCAATGAGATGGGCTGCCAGGGTATGTGCATCCATTCCATACCAAAAGAATGAAATAGCAATACAGGAATGGTATCCAGGATTAGAAATATAAGGATATACTTCCTGGTCCAGTTGATGGTTTGTAAAAAGGAGTATCGTTTGCCAGTTTGCATAAAATGTTATTTTTATTTGAATTCTACTTTACAATTGCACACAGATCATATTTTCTTTGGTAACAATGTCAATGGATATGCGCTGTGTTTTTAGCACCTCAATCTCAAGAATAAAATGCTGATACAAGGACTTTACCGCCAGATATCCCTGAGTCTTAGGTTTTTGATGAATAATGAAATCCAGTGTTCCATCTTGCAATAATACTTGGTTTGATGGAAGCAAATCATATCCTACCGTTCTCATTGGCAGTTTTTCCTTTACTGTTTTTAAGGAATTGTGTAATAAATAAGCCTTTGAACTTGGAATAAACAAGTGGACCGACTCAAATTGTCTTAAGAGAATGTCTGTAAGGTCGGAAATTGATAAATCTTCTGTTAGTAAATTTATATCGTGAATGTAAATACTGCTTGATGATGTATAGTAGTTTTTGAAACCATTGATCCTGGCATTTACAGATTTGTTTACAAGATCATCCTCGTCAAATGTCACTACATATAGTTCGATTCCCCTTAGATACCCGGGATCAAGCAGTTTGGCAGCCAACATTCCACTCTGAAAAGCATCTTGGCCAATAAAGGACAAACTTTGAAGCTTAGTGAGATCGGAATCGACCAATATATAGGGAATTCGGGCTTCCTTTAAGAGCGCTACAGCCTTTCTTTCTGCTGCCAGCACCGTTGAGGAAAGGATAAGTGCATCCGAAGTACCGGTCAAGATATTTTCCAATAAAAGGGAAGAAGAAATTGGTCCTTTTTGTGGCCCCTGAAGAGAAAAGTCCTTGAGGATAAATCCAAAGGACTCATATTCTTCAATACCCTGGGTTATTCCCTCCATTTGCATCTGCCAATAGTGGTCATCAGATGGTAATAGTACTGCTATATTAAAAGTTCGCGCCAGTTTTAAATTTCTGGCCAGGGGGTTCGATAGATAGTTCCCCTCCTTGGCGATTTGCTGGATCCTTTCTTGTGTGGTACTAGCTACCCTTCCCCGGTCATGCAGCACACGATCCACAGTACCGATCGAAACATGGGCCAATCTTGCAATTTCCTTTATGGTAATTCTCCTGCCCACCTTTTATATATTATGCCAGGTACATTTATAGATTAGGCTGGTAAAGTACAAATATTTTAACAAATGTTAACGTACACGCATCTATATTGTATTAAATTTCTATGATTTTAAACGAGATTGCGTTAACGTACACATTACCAAGTAATAGGGACGAGGGGCTTTTTCAGACTTAAAACTAAAAATTCAAAACTCACAACTACAAAAGCTAATCGGGGTGTACCATTGGTACAAAACGTACTGGGATAATATCTTTGCGGGTAACTCTTTTCTCATTCTTTGTCACCAATACTAACTCCTGATAGTGCTTTCCCACAGGTAGCACCATTCGTCCGCCAACAGCCAACTGATCAATTAAGGCCTGTGGGATTTCTTCAGGAGCAGCAGTCACTATAATCCTGTCAAATGGAGCGTGTTCCGGCCATCCCTGATATCCATCACCCCACTTGACCTCCACATTTTCATGTCCTAACTTTTTTAAGAGAACCGAAGAAGATTTGGCCAAGGGCTCAACTATTTCGATGGTATATACGAATTTTACCATTTGGGCCAGGATCGCTGCTTGATATCCGGATCCAGTTCCAATCTCCAAAACCAACTCATTCCCATCTAACTGTAGTAACTCTGTCATTAAAGCCACAATATAAGGTTGAGAAATTGTTTGCTGGTGGCCTATTGGTAATGGTCCATCCTGGTAAGCCCGTTTTCTATAGGACTCTGGTAAAAATAGATGGCGTGGTGTCTGTCTCATTACCTCCAGTAACCGTTTATCAGTTACTCCTCTGTTGATTATCTGGTTTTTCACCATTTTATCCGCCTGCTGCTTCCAGGTACTTTCAATCTGGGCATGTATGGCAATGGTTAAGAAATTACTGCTAAAAAGAAGGGTCAGTACAAATTTCAGTAGGTGCATAATAGTTTAAACGAGATCAAATGCCTGTATTTATACTAACGAATTTCCCGAGTATGAGATTAAATTATTAATTAGGTAGGCATGAATGATATAGAAGGCCCCAGAACGTCTGTCCGGGGACGCCTGAAACGGAATTTGGTCTGAATTGCCTATGACACCCCAAACCGATCCAACTTATACAGCCCATGGGCGTTGTCCCAATAGATCTTCTTCAATACACTTTCCGGCAGTCCGATGCCATCAATCTTCCAATTTCCTTGAATGGGCGTAGGGTGGTCAAACTGTTTGTCGGATGATTGAAAATATCTCCAATGGATATCATAAAATAGCTTGTCTTCCTCACTGGCGAACATTTTTTGCGGGCCAGCGCCTTGTACATCGCCATCTCTCCAAAAGACTCTGTCAGTGCCAAACATGATCCTATTTTGGTGCTTTTCAAAAAAGGCCTTGCCCTCTTCCGGAGGTTGCCGGCCAAATTCACCCAATCTGGCGCTGGTGTCCATGTACATATTGGGCATTTCATCCAGCCATCTATCGACAATATTTAGGTTTTCGGAATGATTCGCCCCGTGTACACACTGAAATTTTAAATTAGGGTAAGCCCGGATCACATTATTTCTTTGCTCCAATACTGCTTCACGTGCAGGGTAAACAGAACGGTCCGCAAATGACCAATCTGGATGGAGCTCTAACTCATCCCAACGCTCATTTTCTTCATTCCAGGGCTCAAAGAAAGCCACTGGATCTACCGTGTGGAAGGCTACAATACATCCAATCTGTTGGGCTCTTTCCCAGATTGGGGAAAATCGCTCATCATCTATGGTTACTAAATTCCCTTCCGGATCTTTAACAGTTAGTCCCAGATCCTTCCATATCTTGACCCCATGAGCACCTTTTTCTACCGCAGCCTCCAGTAAATCGGGAGCTTTTACAAGGTAATCGGCGTCATTTTGCCAATCCTTCCAAGTAAATCCATACATCATACCCAGTCTGTCCTTGTACGGTTGGTATGCCTTTTGGAATTCCTCAAAACCTTCCCCACCGATGCCTATATTCATACCATAGTGAATATGATTTTCGTCCATGACTCTCAAGCATCTGGTGATAGTATCGTGCTGAACATGTAAATGGGCATCAATTACCATATTGTTGACCGGAGCAATCTTTGTGTTCATTGATTCGCTATTTGAACTTTTGGTGCAAGCTTTTAGACCGACCAACAGAGAGCCTGAGGCCACTAACCCAGTGGTGAAAATGAAATGTCTTCTATTGATCTTTTTCATAGCTGATTTTCTTGAATAGGATTTAATATATCCAATTTGATACTGATATTCCAGGAGTAGGCTTGTTGAATATCAAATATTGACACATGTGCCATTGATACGCTGGAACCAGTCCTTGATGCATCATGGTGCGTTTTCCCTCACTTGATACAGCACCCCCTTGTCAAAAGGTGACCAGATCGAAGTTTTAACCTGTGCCGCTTTTAGGGCATTATTCACCCAATTGTTGCAGGTTTGTACCCCATTAAACTTGCCGTTTGCCTGGTAAAATTTATCATACTCGGTATAACCAGAAGTTTCAATTTCCAGTATGTTATTGTTTGGGCCGCTTTTAAAAGATCCCGTTAAATAATCATTTAGCAATAGTAGTTGAATATCACACATTGGAATAACAGTCGAACCCTGATACTTGTTGCTAAGCCAAGTCACATGGACGGCTGATTCGCTATTTAGAAAGAGCGCTTTAAAAGTGGTGCCAATTTCTAAATCCTTCCAGGTGGGTGTATTTATGTAGAACTCTTTATCCCCCCAACCAAAGGCTATGAAGTTGACCCAATGAGGCAGATCCAGTTCATTCGCTAATTCACCGGGGAGGTGTTTTCGAGGAATTATCAGATCCAGATGTACGCCATTGGAAGCTATGAAAACCTCGTTTTTCCTTTGACATTCCAATTCTGCTGGACTGGTAGATATTATGGATAAAGATGTCGCAGCCAACAGGTAGGTGCCCAACAGTACTCCAATGGCTATCAAACCGATTTTTAAATACCAAAAAAACTTCTTAATCATTGAAAAACTGAATGAATGAGGATTCCTTATTGATCAAATTCCAGTTTTTGGCCATATCTTAAAAGTTGAGATCGTATTTCTAGATAGGTCAATTCTTGCACTGCCTTGGAACCGTCAATTGCCATTGCGGCTACCAATCCTGCGCTTTGTCCCAGTATCATAAATACCGGCTCCATGCGGATCGAACCAAAGGCTATGTGCGAACTTGATAAGGCCACCGGTACCAATAGATTAGTACATTCCTCCTGTTTAGGTAAAATTGACCCAAGTGCAATTCTATAAGGTTTGGGTGGGTGAATTCCAATGTCTCCCTCGTTTTGAACATAGCCCTCGGGGGTTATATATCTCTGGACATTATGCGAGTCCATGGTATAGGAGCCCATGCCAATTGATTCTTTCACTTCTGTCCTGTCCAGAATCTCATTCTCTGTCATAACATATTCTCCGATCATTCTCCTAGCCTCCCTGACATATATTTGATGCGGCCAGTGATCATTGTCCAAAAATTCATCTTTTGCCAGACCCCATTTACTCATTTCATTACGTACTTCATCCGGAACCCTTGGATCGTTAGCCAGAAAATACAATAATCCGGTTTGATAGGATTTATGCTCATCCACAATTTCCCTTCGTCGCCCATAGGATGCCTCTGGATAGTGGTAATTCATGCCGATATTATCAAAACTAAATGGTCCATGATTGTTTACATCAGTTTTATAATTTGGAATTGGATCAAATTTATTGAATGTTTCTCTCCAACCTGCGTCGAATACTCTCAGTAACAATTCATATTGGGTAGAATCATAATCAGCGGGTCTCACAAATGGGATTCGGTTTTTTTCTACGGTAGTTAGGCAAGTCCGGAAACAATAAGCTTGTATTTTCTGGTCACCTCGTCCCTTAATACCCGGATCTTTACCAGAGATTCCAGGAAGGAGCCCGCTTTCCAGGTTTTCAGGTATAACATAAGGGCTAATATTCATTTCCCCAAAATGATGCCCATGGTGTAAAACTCCGGTCTGGATCCCATTCCACTGCTCCTGGTAAATATCAGTGGCTTCTCGTCCAACATGATAACCAACACCGGCTGCTGCCATAAGATCTCCTTCATAAGTGGCATCTACAAATATTTTTCCGGTATAGGTTTGTTTGCTTAGGGTAGTGAATGATAATATTTTGCCGTTTTGCACATTAACGCCCTCTTCCCGGTTCAGCCATTCATCTTTGAAAACCCGGATTTGATGGTCATCAATAAAATCGTTAAACACATTTTCAGCAATATGGGGTTCAAATATCCACATAGTCCGAAACTCGCCATCAAAGGCCACCGTACCTTGACCTTTGTTCCCATAGGCTTCCTGCTTTTGCCAAACCCAGGTTTCAGATTTTTGATAATAAGTATATACTCTTTGATAGAACTCCCTGGCCAGGCCACCGATCACTTCCTTATTTCCGGTATCCGTATATCCCAGGCCAGAGGAGGTTAAACCACCCAGATGCTTAGCAGGTGAAACTATTACCACCGACTTCCCCATTTTAGCCACTTGAACGGCGGCGGTAACCGCTGCGGAAGTGCCACCGTAAACCACCACGTCAGCAGCAATGACATTCCTGTTGGGTTGCTCCGGAACAGCACAAGCCGTGAGCATAATTGTAACCAACAAATATCCTTTCACCGTCGACTTGTTTCTTATAAATCTCAAATGACAAACTCCAAACATGTACCAAAATTACCAATAAGGTGCCCTTGACCCTAATCCCTGGCACCTAGTTCGAAGGAGGCGGCTTCGGCACAAACACCTCCGGCTGCGGATCAATTGGCTCCAGGATCCGTCCTGCCAGTGCCGGATGATCTGCGGGAATATGTATTCCCCGGAATTGAGCAAACATAAAAGGTCCTATTGGCTGGGGAGCTGATCCGTCCGGTAGTCGGTAGTTTTCAAAATATTGGTTCCAGTATTCCCAAACGATATCACCATCTGGTGTCACTTCCATAAATCGTCCTTGAGGACCTGAAGTAATAAAAGTATTGCCATTTTCCATGCGATGAACACCTGATACGAATGGTCCGTAGAAAGAATAAAGATCAGGCGCTGTATAGGACCACGTTGGTTCTGCAGGACCGAAAGCACCACCTTCTTCCAGAACGTAGGTCCCGTTTTCATCTACTGTTGGCGCGAACTCATACACCGCACTGTAATTGCCGAGGTCACCGATGCTTAAGTCAATACTCTCTTTGGCCCCATGGCGGCGAATACATTGGGGAATTTCCCTTGCGGGCCAGTAACCTCATTGCTAAACACCGTCATATTACCGCCCCTGGGTAGCCCTCCGGGCATCCACTTTACATCGTGCTGCCAAACAGCCTTTGGTCTTCTCGGGCACCACTTGGCCATAGTTTGCGGGTTTCCCCATCTGATACAACAGATCTCATGGCCCCACTCGGCCTCCGCTGCTTCCCTTAGCTTCCTCGGTAGTGACACTATGGTCAATAACCCAAACCTCACTAAATCCTTGTGAGCTTAAGGCAATCTGATCTAATTCCGCGTTGTACACGATGGCATTAACATGAGCCATATCGGAACCCTGGTTATCTGGACTGGCATTTGAAGTTGCATTTCCCTGGCGAATCATTTCATCTACCTGCTCTTGTGTCATGTGTGGTGCATGTGCATGAGCATTGACATTAATCTTTCTTGGGTGATCTGTTATAGTACCATAATTGGCTTTTGTTTCATCAAAGTTTTGGACTAAATGATCCCACATATGCCATTCCCATACAATCTTACCTCCTTCCGGCCGTGCAGGTTCTATTTCAATAATCTTGTCCGGCCATAGCCCGGCACCAGGGGTTTGCTCAGGGTCCCTACCCGCTGCCGCACATTCCTCCGGGGTTTTTACTTCCCATGAAATAACCAGAATATTACCATTAGGCATGATGGCAAAATCATGATGAGTTAGATACTGGTCTGTGGCGTATTTGAAATCCCATAATAACTCCCCCTCCCAGGTATATTCACGGATAATACCTGATTGTCCTCCACCGGCGAATACCGGAAAGTCAGGATCGCGGTCTAGTCTGAATATTCTTCCATCATCCTGTAAATAGCTATTCATGGTATTGTGTTCTCCCTTCCATTCATGGACAATCTCTCCTTCCAGGTTCATCAACCAGGTGGCTGTACCCGCTGCAGGGTGAAACAGTATATAGCCAGGTGTAGCATCCGGACTATTGATTATCAGTCCCCTTTTAGCATCCAAACCAGGAATATTACGGGTATCTTCAGGAGCCCATTCTTTAACTGGTACTTCATCGGTCAGAGTTTCCGGTGAGGATGTTTGGTTACATGAAAAATAAAACAGGGATAGAATTACTACAGTTGTTATGGTTAAAACATACTTGCTCATAAGAGTGCTATTAAATTGTTAATTGCTAATTTTCCTGTGGTGGTGGCACAAAAACCTCGGGTTGAGGGTCAATGGGCTCTAAGGTTTTACCTGCTAGCGCAGGATGGTCCATTGGGATGTGGGTACCTC